>Ga0182739_1000314_pt1 | contig 73432 bp, 58 predicted proteins | sample eDN5th30CBELigBY_FD_128873 | JGI IMG/M metagenome (GOLD analysis project Ga0182739, IMG submission 128873) | Enriched backyard soil microbial communities from Emeryville, California, USA - eDNA 5th pass 30_C BE-Lig BY (version 2) (version 2) | ecosystem: Environmental > Terrestrial > Soil >... | reverse complement strand
TGGCCCTGGAAAGCCGCCAGCGTGCGTTGCGCGGCTTGACCTGACGGCCAGTCAGGCGCGGCGCCACACAACACCCCCTGACGACTTTCCAGGGCCAACGCGACCTGCCGGGGGATTGATGACATGCCCTAGAGTACGGCGATGGCGACAGACACGAACCGGGCGGATGGCGATCGACGGCAGGCGGCATCGACCGGCTGCCGTGGCACGGTGCCGACCGGTGCCGGCCCGGCCGAGCACCGGGCCGTCCCGGTGGGACATTCCGCGCATGGATCGGCCGCGCGCGGCCCGGCCTGGCCGTCGGGCAGCGGATGTGTGGGGTGAAGAAGCCGCGTGCCTTGACGGTCTGGGTGATCCTGGCCGCATTGTCGGCACCGCCGGCGGCCTGGGCCTTGGCCAAGCCGGTGCGGCTGCTGGCGCCGGTGCTCAACGGCATGACCTGCGACGGTGCGGTCTGCGTCGAAGAGCCGGCGCGCCTGGCCGAGGCAGCGGCGCTCTACGAGGATGCGCTGCTGAAGATCGCCGCGCGCGGCACGCCGCTGCAGCAGCGGCCGCGCATGGCGTTCTGCTCGACCGACGCCTGCTATCGCGCGTTTGGCGGCGGCGCCGAGCGTGCGATCACCTACCCGTGGCTGGGCTCGCTGATCGCGCCGACGTCGTGGGCGCCGCATTTCGCACGCCACGAACTGATCCACACCCTGCAAGCGCAGGAACTCGGGGCGATCGGCATGCTGCGCAAGCCGGCCTGGTTCCGCGAAGGCATGGCCTACGCCTGGAGCGAGCCGCCGCCCGAGGACATGCCCGTGCAGTTCGCGCCGTTGCGTGCGCAGTTCGAGGCCTGGCTCGACGGGACGGGTCAACGCAGGCTCTGGCACGAGGCCCGCAGGCTGTAGGGCCTGTCGTCAATCCCCAGGTCGGCCGTCTCCCCGTCATCGCGGCGACAGGCGCTAGAATCAACGATCGCCGCCGATGCAGCGCGCATCGGCGCGGACACCGTGGCCGCTCCGGCTGCCGATGCGGAACGAGACGGTCGCCGGACGCCGAGGATGCCGGATGCGCGTGCGGGTGCCGCGGGGCCGGGAGCGGTCGCCGTGCCGAGTAGCCGATGAGGGTGTTGCCGTTGACCGGGTCCCGCGATGCATAGGCTGATCTACCGGTTCGAGCGGTTCGAGCTGGATGCGAAATTCCGCGAACTGCGCAGCGACGGCGGCCGGGTCGCGATTCCGCCCAAGTCGTTCGACTGCCTGCTCTACCTGATCGAGCACCGCGACCGTGCGGTCGGGCGCGACGAACTGATTTCCGCGGTCTGGGGCCGGCTGGACGTCAGTGACCACCTGCTCGGGCAGACCTTGCGCGGCGCGCGCCTGGCGCTCGGCGACACCGGTGCCGAGCGGACCACGATCGCGACCGTGCCGCGCTTCGGCTATCGCTGGCTGGCCGCGGTGGAACAGGCGACGCTGGATTTGCCGGTGCCGGCACGCGGTGCGACCGACGCTGCCGAGGCGGATGACGCTCCCGACGCACCGGTGGCGCAGGCCGCGAGCGAACCGGTACCGGCCACCGCCGAAGCGCGCATGCCGCGCCGGCGCCTGTGGCTGGGCCTTGCGGCGCTGGTGGTGTTGTCGCTGCTCGTCGCCGTGCCGTACGCCTTGCGCCAGGCTGCGCCGCCACGGCCAGCCGCCGAGTCGGTGGTGGCCGTGAACGACGGAGGCGATACCTATCTGGTGCTGCCGGTCGCGATCGCCGGTGCCGACGTCGAGAACGCCTGGTTGCGGCTGGGCGGCATGGAATACGTCGCCGCGCGCCTGCGCGAGGAAGCCAGGCTGCGCGTGCTGTCCAGCAACCAGGCGATGGCGGTCGCCGGCGAGGATCGCTCGAGCGCGCTGCGCAATGCCAGCGACGTACACCGCATCCGCGCGATCACCGGGGCCTCCTATCTGTTGATGCCGCGCGCGGCGCGTTCCGCCAGTGCCTGGACCTTCGAGCTGGACGTCTATCACGAGGACGACCTGCGCACCTACAGCGGCACCGGCGCGCGTGCGCTCGATGCCGCCGCCGAGGCGAGCCGCAGCTTCCTGGCCGCGCAGGGCATCGCCGTGCCGGCGAAGGCGGACGCGCAGCCGGGATTCACCGAACTGCTGCAGCGCGTCGATGCTGCCTTCCTGAAGGGCGAGCTCGCGCAGGCGCGCGAACTGATCGACACCGCGCCGGCCGCGTACCGCGAGCGCCCGGAGCTGCGCATCCGCGAGGCGCGCATCGCCTTCCGTACCGGCCGGCTCGACCAGGCCGAACGCCTGTTCAAGGCATTGGCCGCCGACACGCCGCAGATCGCCAGCGAGATCCGTGCCCGCGCCCATATCGGGCTCGGCAATGTCGCCTTGCGCCGCGGCGACTATGCCGAGGGCGCGCGCGCGCAGTCCCACGCGATCGAGCTACTGGAGGATCACGGGCTGCGCGACCTGCTCGGCACTGCCTACATGGAGCGCGGCATGCTCACCGGCAGTCTCGGGACGTACGAGGCGGCGATGAGCGACTTCGGCCGGGCACGCATCGAGATGGAGCGCAACGGCGACACCCTCGCCCTCGGCGCGCTCGACTTCAACGTCGGCCTGGTCGAGGCCTACCGCGGCCGCCACGCCGCCGCGCTGGCGGCGATGGATCGCGCGATCGCGGTCAGCCAGCGCTACGGCGTCGCCGACATGCTGGCGACCGGCCTGCACGGCAAGACCATCGTGCAACTGGACCTGGTCGACAACGCCGCCGCACTGGCGACCACGCAGCGCTACCTGGACCTGCAGGCCCAGCTCGAGAATCCGATCCTCAAGCGCCGGCTCGCCTCGGCGCGCGTGCGTGCGCTGGCCGCCAACGCCCGGCTGGCCGAGGCGACCGCCGAACTCGACGCCTACCTCGACGCACTGCCGTCGGCACGCGACGATCCGCAGTTCGACCTGCTGCGCGCCCAGATCCGCTATCGTCGCGGCGACTTCGCCGCCATCGTGAGGGACGGCGACAGCCTGCTGGAGCGCATCCGCCGGCGTGCCGACCCGACCAGCGAGGCGAGTCTTCGCGACGCGGTGCGCCTGTGCGTCTCGGCCGCCGCGCGCGGCGGCGACGCGGCGGCCGGCCGGCGCTGGCTCGACGCCCAGGGCGGCAGCCGGGATGCCGGTGAAATGGACTGGCAGGACGAGTACGCCCTCGCCCTGGCCCACGCCGAGCTGGCGGCACCGGCCGCGGCGGCGGACGCCGACCGCGATTTCGCGCGTGCGCTGGCCCTGGCCGACCAGCACGGGAACAGCGACCTGATCGTGGAATCGGGACTGGCGCAGATCCGCCACCTGCTGGCCGACGGCGGCGCACCCGAGCGCGCGGTCACCGTCGCCGGCCGCCTGGCCGGGTTCGTCGACCGCGACTACCGCGTCGCGCTGGCGACCGCGGCGGTGTACCGCGCCAACGGCGATCGCGCGCTTGCCGACGCCGCCGTCGCCAAGGCGGTCGCATTGGGCGGCGAGCAGGCCGCCGCGCTGCCGTACTGAGCGCGGCCGGCGGCCGCCCCGGCGTCCGGTCCGAGGCGCGTTTTCCTTGCAGGGCAAGGGTTTGCCGGGTGCCTTGCGGGCGCTTTGCGGGTGCGTTGCGCCGCCGTTGCGGTCCTCGCCGCACGCCCGACGCAGGCTGCTGATAGGCAGGACGGCGGATGCCGAGCGCATCGGCCGGTCTTCTGGCGTGTTCACCGTGCGGGAGGGAGCAGCGTGAAATCCGTTTTGAGAATCCTCGTGCCGGCGCTGCTGTGTGCAGGCGCAGCCGGCGCGCAGGCGCAACGCATCGACCCCGGCTCGACGCCGCCGGACGCCGCCTTGATCCAGGGCCCGTTGCCGGGCAGCCCGGCGGACGCGCGACCGCCGCAACCGAATCCGCCTGCGGCGCGCGGCACCGGTGCACTGGCACGCCCGCTGAACGAAGGCTTCGAGCAGGTCGCCGTTCTCGGTGGCGGCCTCTATGCCAGCGGCTGGATCCGCCAGAACAACAGCGATGCGCCGTGGAGCATCTGGTTCCGCGGCCGCGCCGACGTGTTCAACGCCCTCGACGGGCCGGCCAGTTCCTTCGTCGTGCAGAACTGGTACGCGACGAACCTCGACCACGGCCGCATGAGCTCGTGGCTGCTGACGCCGCCGGTCAATTTCACCGCCGACAGCGTGTTCTCGTTCTATACACGCACCTCGGAAGGCGCCCTGCAGGCCGATCGCGTGCAGGTGCGCGTCTGCAACAGCGGCGACTGCAGCGACGTCGGCACCCAGCCGGACGACGTCGGCGCATTCGGCCAGCTCGTGCTCGACATCAACCCGGGCGAGCAGGTCGGCGGTTATCCGGAGAGCTGGACGCGCTACACCGTGACGGCCGCCGAAGGCCTGCCGACCTCCGGCAGCGGTCGCATCGCGTTCCGCTACTTCCTCAGCCAGGACGATGGCGTGCTGCGCGGCAACTACATCGGCATCGACCGCGTCGTGCTGGAGCAGAGCGAGAACGCGCCGAGCCCGATCGACCTGGACGTGACCGTCACGCGCGCGAATCCGGCCGACCCGGATGCCTGCGACGGCGCGGCCGAGATCGACGTCGCCGTCGGCGACCAGGTCAACCTGTGCTATCGCGTGACCAACCGCACGAATGCCCCGCTGCGCTACCACTGGCTGCGTGACGACCAGGCCGGCGTGATCTTCAACCTGCGCGAGCAGCCGCTCGCACCGGGCGCCAGCTACCAGGTCAACCGCACCGTCACCGTGAGCCAGCCGCAGACACTGTCGGCGACCTGGACCGCCCGCACCGATCCGCCCGGCTATCGCTACGACGACAGCCAGCCGGCGGCCTTCATCGACATCACCGACGGCGACGTGGTGCCGGTGGATGCGTTCGCGGCATTCCCGGCCGACTTCGATTTCCAGCTGTACGGCGAGCGCGTCGACCGCGTCTGCGTCGCGCACTACGGCCTGATCTCCTCGGCCAAGGGGCCGTGGTGCCCCGGCTATGCCACGCACATCGTCGCTCCCGGCGCCTATCCGCAGCGCCTGCCGGAGAACGAACTGACGATCATGGGCACCTCGCTGGCGCTGTACTGGACCACGTTCGCGGCGGACGGCTACGAGATCCCGCCCGGCACGGTGTTCCAGAAGACGATCGGCGAGGCGCCGAACCGCAAGTACATCGTCGAGTACCACCAGCAGCAGGTGATGTCCGGCTCGCCGGCGCCGGAGCGTGGCCTGACCGCGCAGGTGATCCTGCACGAGACCAGCAACCGGGTCGAATTCCAGTACGACAACGTCGTCTTCGGCGGCGTGCCGACGCTGGCCTACGGCGGCAACGCCTCGATCGGCCTGCAGCGCTACGACCAGGCGCAGCAGTACTCGTTCCGCACGCCGAGCCTGCAGCATGTCAACCGCATCCTGTGGACGCCGTCCGACCCGGCCATCCATACGCGTACGCGCACCGTGCGCATCGACGCCCGGACGCCGGTGCTGAACCTGGATGCGACGACGGTCGCAGCGGCGGCGCCGGCCGGCGGGCAGGCCACGACGGTCCTGGGCATCGCCAATACCGGCGACGGCCGGCTCGATTGGCGCGCAGGCCTGTCGGCGGCGAACCGGCACATGCCGGCGACGCCGCGCCCGCTCGCCGCGCCCGCCGCGGATGCGCCGTTCGGCGTGCGCGTGGAGCGCGACGCGTTGCCGCCGCTCGCCGTTCCGGGCGCCGGCGTGCCGCACGGCGGCGATGCGGCGCTGGCCTTGTGGGGCTTCGACATCGGCAGCGGCTACCTGGTCGTGTCCGATCCGGCGGCGCCGGGCTATGTCGGCAACGCCGCGATCAAGGCCTCCTTCGACACGCGTCTGATCACCGGCGCCGACTTCCTCGACGACGACTTCGGCACCTTGTACGCGTTCGACACCGAGCGCCAGGAGCTGCTGCGCTACGCGCCGATCGACGCCGCCAGCGGTGTCACGGCCGGCGAGCACCTGGTCGGCCGCGTCGCCGGCCTGCCGGTCGGCAGCCTCGCCAGCGGACTGAAGCAGGATCCGACCAGCGGCGCGGTGTACCTGGCCACCGCCAACGGCCAGGCCAGCCAGCTGTGGCGGATCGACCCGGTGACCGCGACGGCCTGGCCGGTCGGCGACATCAACGACGCCCCCGGCCTGATCAGCCTGGAGTTCGACAACGACGGCAACCTCTACGGCCTCGACGTCATCCTCAATGCACTGATCGCGATCGACAAGCGCAGCGGCCAGGCGCAGGCGATCGGCGCGATCGGCCTGGATACCGGTGGCCTGTTCTCGGCGCTGGCATTCGACCCGGCCGCCGATACCCTGTACCTGGCGGCGATCGTGCAGGCCGGCGGCGCGTTTCCGGTCGGCTCGGCGCTGTTCGCGCTCGACCGGCAGACCGGTGCCGCCCGCTGGGTGGCGCCGATCGCCGGCCTGTCCAGCAACGCCCAGTTCGGTGCGCTGGCGTTCGCGCGGCGCGGCGTGGTGTGCACGCAGGCGGCCGACATCCCGTGGCTGGCACTGGGCGCGAGCAGCGGCACGATCGCCGCCGGCGCACCGGCGACGCCGCTGACGCTGACGTTCGACGCGAGCGGCCTGGTCGACGGCGTCCATCGCGCGAACCTGTGCATCCACAGCAACGATCCGCTGCATCTGCGCACGGCGCTGCCGCTGTCGTTCACCGTCGGCAGTGCCGATCGCCTCTTCGCCGACGGCTTCGACGGAGCACGGCCATGAGCCTGCGCGCATCCCGCAGGTGTCCGGCGCGGCCGGCAAGACCATCGAACCTATCGAACGCAACCCCGGGGAATCCGTCCATGAATCACGCCGCCGTGAAGGCCCTGCCGCGCCTCGCGCTGTCGCTCCTGCTGTTCGTGCTCGCTGCACCGCTGTGGGCGCAGAACGTGCGCGATGGTTTCGCGCCGAATCTCGATCTGCCGGCGCGCATCGTGTTGCAGCAGGCCGATGGCCAGCTGCTGATCGCCGGTGACTTCACCCAGATCGGCGGTGTCGCGCGCAGTTCCGTCGCGCGCCTGCGCATCGACGGCTCGCTCGATGCGAGCTTCAATCCCGTGTTCGACGGCGGCATCGAAAGCCTCGTCCTTCAGCCCGATGGCCGCCTGCTGGTCGGTGGCGGCTTCACCCAGGTCGGCGGCACCGGGCAGCCGGGGCTGGTACGGCTGGACGCCTCCGGCGCGAACGATACCTCGTTCAGCCCGATGCTCGACGCGCCCGCATCGACGCTCGCGCTGCAGCCCGACGGCAAGGTCCTGATCGGCGGCTGGTTCACCGCGGTCGGCGGCCAGCCGCGGGAGTTCTTCGCGCGCCTGAATGCCGACGGCACCTTGGACACGAGCTTCGTATCGCTGTCGTTCGACGCGCCGGTCGAGCGCATCGTGGTACAGGCGGACGGCAGGATCCTCGTCGGCGGCAATTTCTCGATGGTCGGCGGCGCCCAGCGCCTCGGCCTCGTGCGCCTCGAGGCCGACGGCACGCTCGATACCACGTTCAATCCCCCGGCGACCGGCCCTGTCGGCGGGATCATCCCGCAGGCGGACGGCACGGTCGTCGTCGCCGGCGTGTTCTTCACGCCGGCCGCCGGTCTCCTGCGCCTGAACGCGGACGGTTCGCACGACGCCAGCTTCACGGCCGGGGTCACCGGCATCGTCTCCACGGTGAGCATGCAGGCCGATGGCCGGCTGTTGATCGGCGGTGTGTTCACGGCGCCCGGTAGCACGCAGTTCAACTACGCGGCGCGCCTGAACGTCGACGGCAGCATCGACCCGACTTTCGAGCCGCGCACGAACAACGAGGTCCAGGCCCTGCTGCAACAGTACGACGGCAGGGTCGTGCTCGGCGGCGGCTTCACCACGATCCAGGGCAAGGCGCAGAGGTACCTGGCGCGCCTCAACGCTGATGGCAGCGCCGACGTCGATTTCTTCGCCGGCGGCGATCCGGTCTTTCCGGGCGTGCTCGGCGACATCCACACCGTGGCGACGCAGCCGGACGGCAAGATCCTGATCGGCGGCAACCTGGATTTCATCGGCAGCACGCCGGGCGGCCGCCATACCGCCCTGGTACGCCTCAATGCGGACGGCTCGGTCGATGCGTCCTTCCACGTCGCGGACTTCAGTGTCGCCGGCAATCCGGCCGCCGGAACCTGGGTCAAGAGCCTCGTGATCCGGCCCGACGGCAAGATCCTCGCCGGTGGCGCGTTCGAGGTCATCGACGGCCAGGTCAGGACCGGCCTGGCCCTGTTCGCGGCCGACGGCACGCTCGATCCGGACTTCTCGTTCGAGATCCTCGACAACTTCTCCACGCCCGGCATGATCTACGGCATCCGCCAGGAAGCGGCCGGCGCGCTGTTGATCGCCGGCCGCTTCTGGCAGATCGACGGCGTGCCGCGCACCGGTATCGCACGCCTGCGCGCCGACGGCAGCGTCGATCCGTCGTTCGACACCGGCGCGCTCGACAACGGCGGCCTGTACGGTGTCGCGGTGCTGCCCGACGGCCGCGTGCTCGCCAACGGCTGGCAAGGGGTCGACTACCGCAACGAGCTGCGCCTGCTCGGCACCGACGGTTCGATGGACACGACGTTCTGGCCGCTGATGAACGCGCGCATCGCCTCGTTTTCGCGACAGGACGACGGCCGCATCCTGGTCAGCGGCGAGTTCGACCAGATCAACGGAGCGGCGGCACCGTACTTCGCGCGGCTGCTGCCGGACGGTACGCGCGACGCCGGTTTCGCGGCGGCGGCCGTCAACGGTGTCATGGACACCTTCGCCGAACAGATCGACGGCTCGCTGCTGGTCGCCGGCCGCTTCAACAGCGTCAACGGCCTGCCGCGGGGCGGCATCGCGCGGCTCGACCGCGACGGCGTGCTCGACGCCGGCTACGACCCAAACATCGGCACGTTCGGCTCGCCGACGGGCAGCCGGCGCGTCGGCGGCATCGTGCAGCAGGCCGACGGCAAGGCCATCGTCTACGGCGAGTTCACCGGTGTCGGCGGCCTCGAACGCACCACCATCGCGCGGTTGTCGAGCGCGCAGGCGGTGGTGCAGCGGCTGGACCTGGTCGACGACGGCCGCGGCATCCGCTGGTGGCGCAGCGGCGCCGGCGCGGTGCTGGCGCGGGTCGAGTTCGACTGGTCGCAGGACCAGCAAGCCTGGCACCGGCTCGGCAGCGGCCAGGCCGTCGAAGGCGGTTGGGGCATCGACGGCATCGCGCTGCCGCGCAATCGCAACGTGTGGGTCCGCGCGCGCGGCATCCCGAAGCACACACCGGCGTACTGGATGTCGATGGCGTCCGAATCGCTGCACGCGTCGGTGCGCCTGGCCTACCTGTCCGGCGCGGCGACGGTCCTGGTGACGCCGAGCGCCGGACCCGGCGGGCGGTTGGACCCGGATACCGTGCGAGTCGTGGAGCACGGCGCCACCCTCACGTTCACCGTGGCGCCCGACGCCGGTCACCGGCTCGACACGATCACCGGCTGCGGCGGGCAGCTCAGCGGCAGCCAGTACACCACGGCGCCGGCCAGCGCCGATTGCACGGTCGTGGCCACCTTCGTCGAGGACACGCAGGAGCACATCTTCCGCGACGGCTTCGACGGCACCGCGCCCTGACGCCCGTGCCGGACCGGTTCCGAAGAGAGATCCCCTCGATGCGCAAGGGACTTGCCGGCCTGCTGGGCGCGCTGCTGCCGATGGCGGCAGCGCACGCGGGATTCACGCCCCTCGGCCTGCCGGGCAGCCAGGTGGTCGCGCTGTCCCGCGATGGCTGCTTCGCCGCCGGCAGCCTGGTCAGCGGCCCGGCCGGCGGCTTCCGCTGGTCGGCGGCGAGTGGCGTCGAGCTGCTGCGTGAGGCCGTGACGGTGCGTGGCCTGTCGGCCAGCGGCCGCTACGTCTCCGGATCGGTGTTCGACGAGCAGGCGCGGCAGGTGGCCGGCTACTGGGATGCCGACGGCCGGTTGCACCGCCTCGGCGGCCTGGCCGACTGGGCAGCGATCGGCCAGGTCAGCGAGGCGTTCGGCATTTCCGACGAGCCGCGCGTGGTCGGCAACGCCCGCCGCCGTGCGGAAGGGCCGGCGGCCTTCGTCTGGTCACCGGCCGAAGGCCTGCGCGAGCTGCCCGTTCCAGCGCGCGGTGCGGCGACGCATGCCGTAGGGCTCGGCGACGGTGGGCGCGTCTACGGCTGGATGCAGACACCGCAGGGCGCCAGCGGTGTCCTTTGGCAGGACGGCCGCACGCAGATCCTGGCCGGCGCGGCGGGCGAGGTGCTGGGGGCCGATCATCGCGGCCAGATCCTGCTGGGACTCGCCACGCGGGGCGGCAGCGCGCATTCGGTCTACCGCTGGCGCGCGGCCGACGGCGCGCGCGTACTGGTGGAGGACGGCCTGCAGGCGCAGCCGATGCTGTTCGCCGCCAGCGACGATGGCCGCATCGCCGTGGGGGGCACCGGCACCGGCGAGCGGCGCGAGGCGGTCGTCTGGATCGAGGGCCGCTCGTTGCTGACCCTGGCGCAGGTGCTGGCCGAGCACGCGATCCCGCTGCCGGTGAACTGGAAGCCGTCGGTACTGACCGCGGTCAGCGGCGACGGCCGGCGCTTGGCCGGCTGGGGCAGCTTCGACGGCCGGCTCGACTCGTTCGTCGTGGACCTCGACACCGACACGGCGCTGCAGGGCTGCGCCTCGCGCCCTTAGGCGGCTGGGGCCGGCGCATCGGCGTCGCCAGTGGCGGGTTCGGCCAGCAGGCGATCACCGGGTGGTGAAGCTCCTCCCCGGCAGCGCCAACTTCACCGGATGGCGCGCCGGGTGACGAGCGGCGCAGTGGTTTCGACAGGCACACCCCCTGTGGAAGGAGGCCCCGGCGCTCCGGGGAGCCGCCGGTTCGCGCGACGGCCGGTACGCCGTTGAAGCGATCGTCCGACATCGTCCGCACCGGTGGTTGGACCATCGCTCATTCGAAGCGCTTCGCTATACGATCGGAAGTGCCGATGTCGAACGAGCGCGAGGGAACGATGGTACGTCGATACGAGAAGCCGACGCGGCCCCGGTCTGGAAAGGAGCGTACTGCGCGATTTTTCGGCGTGGTGGCCGGAGCGCTGCTGTGTGTCGGATGTGTCATCAGCGGATTGTTGATGCTCCTGGCGTTCGCGATGCTCGGCAAGCCCGGGCACCCGCCCGGCGGCGCGATCGAGATGATCCTGGCCGTGGCCGTGGCCGTGGCCGTGGTCGCCGTGCTGTCACCGATCGCATTGCTGTCGGGCAGCATCGGCTTGCTGCTGGACGACCAGCGCTGGCTGCGCTGGGTACTGATCGCTCACGCCGCCCTGATCGTGGCGGCGCAGCTGTTCGCGACGTGGTTCATGGGGGTGCGCTGCCTGCTCTGGATGGTGCCATTCCGGACGCATTGCTGATCGCGCGGACGAGGGGGTTCTCGAGAGGCGGCGATGCCGCACGTGCCAGGCAGACGCTCACGCCGAGGCGGGTACACCTTCGTGGCCGGCCAGGAACGCCAGCAGCCGATCCTCGTCCCAGACCTCGACGCCGAGCTCGGTCGCCTTGTCGAGCTTGGAGCCGGCCTCGCTGCCGGCGACGACGAAGGCCGTCTTCTTCGACACGCTGCCGGCAACCTTGGCGCCGAGCGCTTCCAGGCGTGCGCGCGCCTGGTCGCGCGTCAGTGACGCCAGCGTGCCGGTGAGCACGACGGTCTGGCCGTCGAGCGGGGCCGCCGATGCGTCCTCGGCGCCAGCGGCATCGAGGGCGGCGAGCAGGTGCGCACGGGCGGCGAAGCTGTCGCGCAGCAGTGCGGCGTGGGCCGGGTCGGTCCGCCAGGCGACGAACGCGGCGGCGGTCTCGGCCGGCAGGCCGGCCGTGACCAGCTGGTGCTCGGGCGCGGCCAGGATCGCGGCGGCGCCGTCGAACGCGGCGGCGAGCTGGCCGGCGCGCTTGTCGGTGAGCTTCGGGATCGCCAGGGCGGCGAGCACGGCGGCGGCATCGAGCGCCTTGCGCAGCTTCGGCGAAGGCGGATGCTCGTCGCCGATCGCGACGCCGCGCGCGAGCAGGTCGTCGATGACCTGCTGGTTGCCGGCCTGCTCGAAGAAGTGGCCGATCGCGCGCGCCACTTCGCCGCCGATGTCCGGCACGCGCGTCAGCAGCGGCCAGGGCAGGTGGCGGATCGCCTCCAGGCGGCCGAACCAGGTCGCCAGCGCCTTGGCGGTGCTCTCGCCGACGTGCTCGATGCCGAGCGCGTAGAGGAAGCGCTCGAGTGTGGTGGCGCGGCTGCGCTCGATCGCCTCGACCAGGTTCTCGGCCCATTTGGTGGCGATCTTGCCGGCCTTGACCGTCTCGGGCGTGGTGCCGTCGCGCGCGTCGGCCTGCCGCCTCATCTCGATCAGGTCGTCCAGCGTCAGCCGGTAGAGGTCGGCGACCGAACCGACGAAGCCGAGCGTGGTGAGGTCGTCGATCAGCCGTTCGCCGAGGCCCTCGATGTCCATCGCGCGGCGCGCGGCGAAGTGGAACACCGCCTCCTTGCGCTGGGCCGGGCAGACCAGCTCGCCGGAGCAGCGCCAGACCACCTCGCCTTCCTCGCGCACGATCTCCGATCCGCAGACCGGGCAGCGGGTCGGCATCGCCCACGGCACGGTGCCGGGCGGCCGCGCATCGGGGACGACGCGCACGACCTCGGGAATCACGTCGCCGGCGCGGCGCACGATCACGGTGTCGCCGATGCGCACGTCCAGCCGTGCGACCTGGTCGGCGTTGTGCAGCGTCGCGTTGGTCACGGTCACGCCGCCGACCTGCACCGGCTCAAGCTTGGCGGCCGGCGTGGCCGCGCCGGTGCGGCCGATGTTGATGTCGATCGAGACGACGCGGGTGGCCTGCTCCTGCGCCGGGAACTTGTGCGCGATCGCCCAGCGCGGCGTGCGGCCGACGAAGCCGAGCTCGCGCTGGCCGGCGAGGTCGTCGAGCTTGTAGACGACGCCGTCGATGTCGAACGGCAGTGTGTCGCGCTTGGCGCCGATGCGCCGGTAGTAGGCCAGGCAGCCGTCGGCGCCGCGCGCGGTCTCGACCAGGGTGCTGACCGGCAGGCCCCAGTCGCGCAGGCGCGCCAGCACGGCCGAGTGGGTCTCGGGCAGGTCGCCGCCTTCGACGACGCCGAGCGCGTAGGCGTAGAATGCCAGCGGCCGCGCCGCGGTGATGCGCGGGTCGAGCTGGCGCAGCGAGCCGGCCGCGCCGTTGCGCGGGTTGGCCAGCACCTTGCCGCCGTCGCGCCGCGCGCGCTCGTTGTAGGCCTCGAACGCGGCGCGCGGCATGTAGACCTCGCCGCGCACTTCCAGCACGCGCGGCCAGCCGTGGCCGCGCAGCCGCAGCGGCACCGCCTTGACCATGCGCAGGTTGGCGGTGACGTCCTCGCCGGTCTCGCCGTCGCCGCGCGTGGCGCCGCGCACGAAGCGGCCGTCCTCGTAGCGCAGGCTGATCGCCAGGCCGTCGAATTTCGGTTCGACCGAGAACAGCGGGTCGGCCACGTCGGTGCGCTCGACGATGCGTCGCACGAAGTCGTGGATCTCCTCGTCGCTGAACGCGTTGGCCAGCGACAGCATGCGGATCTCGTGGCGCACCTCGGCGAACGTGCGCGACGGCGCGGCACCGACGCGGCGGGTCGGCGAGTCGTCGGTCGCCAGTTCCGGGTGCTCGGCTTCCAGCGCTTCCAGCTCGCGCATCAGGCGGTCGTACTCGGCGTCCGGGATGTCCGGATCGTCGAGGACGTGGTAGCGGTGATTGGCGTCTTCGATGCGTTCGCGCAGTTCGGCGGCGCGGCGGGCGGGAGAGGGGGCTTTACCGGTCATGGCGCGGAGTTTAAGGCGTGCGCTCGGATGGGCGGAGTCCTTGAAGGGTCCAAGGGTTCGAGGCAGGTGAACGAGCCGCTGATCGAGCCCTGCGTAGGCAGGGTCGACGATCGCTCGGCCGAGGCCTTTGCGTGAACGATCGGCCTCATGAACTGAACGGTCGGTGCGTATCGGGCCAGTCCGGGTTGATGCCGCGAGCATTCGTCGATAGAACGGCGTACCGGTACGGTGCCGGCTGGCCGGAGGACGTCACCAATGAAGCGTCATGTTGTCTTCTTCATGGGCTTGATCGGCAGCACCGTCGTGGCTGCCGCGACTCTGGATTCGAGCAAGCCGGGGTCGCGGCCGTTCGACGACGGCGATACCTTGTTGTGGGGCCTGCACGATGGCGCGCGCTGCACCGGTCTGTGCATTCGCACCGAGCGCCAGGGCAATGTGATCGTGACCCATGTCCACGGGGCCGACGGTGAGTTGGTCAAGACCGATACCCATGCCCTGGTCAAAGGCAGGGGACAGCCGATCCCGCTGTCCACCTTTGTGTCAGCGACCGGGACGCCGGGAGATGGTTCGGCGTCGCCGCCCTCGGCCGGAGCGTCGGGTAGCGTGTCGCAGTCGCAGCCGTACACGAGCGGTAAGACGCACTGGATGCAGACGACGACGTTCCACTACGTCAAAGGCGCGTTGCGAGACGTCAAGGTCGAGTACGTCCAATACACCGTGCCGTGATGCGGCGGGCCAATTGCAGGGCGTCGCGAGCCCCGGGGCCGATCGATCCCGCCCTTTGCGCGTACGGCTGGGGCACCGCCACGCGGCCGCGACCGCCGGTGTCCACGGGTGCCGGGGCGCTCAGCGGCGCCATGCCTCGAACAGTGCCTGGCCGTGCAGTGGCTGGTACAACGGGTCGTCCAGCTCCTGCCGCGCCCAGACCGGGTTGACCGACAGGAAGACGCCGAGGTAGTCGAGCGTACGCTCGCGGTCGCCCATCGTCATCGCCAGCCTGCCCGCGCGGCGCCAGATGCGGTCCCAGCCGTAGCTGCGGCGCAAGGCCTCGGCGATCGCGGTGCGGGCCTCGGCGGGCTTGTCCTGCCGCGCCAGCCGCTCGGCACGGATGATCGCCTGCAGCGCATAGTGCTGCTCCAGCAGGCGGCGCAGGTCCACGATCGGCTCGGCCGCGCCATCCACGCGCAGGTCGATGTCCTGCCAGGCGCCGTCGGGCGTGCGCACGAGCAGAGCGGCGGAGCGCTTGCCGATGGTCTGGCCGCCGGCGGCCTGGCCGGCTTCGAGGCTGGCCATCAGGCGCTCGGCCAGGGTGCCGTGGCCGGCGAGGAAGGTCTGCTTCATCGCGATCGCCACCGCCTCGCCGGCCAGACCGTTGCCCTGGACCGCATAGCCCTCGCCGTGCAGGGCGCCGGCCCAGGCCGATGTGCGCGCCTGAGCACCGGTATAGGTCGCCGAGCGGCCCTGGGCGTCGACGATGCCGACCTGGCGCTCGGCGATCGTGGTGCCGTCGAAACCACCGTCGCCGTCGAGCAGGGCCTGCAGCGTCGCCTCGGGCGAGCGGCCGGCCGCCAGCAGCGCCAGGCCCTTGGGCCCGTAGCCGGGGTTGGTCTCGAACTGCGAAACGAGGGCGCCGACGCCGGCCTGGGCATACGGCACGCTGGCGCCGACGGCCCGGTTGTTGGTGGCGACGGCGACACCGCAGCGGCCGTCGCGGTCGCAGGCGACGATCGAGAACGTGGCCTGCGCCGACGACGCGAGGGCGAGCAGGGCCAGGCCGGCCAGTCGCAGGGTGCGGGCGCGCGGCAGGCGGGACGGGTGGTGCGGGCTCATCGGTGTCCGGGGGCGGTCGAGGGAGCGGCTTGGATGCATGTCGCGGCCGCGGGGTTGCGTTGCGGCGGCCGCGTGGCGGCGGATCGTAGCGGGCGGGCAGCAGGCGTTCGGCAACGGCGGATGAACCAGTGGATGTCTATTGTTTGAAATACAAACCAGTTTATGTATGCTTCGCTCCCGATCCCGGAGCGCTGCGATGTCGACCCTCGAAACCGATCGATCCGAACGCCTGCACGGCCTCGACGCGCTGCGCGGCGGCGCATTGCTGCTCGGCGTGGTGCTGCACGCCGCGCTGGCGTTCTTCCCGACGCCAGTCTGGCTGGTCACCGATCCGGCCACCTCGCCGGTGGCCGGTGTCCTGTTCTTCGCGATCCACGTGTTCCGGATGGCGACCTTCTTCGTGATCGCCGGCCTGTTCGCCCACCTGCTGCTGCAGCGGCGCGGCGTGGCCGGCTTCGTGAAGGACCGGCTGCTCCGGATCGCCGGTCCGCTGCTCGCGTTCTGGTGGCTGGTCCTGGGGTGCATCGTGGCGGTCATCGTCTGGAATGCCTGGATCCAGACCGGCGGCAACCTGCCGTCGGAAGCGCCGCCGGGGCCGAAATTCACGCCGGACGACTTCCCGCTGACCCACCTGTGGTTCCTCTGGGTGCTGCTGTTGTTCTATGTCGCGTTTCTGGCGCTGCGCCTGCCGCTGGTCCGCTATGACCACACCGGCACCTGGGCGCGTGCCGGCGACCGCCTGGCCGGCGCCCTGGCCGGGCCGCTGGGGCCGTTCGTGCTGGCCGTGCCGCTGGCGCTGGCGCTCTACCGCACGCCGAAATGGATCGCGTTCTTCGGCGTGCCGACGCCGGGCCAGGCACTGATCCCGAACCCGGCAGCCCTCACTGCGTTCGGTGTCGCGTTCGGGTTTGGCGTCCTGCTGGCACGGCGTCGCGACCTGCTCGTCCGTATTGCCGCGAGGTGGCCGCTGTACCTGGGTCTGGCGCTGGCGGCGACCGCCGGCGCCCTGGTGCTGGCAGGCGGGCCCGGGCCGCGCCTGGTGCCGCTGACCGCACCCGGACCGAAGGCGGCCGCGGCGGCCGTCTACGCGCTGGCGGTCTATGCGTCGAGCTTCGCCGCCCTCGCGCTGGCGCTGCGGTTCGCCGCCGGTTACAGCGCGCTGCGGCGCTACCTGGCCGATGCCTCGTACTGGGTCTACATCGTCCACCTGCCGCTGGTGATGGCGGGCCAGGTGCTGGTGCAGGGCCTGGTATGGCCGTGGTGGCTCAAGCTGGCGGCGGTGGTCGTGGGGACGATGGCGATCGCCCTGGCGAGCTACGAAGGATTGATCCGCCACAGCTTCATGGGCCTGTGGCTCAATGGCCGCCGGGTCGCGCGCCGCGGCCCGGCGCCGGCGCCGGCGCCGGTGCCGCCGCCCTTGGTCACCGGCCAATGAAGCCGGCTACCATCGCCTGCCACGCGATGACCGGCGGATCGGCCGGTCGTCGCGGCTGCCGGCGGGCCGCGGGTGACAATCGGCCGGCCGGCTGTCGGGAAGCGGCCGGCTGGCGCGATCGCGAGGACGGATCGCTTGTGCATCGCCGGCCGGTGCCGTCGATGCGCGGAACAGGTGGCGCGGCGCTGCCGCGACCGTGTGAGTCGGCCAAGGGCGGGAACGCCCTTTCCCGACGATGCCATAGGAACAGGAACTGCCATGTCCGCCGAACCGCCCTCGCACTCGCCCGAAGAGAACCTGGCCTTCCTGCGCTCGATCGTGGACGGTGCCGGCCGGACGCGGATGGCCGGTGGTGTCGCCTACATGGCCGGCGGCCTGCTCTACGGCCTGCAGTGCCTGTTCCACTGGGGCCAGGCCGAAGGACTGATCCGCTGGCCCGGCTGGGCCAGCCTGACCTTCGTCGTCGGCATAACGACGACATTCCTGATCGTGCTGGTCGCCGCGATCCGGCACGATCGCGACGCCGGCTTCCGTGGCTCGACCGCCAATCGCGCGCTGAACGCGACCTTCGGCGGCGCCGGCCTGGCCAACCTGGCGATGGTCGTGGTCTTCGGCGTCAATGCTGCGCGGCTGCAGAGCTTCCAGGTCTGGCTGCTGTACCCGGCCGTGGTGTTCGCGCTGCAGGGGGCGGTCTGGTACGTCATGCACATGCTGCAGCGGCGTGCCTGGATGCTGGCCACGGCGATCGGCTGGCTGCTCGCGGCGGTCGCGCTGGGCCTGTTGAACGGCACCCCGTACTACCTGATGGTCTGTACGGCGGCGCTGTTCGGGCTGATGGCGCTGCCGGGCTGGATCATGCTCCGCGAGGCGCGCACACAGGCGGGAGCCTGACGCACCGATGGGCCTGGCAGACCTCGGCGGCATCGACGAGATCATCCACGGCCGCCTGCGGCTGGGCGTGATGGTCTACCTCGCCGATGCCGAGGTGGCCGATTTCACCGAGTTGAAGAACGCGCTGAACGCCACCCAGGGCAATCTGTCGGTCCACTTGAAGAAACTGGAGGAGGCCGGCTACGTCGCGATCGACAAGCGCTTCGTCGAGCGCAAGCCGCTGACGCGCATCCGCATCACGCCCGTGGGGCGGCGCGCATTCGCCGCCTACCTGGAGGCGATGAGCAAGCTGATCGGCACGCGCGGCTAGCGGCGTAGCGGGAAACGGCGCGTATGGGTGACCGCGGCTCGCGGCCAGGCATCGAGCGTGCGCTCGATGCCTGGCCGGCGGTCGTGCGCAGCGCGGGGCCCTGCGATCGAGGGCGTGGCAGCCCCCAGGCTCCCGCCATCGGTTAGTCCACCGACCACACCGCCAGTTCGTAGCCGTCGGGATCGACGAAATGGAAGCGCCGCCCGCCCGGGAACGCGAAGATCGGCCGGCTGATGCCTGCGCCGGCCTGTTCCAGGCGCTGCTGGGTGGCGGCCAGGTCGTCGGCGTAGAGGATGACCAGCGGCCCGCCGGGCCGCACCGGCTCGGCGGTCGTGAAGCCGCCGGCCAGCCGCCCGTCGCGGAACTCGCAGTAGGCCGGACCGTAGTCGGTGAAGGTCCAGCCGAACGCCGCGCCGTAGAACGCCTTGCTGCGCGCGATGTCGGCGACGTTGAACTCGATGTAGTCGATCTGCCGGTCGTTGCCGTGCGTGCCCATGTCCGCTGTCCTGTCCGCTGATCGGCCCTCATGATCGCCCGGCGGCGGGTTCGCTGTCTGCCCGCAGCGCGGGTCCTTGCGTGCCGCGCGGCGCCGCTCCTAACCCTGGTGCGCCGGTTCGCGCGTTCCAGCAAGGCGCCATGTCGATGACGACTCCCGCCGATTGCCTTACCCTCACCGGCATGGGGGTCGAACGAACGGACGAAGAACTGATGTCGGCTTATGCCGAGGGCGATACCGTCGCCTTCGAGATGCTCTATCGGCGCCATCGCGGCACGGTCTACCGGTTCGCGATGCGCGCGCTGCACAACCGCGCCGATGCGGACGAGGTGTTCCAGGAGACCTGGAGCCGCCTGATCGCCGCGCGGGCGCGCTACCGGCCCGATGCCAAGTTCACGACCTGGCTGTTGCAGATCGCCCACAACCTGATCGTCGATCGCTTCCGGCGCCAGCGGCCTGCGGCGTCGGACGAGGAGGCCGAGGCGGTGTTCCGCCAGCTCGACGCCCCCGAGACCGAGCAGCCCGACCGCGTCCTCAGCGAGTTCGAGCAGCGCCGCAAGCTGCAACTGGCGCTGGAGGACCTGCCCGAGGAACAACGCCTGGCGTTCCTGCTGCGCATCGAAGGAGGCCTGGGGCTGGAGGAGATCGGCGAGCTGACCGGCGCCGGCCGCGAGACCGTCAAGTCGCGCCTGCGCTATGCGCTGGCGCGGATCCGCGCGAGGTTCCAGTCATGAGCGGTGATCGCCTCGACCGCGATCTCGACGCGCTGCTGGGACCGGGCGGCGGCGAACTCGGCACGCTCTACCGCCGGCTGCCGCAGGCCGAGCCGCCGCGCCGGCTCGACCGCGCGGTCCTGGCCGAGGCAGCGCGGGCTGTCCGCGGCGCGGGCGACCGCCCGCCTCGGCGCCAGCGCTGGCTGCTGGGTCTCGGATCGGTCGCGGGCATGGTCCTGGCGGCCGGCATCGCCTGGCAGGCGATGCCCGAACGTGGTGTGCCGGCGGCCGGTTCCGCACCGGCCCCGCAGCAGACCACGCCGGCCGGCGTGATCCCGGTCGAGCCGATCCTGGCGCCACCGCCGGCCCCTTCGCCGCCGCCGCCGGCCCCGCCAGCGGTCGAGGCAGCGCCGGCCCCGTCCGCATCGCCCCCGCGCGCGCGCACGGCTTCGCCACCGGCGATCGAACAGAAGGCCCAGGCCCGGCCGGCGCCGCCGGCCGCCGCGCCCGCGGCCGATGCGCGCGAGGCGCCGGTGGCGGAGTCGGCGGCGGCAGCGCAGCGCCAGGAAGCCGAGAAGGCCGCCGCGCCGGCCGTGCCGGCCCCGGCCGAAGCCACGCCCTCGCGTGCCGCTCCGGGTCTCAGCCCGGCACCGATCACCTCGACGGAACTGCGCCGCAACATGCGGCTGCCACCGGCCCGCTGGCTCGACGAGATCCGCCGGCTCGACCGCGAAGGCCAGCGCCATTGGGCCGGCGAGAACCTGCGCCTGTTCCGGCGCGTCCATCCGCGCCAGGCGATTCCCGCCGACCTGCAGCCGCTGTTGGACGACTGAGGTCGCGCTGCGGCGCGGCCGTGCGAGCGGCCGGAGCGGCCCGCGGCCTACAATGCAGCGATGGCGAGCATGGAGACCCTGGCCGGCGCAGCCCGCCTGCAGCAGGAGATCAAGAAGAGCCGGTTCCTGGCCCAGGCGGCGCCGCTGGACGCGGTCGACGCGGCATTGGCGTTCGTCGCGCAGGTCGCCGATCCGGCCGCGACGCACAACTGCTGGGCCTACCGCTTCGGCCAGCACTATCGTTTCTCCGACGACGGCGAGCCCGGCGGTACCGCCGGCCGGCCGATCCTGCAGGCGATCGACGGCCAGGGGCTGGACCGGGTCATCGTCGTCGTCACGCGCTGGTTCGGCGGCACCAAGCTCGGCGCCGGCGGGCTGGTCCGCGCCTATGGCGGCTGTGCGGCCGAATGCCTGCGCCTGGCGGCGCGCCTGCCGATCGTGGACCGGGCGACGATCGCGGTGAGCTGCGATTTCCCGAACCTGCCGACGCTGCATGCGCGCCTGCCCGAGTTCTCGGCCGAGAAGCTCGACGAAGGCTTCGACGCGGACGGTGCGCGGCTGCGCCTGGCGCTGCCGCGCGATCGCGTGGCGGCGTTCACCGGCTGGCTGCGCGACCTGACGCGCGGCCGCGCGGTGGTCGATGTGCAGGACGACGCTACGACCCCGCCGTAGCCGGTCGCGCCACGATTCCGGACCGACGCCGCCCGGTTGCGGCCGGCGTGCCTCCCGTGGCCATCGCCCCGGGATCTCGCTTGGACTGCGGGAACGCGATGCCGGCGTTCGGGATACTGGACGCGCGATCGAATCGCCGGGTAGGGGCGGCCGCGGAACCGACGTTTCCAAGGAGCGAAGGCGCACGTTGCCTGGCGTCGCGGCGCACCCACCAGCGTCCCGCGCCGGGAGCGAGGTGACCGTCTTCATGAACCATGCGTCCCCACGGCCTTCCCGCGTCGCTTCCAGGGAGCACCCATGAACGTCCGATCCTTGCTGTACGGCCTGCTTCTCACCGCCGCGACCTCGGTGTCGGCGGCGCCGTTCACCACCTTCTATGTCGTCGCGCATCCGGACGACTGGCAGCTGTTCATGAATCCGAATGCGTACAAGGACGTCCGCAACACCAGCAACAAGACCGTCATCGTCCACACGACCGCGGGCGATGCCGGTGCGGGCATCGGCTCCAACGGCCGGCAGCACCCGTACTACCTGGCGCGCGAAGAAGGCGCATTGCGCGCGCTGCGCTTCAGCAAGTCGGCCAACGGCGCCATCGGGCAACAGGTGCTCAACCAGGGAGCGCGCACGATAAACGGCCGCTCCATCACACGGTTCGCGTCCGGCGACGGCCGGGCGGTGATGTATTTCCTGCGGCTGCCGGACGGCAATCCCAACGGCACCGGCTACCCGACGACCGGTTCGCAGAGCCTTCAGAAGCTCAAGACCGGCAACACGCCGATCAACGCGGTGGACGGCTCGGCGACGTATGGCAGCTGGAGCGATCTCACCGCGACGCTGGCGGGCCTGATACGCGCCGAGGCCGGCGGATCGGCCGGGGTCTGGCTCAACATCGCCGAGACGGACGCCGGCAAGAATCCGGGCGACCATTCCGATCATCGCTACACCTCGCTGGCCGTGCAGGAGGCGCGCGGCCTGGTCTCCACGTGCATCGACCAGGCGCTCTACGTCGAATACGACACCAACAACCGGCCTGCGAACATCAGTGGCGACAACCTGGTCAACAACGCGGCGGTCTGGGGCGCCACGACCTCCGGCATCGCCGACTTCGATCACCCCAGCACGTTCGACGGGTCGCACAACGCCTGGCTGTCGCGCAACTACTTTCGCGTGATCGACGGCATCGGCACCTGCGCGTTCTGAACCAGCCGGGCCGGTTCGCCGTGTGGGGCAAGCGGAGCGCGGCGGGATGCCCTTGGCCGTTGCGGTCCGCACGGGCCTTGGAGGCCGCACCTGCGGGGCCCTCGTGAGAGGGGCCGCGCGCGCTGACCCCCGACGGCCCGCGCCCCCGGCCACGTGTGACGGCGGGCCGGCGCGACCCGCCCGGGGACGGATGACGTGCCCTAGTCCAGGAAGATGAAGAACGCCGCCAGCGCGATCAGCGCGAAGCCGACCAGGTGGTTCCACTTGATCGCCGCGCCGAGATAGGTGACCGAGAACACCACGAAGACCACCAGGGTGATGATCTCCTGGATCGTCTTGAGCTGGGCCGCGTTGTAGACCGTGTAGCCCATCCGGTTGGCCGGCACCTGCAGGCAGTACTCGAAGAACGCGATGCCCCAGGCGACCAGGATCACCGCGAACAGCGGCCGGTCGGTGAACTTCAGGTGCCCGTACCAGGCGAACGTCATGAACACGTTCGAGGCGATCAGCAGCAGGATCGGGGCGGTATAGGTCCACATGGGACGGCACTCCGGCGCGAAGGATGGTGGGGGCCGCGAGCCTAGCCCAATTGCCGTGCCCGAGGGTGTGCCCGCGCCGCGCTTGGGCGAGAATGGGCGCCGGCGCCGCCGGGCGCCGCCGCTTCCCCGCCGTGCCGGCGCGGACCGCCCTCCGACCCGATCCCCGACATGGCCAAGAATCCGTTCCGCAACGCCCAGTACCTGATCAGTGCGCACCACCTGCGCGACCTGCCGCCCGACGGCGGCGCCGAGGCCGCGTTCGCCGGGCGCTCCAACGCCGGAAAGTCCAGCGCGCTCAACACGATCTGCGACCAGCAGGGCCTGGCGCGCACCAGCAAGACGCCGGGCCGCACGCAACAGCTGGTGGTGTTCCCGCTCGACGACGCCCACCGCCTGATCGACCTGCCCGGCTACGGCTACGCCAAGGTGCCCGAGAACCTGCGCCTGCACTGGCGCGGGCTGATCGACACCTACCTGCGCACGCGCGAGGCGCTCAAGGGGCTGGTGCTGATCATGGACGTGCGCCACCCGCTGCGCGAGTTCGACCAGCAGATGCTGGAGTACGCGGTGGCGACCGGCCGCGAAGTCCATTGCCTGCTGACCAAGGCCGACAAGCTCTCGCGCAGCGAAGGCATGCGCACGCTGCTGGCGGTGCGCAAGGAGCTCCAGGCGCGGGCGCCGCAGGCCAGCGCGCAGCTGTTCTCGTCGCTGGCCAAGACCGGCGTCGACGAGGCGCGCGCGGTGCTGGCAGGCTGGCTCGGGCTCGCCGGCGGTGACTGAGGCGTAAATCCGCGCCAGGACCGTTCAGGTCCCGGCGCGCGAGGCTCTGGCAGGCTGCGCCGTGGTCGCCGATCGCGCGATCGCCCCCTACGGACCGGAGGACGCCATGCTCAAGTTGGCCCTTTTCTTTGCGGTGGTCGCGCTGATCGCCGGTGCGCTCGGCTTCACCGGCATCGCCGGTGCCTCGGCCGGCATCGCCAAGATCATCTTCTTCATCTTCCTGGTGCTGGTCGCGCTGGCGATCCTCGGCATCGTGCTCGGCATCAACCTGTTCACGTAGCCGCGATTTCCCGGCGCGCCGCGGCATCGGCGCCGCGGCGCGCCGTCGCCGGTCCGGCGGCCGGGCCGCGTGGCATATCCTATGCGCCATGCGCGGCCGCATCCCCGACAGCTTCATCGACGACCTCCTCGCCCGTGTCGACATCGTCGACGTGATCGAGCAGCGCGTGCCGTTGAAGAAGGCCGGCCGCGACTGGAGCGCGCGTTGCCCGTTCCACGACGAGCGCTCGCCCTCGTTCACGGTGTCGCCGGTCAAGCAGTTCTACCACTGCTTCGGCTGCGGCGCGCACGGCAGCGCGATCAAGTTCCTGATGGACTACGACCGGCTCGAGTTCGTCGACGCGGTGGAGGAACTGGCGGCCCGGGTCGGCCTGAAGGTGCCGTACGAGGGCGGGCGCCGCGAGGTCCGCGAGGACAGCAGCGAGCTGTTCGAGCTGCTCGACGGGGCGGCCGGGTTCTACCGGCGCGCGCTGGCGCAGAGCGAGAAGGCGCGCGCGTACTTCGAGCGGCGCGGGGTCGACGAAGCCACGCGTACGCGCTTCGGCCTCGGCTACGCGCCGGACGCCTGGGACGGGGTGCTGCAGGCGCTCGGCCGCACGCCGCAGCGCATCGCGCTGCTGGACAAGGCCGGCATGCTGGCCGGCGAGGGCGGCAAGCGCTACGACCGCTTCCGCGACCGCGTGATGTTCCCGATCCTCGACCGGCGCGGGCGCACGATCGCGTTCGGCGGCCGCGTGATGGGCAAGGACGACGGTCCCAAGTACCTCAATTCGCCCGAGACGCCGCTGTTCCACAAAGGCCAGGAGCTGTTCGGCCTGTGGCAGGTGCGCGAGGCGCACCAGAAGATCACCCGGCTGCTGGTGGTCGAGGGCTACATGGACGTCATCGCGCTGCACCAGGCCGGTATCACCCAGGCGGTGGCGACGCTCGGTACGGCGACCACGCGCGAGCACGCCGAGATCCTGTTCCGCAACGCGGCGGACGTGTTCTTCTGCTTCGACGGCGACCGCGCCGGCCGCCAGGCGGCCTGGCGCGCGGTGGAATCGGTGCTGCCGCGCATGCGCGACGGGCGCCAGGCCTGGTTCCTGTTCCTGCCCGACGGCGAGGACCCCGATTCGCTGGTCCGCCAGGAAGGCGCGGCGGGCTTCGAGCAGCGCCTGAAGGCCGCCACGCCGCTCAGCACGTTCTTCTTCGCCGAGGTCGGCAAGGAATCGGACCTGGCCAGCCTGGAGGGCAAGGCGCGCCTGGCCGCGCGTGCGCGGCCGCTGATCGCGCAGATTCCCGAAGGCGCGTTCCGCGACCTGATGGAGGGGGAGCTGGAGCGGCTGTCCGGGACGCGCATGCCCGGCGGCACCCCGGCCGCCGTCGCGCCGCTGATCGCGCGCGCCTCGGCCGAAGCGCGTGCCTCGCGGCCGCCGCAGCGCTCGCTGGTGCGCACGGCGGTGGCCCTGCTGGTGCAGAACCCGGCGCTCGGCGCGGCGATCGAGCCGCCGTGGACCTTCGCGGAGCTGCGCCAGCCGGGCGTGCCGCTGCTGATCGAGCTGATCGGGCTGGCGCGCAGCCGGCCCGGCGTCACCACCGGCGCGCTGATCGAGCATTTCGGCGAACGCGAAGAGCGCGCCGCGTTGCAGAAGCTGGCGGTGATGCCGTTCCCGGGCGACACCCAGGCCTGGCAGGCCGAATTCGCCGGCGCCCTGGCCCAGCTGGACCGCCAGGCGCGCCTGCAGCGCCGTGACGACCTGCAGCGCAAGCTGGCCGAATCGAGCCTGAGCCCCGCGGAAAACGACGAATTGCGCAGCCTGCTGGCGGTCGGCGGCCGCTGATCGGCGTGCCGCTGCGCGCGCCGCAGCAAAAAGTTCGTCAAACGTCGCCGAACTGGACAGGATTGCCGACTTCGAGGACACTTGCGCGCTTGTTCGATCCGCGAAAAGCCCCGTGGCGAAGATCCTGGTCCTGCATGGCCCCAACCTCAACCTGCTCGGCACGCGCGAGCCCGAGGTCTACGGCCGCACGACGCTGGCCGAGATCGACGCCGGGCTGGCCGCCGCCGCCGGGGCCGCCGGCCACGCGCTGGCGTGCTTCCAGTCCAATGCCGAGCATGCGCTGATCGACCGCGTGCAGGCGGCACGCGAGGAAGGCGTGGCCTGGATCCTGATCAATCCGGCCGCCTTCACGCACACCAGCATCGCGCTGCGCGACGCGCTGGCCGGCGTGGCGATCCCGTTCATCGAGGTGCACCTGTCCAACGTCCACGCGCGCGAGGCGTTCCGCCATCGCTCGGTCCTGTCGGACATCGCCGCCGGCATCATCGTCGGGCTCGGCGTGGACAGCTACCGGCTCGGGCTGCAGGCGATCCTCGCCCGGCTCGCATCCGACCCATCCTGACCGGCCGCGGCGTCGTCGCGGCCCCAACCGACACGAGTCCAATCCATGGATCTGCGCAAGATCAAGAAGCTGATCGACCTGCTCGAAGAGTCGAACCTGGCCGAACTGGAGATCAAGGAGGGCGAGGAGATCGTCCGCCTGTCGCGGTTCCCCAAGGGTATCCAGGCGGTGTCGGCCTCGCTGCCGATGGCTCCGGCGCTGCCGGTCGAGGCGCCGGCCGCACCGGCCGCCGCACCCGCTGCCCCGGCCAAGCCCGGCCTGCCCGAAGGGCACGTCGTGCGCTCGCCGATGGTCGGCACCTACTACGCCTCGGCCAGCCCCGGCGCGCCGCCGTTCATCGCGGTCGGCCAGAAGGTCAAGGCCGGCGACACGCTCGGCATCATCGAGGCGATGAAGATGTTCAACCAGATCGAGGCCGACGTGGCCGGCACCGTCACGGCGATCCTGGTCGAGAACGGCAAGCCGGTCGAGTTCGACGAACCGCTGTTCGTGATCGGCTGAGACGGAGCCCACGATGCTCGAGAAAGTCCTGATCGCCAACCGCGGCGAGATCGCCTTGCGCGTGCTGCGCGCCTGCCATGCCTTGGGCATCCGCACGGTCGCCGTCCACTCGACGGTGGACCGCAACCTCAAACACGTCGGCATGGCCGACGAGTCGATCTGCATCGGCCCCGGGCCGGCGGCCGAGAGCTACCTCAACGTCCCGGCGCTGATCGCCGCGGCCGAGGTCACCGACGCGCAGGCGATCCATCCCGGCTACGGCTTCCTGTCCGAGAACGCCGACTTCGCCGAGCGCGTCGAGCAGTCCGGCTTCATCTTCATCGGCCCGACCGCCGGCGTGATCCGCCTGATGGGTGACAAGGTCGAGGCGATCCGCGCAATGAAGGCCGCCGGCGTGCCCTGCGTGCCGGGCTCGGGCGGGCCGCTCGGTGAGGACACCGCCGAGAACCTGCGCATCGCGCGCGAGATCGGCTACCCGGTCATCATCAAGGCCGCCGGCGGCGGCGGCGGCCGCGGCATGCGCGTGGTGTTCACCGAAGCGCACCTCGGCAACGCGATCGCGATGACCAAGACCGAGGCGCGAGCCGCGTTCGGCAACGACCAGGTCTACATGGAGAAATTCCTCGAGAACCCGCGCCACGTCGAGATCCAGGTGCTGGCCGACGGGCAGGGCAGCGCGATCCACCTCGGCGAGCGCGACTGCTCGATGCAGCGCCGCCACCAGAAGGTGGTCGAGGAAGCGCCGGCGCCCGGCATCACGGCCGAGCAGCGCGCCGAGATCGGCAAGGTCTGCGTCGACGCCTGCCTGCGCATCGGCTACCGCGGTGCCGGCACGTTCGAGTTCCTCTACGAGAACGGCCGCTTCTACTTCATCGAGATGAACACCCGCATCCAGGTCGAGCATCCGGTCACCGAGATGATCACCGGCATCGACCTGGTCCGCGAGCAGCTGCTGATCGCGGCCGGCCACCGGCTCTCGATCCGCCAGGAGGACGTGCGCTTCACCGGCCACGCGATCGAATGCCGGATCAACGCCGAGGACCCGGACACGTTCATGCCCAGCCCCGGCACCGTCAAGACCTTCGAGGCGCCCGGCGGGCCCGGCATCCGCGTGGACACGCACATCTACGACGGCTATCGCATCCCACCCAACTACGACTCGATGATCGGCAAGCTGATCGCCCACGGCGTCGACCGCGACACGGCGATCGCGCGCATGCGCATCGCGCTGTCGGAGCTGGTCGTGGACGGCATCAAGACCAACGTGCCGCTGCAGCAGCGGATCATGGCCGACGGCGGCTTCCGCGCCGGCGGCCAGAACATCCACTACCTCGAAAAGCGCATCGCCGAGTCCAAGGAAAAGGCGATCGGCCTCGGCTGATCACGCACAGGCCCATCGCATGTCCTGGCTCGAACTCATCCTGACGGTGCACCTGGCCGACCAGCCCGCCGTCGAGGCGGCACTGGAGGACGTCGGCGCGCTGGCGATCACGCTGCGCGACGCCGACGCCGAGACGCCGGACGAGCAGGCGATCTTCGAGCCCGGCGTCGGCGAGACGCCGCTGTGGACGACGATCGAGCTGTCGGCGCTGTTCGACGCGGCGGCCGACCGCAGCGGCCTGCTGCACGTGCTGGGCGAGCTGCTGCCGCAACTGGCGCCGGACCAGGTCGCGTTCCGCGAGGTGGCCGACCAGGACTGGACGCGCGTGTGGATGGACCAGTTCAAGCCGATGCCGTTCGGTCGCCGGCTGTGGATCTATCCGTGGAACATCGAACCGCCGGCCGACCCGGCGCTGGCGATCGTGCGGCTCGATCCGGGCCTGGCCTTCGGCACCGGCACGCACCCGACCACGGCGCTGTGCCTGGAATGGCTCGACGCGCAGGACCTCGCCGGCCGCCGCGTGATCGACTTCGGCTGCGGCTCGGGCGTGCTGGCGATCGCCGCGCTCAAGCTCGGCGCGGCGCACGTGGCCGGCATCGACAACGACCCGCAGGCGATCACCGCCAGCCGCGACAACGCCGAGCGCAACGGCGTCGCCGCGGACCTGGACCTGTACCTGCCGGAGGCCTTCGACGACCGCCCGGCCGAGGTCTTCGTCGCCAACATCCTGGCCGGCCCGCTGGCCGAGCTCGCGCCGCGCTTCGCCGCCTGTGTCGTGCCGGGCGGCGTGCTGGCGCTGTCGGGCATCCTGCGCGGCCAGCACGAGGACCTGCTGACGCGCTACGGCGAATGGTTCGAGGATCTCGCCGTCGCCGTGCGCGAGGACTGGGTGCGGATCAGCGGCCGGCGCCGCTGAAACGCGGCAGCACGGCGCCGTTCAGCGGCGCGGCCTAGCATCGGCGACCGGCGATCGCGCCGGCGGCGCCGTGAACACCCCGTCCGTTCCTTCGATCCGCCGTTCGCGATGCACACGCTCTGGACCATCGGCCATTCGACACACCCGCTCGATGCCTTCGTGCAGCTGTTGCGCGCGCATGCGATCGCGCTCGTCGCCGACGTGCGGCGCTTTCCGGGGTCGCGTCGCCATCCGCAGTTCGGCCCGACGCTGCCGGCCGCGCTCGCCGAAGCCGGCATCGGCTACCGGCACTTCGAGGCGCTCGGCGGGCGGCGCCGGCCGCTGCCCGATTCGCGCAACGGCGTCTGGCGCAGCGCGGCGTTCCGCGGCTACGCCGACCACATGGCGAGCGCGGCCTATCGCCGGGCGTTCGCCGAGCTGGCCGGCCTGGCATCGCGCCAGCGCTGCGCCGTGATGTGCGCGGAGCGGCTGTGGTGGCAGTGTCACCGCTCGATGCTCGCCGACGATTTCGCGCTGCACGGCTGGCAGGTCGTGCACATCCTCGACGCCGGCGCGACCGCGCCGCATGCGTTCCGCGAGCCGGCGCGGCTCGACGGTGATGTGCCGGTCTACGGTGGCGGGCAGGCGGTGCTGTTCTGACGGTTACGTCGGTCGTGCGGGCCGTGCCGTATCGGTGCACGAACGCCGGTGGCGGAGGAAAGCACCGGCGCGCGCGACCGCTGGGCGCGAGCGTTCACCCCCGCGCCGGCGGCAGCGCGCGTGCGTCGGTCAGGTGGGCGGCGATCGCGCGCTGCAGCGGCGGCAGGCGGGCGGCCACGCCGAGGGCTGCCGCGCGCAGCCAGCGCGCTGGGGCGCGCTCGTCGGTGTAGAGCGAGGCGATCAGGTTCGTCGTCCGATACAGCGGTTCGGTCGCGCGGCGGTGCTCGAGCGCATAGCGCGACAGCAGCCCCGGATCAGCGATGTCGCTGTGCCTGCGGGTGGCGGCGTGGATCGCAGCGGCCAGGCGCGCCTGGCCCAGCAGGCCGAAATTGAAGCCGTGCGCGGTCACCGGGTGCATGCCGACCGCGGCGTCGCCGACCAGCGCGCAGCGTGGCCCGGCGAAGCGATCGGCGAGGACCGCGACCAGCGGATAGGCATGGCGGCTGCTGGCCGGCTGCATTGCCCCGAGCCGGCCGCCGAGGCGCTGCGTGATCTCGGCGCCGAAGGCCGCGTCGTCCAGACGCATCAATCGCTCGATCTCGATCGGCGGCAGCGTCAGCACCAGGGACGAGCACGCCCCGGCCAGCGGCAGCAGCGCCACGGTCTGGCCGTGGTCGAACCACTCCAGCGCGACTGCATCGTGCGGCTGCTCGTGCGTCATCCGGCAGACCAGCATCGTCTTGCCGAAATCGCGCTGGCGCGCGCCGATGCCGAGCAGGCGGCGCGTGGCCGAGAAGCGGCCGTCGGCGGCAACGACCAGCCGCGCCCCGATCCGGTGGCCGTCGGACAGCGCCAGCATGGTGTGGTCGCCGCCGGCCGCATCGACCGCCGTCACGCGGCAGCCGTCCAGCAACGTGACGCCAGCGGTCGCGGCTGCCGCCTCGAATGCGGCGCGACGGATCCGGTGGTTGGACACCAGTAAGCCGAGCTGCGGATGGCCGGTGGCGCTGGCGTCGATCGTCAGCGCCGGCGCGGACCGGCCGTTGACGATCCGCGCCGCACGCAGCGGCGCGATCGATGCGGCATCGATACGGGTCCAGATACCGGCGTTCTCGAGCAGGCGCTGCGAGGCGTGCGTCAGCGCGATCTCGCGACCGTCGAAGGCCGGCTCGGCCAGCGCCGCGCGCGACTGCGGATCGACCAGCGCGACCGATAGGCCGGCACCGGCCAGCGAACGGGCCAGGCACAGGCCGGCGGGACCGGCACCGACGATGGCGATATCGACCTGCATGGCGGCTCCTTCGGCGGCGCTCGCCCGCGCGAACGCCCAGGGCCGCAGTCTGGCGTGAGCCGGCCGCAGGCGGGCTTGATCGGCGTCATGTCCGGCCGCGCAGGCGGTGCGGCGTTTCGGCGCGGCGCACGCCGGCACCGGGACGCAGGTCGCGTGCCGCTCCCGCGGCGGGCACGTACAATCGGTCGGCTCGCTCGCCGACGTCCACGCCCATGTACGCCCAGTGCCCGGAATGCCGGACCATCTTCCGCTTCGCTGCCGCCGAGCTGGCAGCGGCGAACGCCAGCGTGCGCTGCGGGCACTGCAATGCCGTGTTCGATGCTTTGCGGACCCTGGCCGAGACCCTGCCGCCGGAGCCGATCGACAGCCTGCCCGCGCACCCCTCCGCCGCCGCACCGCCGCAGCTCGGCGTGCCGGTCTACCGGCCGCAGAACCGCCAGGCGATGCTGGTCTTCGATCCGGACGAGCGTCCGCGCGCATCCGAGCGCCCCGGCAAGCCGGCGTTCTCGCGGCCGCGCCGCGCGGTGCGCCGGCACCGGACCTGGCCGTGGGCCCTGGCCAGCGCCGTGCTGGCGGCGGCGCTGGCGGTGCAGGCGGCCTGGATCGAGCGTGCGCGCTGGCTCGAAAGCGATGGCTGGCGCCCGCGCATCGACGCGGTGTGCGCGCGCCTGGAAGCGCTGGGCTGCCGCCTGCCGCCGCGCCGCGACCTGGACCGCTTGGCCTTGAGTTCACGCGACATCCGCCCGCATCCGTCGGTGGCCGGCGCCCTGATCATCTCGGCGACGGTGCGCAACGACGCGCCGTTCGCGCAGGCGTTCCCGGCGGTCGAGATCGTGCTGTCCGACCTCGACGAGCGGCGCGTCGCGATGCGCCGCTTCGAGCCGGTCGAGTACCTCACCGATCCGCAGCAGCGCGCCGCGGGCCTGGCGGCCGGTGCCAGCGCGGCGCTGGTGTTCGAGGTCGTCGATCCCGGACGCGACGCGGTCGCGTTCGAGTTCCGCTTCGACTGAAGGCCGGCACGGCGGTGACCGACGTGGCCGCTGCGGCCGGCTTCCCGATCGATACGCTGCTGCCGGAGATCCTCCGGCAGCTCGCCGCGCATCCGCGCCTGGTGCTGGAGGCGCCGCCGGGTGCCGGCAAGACCACCCAGGTGTCACCGGCCCTGCTCGGCGCGGGCTGGCTCGGCGACCGCCGCATCCTGATACTCGAGCCGCGCCGGATCGCCGCACGCGCCGCCGCCGGCTTCATGGCTACGCGCTACGGCGAGCCGGTGGGCGCGACGGTGGGCTACCGCATCCGCTTCGAGTCGCGCGTGTCGGCGGCCACGCGCATCGAGGTCGTGACCGAAGGCATCCTGACGCGCCTGATCCAGGACGATCCGGAACTGACCGGCATCGGCGCGATCCTCTTCGACGAGTTCCACGAGCGCCACCTGCAGGGTGATCTCGGCCTGGCGCTGGCGCTCGACGCCCAGGCCAACCTGCGGCCGGACCTGCGCCTGGTGGTGATGTCCGCGACGCTGGACGGCGAGCGCATCGCCCGCTGGCTCGACGCGCCGCGCCTGACCAGCGCCGGCCGCAGCTATCCGGTCCGCCTCGCCCATCCGCCGGCGCGCGCCGGCGAGGCGTACGGTGAGGCCGGCTGGCCGTTCCAGGTGCGCCGCGCGGTGCAGCAGGCGCTGGCCGAAAGCCCTGGCGACGTGCTGGTGTTCCTGCCGGGCAAGCGCGAGATCGATCGCATCGCCCAGGTGCTGGCGGCCGATCCGGACGGGCTGGCCGGCGCCGAGACCGTGCCGCTGCACGGCGAGCTCGCGGTGGCCGCGCAGCAGGCCGCGCTGCAACCGGCCACCGGTGGCGGCCGCCGCGTGGTGCTGGCCACCAATGTCGCCGAGTCGAGCGTCACGCTGCCGGGCATCCGCGCGGTGGTCGACTGCGGACTCGCGCGCGAACCCCGGTTCGACCCGAATTCCGGCTTCACGCGGCTGGAGACGGTGACGATCGCGCAGGCCTCGGCCGACCAGCGCGCCGGCCGCGCCGGCCGCCTCGGTCCGGGCCTGTGCCTGCGCCTGTGGCCCGAGAGCCGCCGCCTGGAGCCGGCACGCACGCCGGAGATCGCCCAGGTGGAATTGTCCGGGCTGGCGCTGGAGCTGGCGGCCTGGGGCTCGGACGCACTCGACTGGCTCGATCCGCCGCCGACCGGCGCCCTGGCCCAGGCGCGCGACCTGCTGGCCGCGCTCGGCGCGCTCGACGCGGATGGCCACCTGGCGCCGCTCGGCCGCGACCTGCTGCGGCTGGGCGCGCATCCGCGGCTGGGCGCCGCGGTGCTGCGTGCCGCGCCGGCCGCACGCGCGCTCGCCTGCGACCTGGCCGCCCTGATCGAAGCCCGCAATCCGTTGCGCGGCGCCGCCGCCCGCGGCGACGACCTGCGCCCGCGCCACGCCGCCCTGGCCGCCTGGCGGTCGCGGGATGCCGCGGCACTGCGCGCCGCCGGTGCCGACGGCGCGGCGCTGGCGGCGATCGCGCAGGCCGCCGAGGCCTGGCGCCGGCGTGCCGGCGCGCCGGCACGCGCGCAGGTCTCCGAGGGTGCGGCGGCGACCGCGGCCGGCGACGTGCTGATCCACGCGTTTCCCGATCGCATCGCCCGGCAGGACCCGGCCAACCCGCGGCGCTACCAGCTCGCCAACGGCCGCGGCGCGCGCCTGCACGAGGACAGCGCGCTGTTCGGCGAGCCGTGGCTGGTCGTCGTCGACCTGCGCCGCGATGCGCGCGACAGCCTGATCCTGGCCGCTGCCCCGTTCGATCCGGCGTGCCTGGCGCGCGATTTCCCGCAGGCGTTCGGGCAGCGCCGCGTGGTCGAGTGGAACGAGGCGACCGCCGCAGTCGCCGCCTTCGAGGAGCGGCACTTCGGCGCGATCGTGCTGGAGCGGCGCAGCGTGCCGGCCACCGCGGCCGACAGCGTCCCGGCCCTGCTCGCGGCGGTGCGCGCCCGCGGCCTGGACGCACTGCCGTGGAGTGCGACAGCGCAGGCGTTGCGTGCGCGCGTCGAGGCGCTGCGTGCCTGGCGGCCGGAGCTGGGCCTGCCGGACTTCTCCGAGCCGGCCCTGCTGGCGACGCTCGAAACCTGGCTGGCCCCGTACCTCACCGGCGTGCGCCGGCTCGACGCGATCGGCGCCGCGACCTTGTCCGAGGCGCTCGCCGGCCGGCTCGACCATCGCCTGCGCCAGACGCTCGACGCGGAGGCGCCGGCGACGATCCGGGTGCCCAGCGGCATGGAGCGCCCGATCACCTATGCCGCGGACGCGCCGCCGGTGCTGGCGGTCAAGCTGCAGGAGCTGTTCGGCCTGGCCGAGACGCCGCGCGTCGCCGGTGGCCGCGTGCCGCTGCTGCTGCACCTGCTGTCGCCGGCCGGCCGGCCGATCCAGGTGACCGGCGACCTCAAGAGCTTCTGGGAGCGCACCTACCCGGACGTGCGCAAGGAACTGAAGGGCCGCTACCCGAAGCACCCCTGGCCCGACGACCCGTGGAGCGCGCCGCCGACCCACCGCGCCAAGCCGCGCGGCCGCTGACGCCCCGACGTTCCGGAGGACACGCGCCGGCCGCTCCCAGCCGCCGCAGCCGGTCCTGTATCATCGCCACGCCATGAACGAGCGCAAGGCAGCGACCATCCTGTTCGCGGACGTGTCCGGCAGCACCAAGCTGTTCGAGACACGGGGAGACGTCACCGCGCGCGCGCTGATCGCCGGCGTGCTGCAGGCCCTGCTCGAAGTCGCCCACCGCCACGGCGGCAGCCTGGTCAAGACGATCGGCGACGAGATCATGTGCACGTTCCCCGCGGCGATCCAGGGCTTGTTCGCGGCCAGCGACATGCAGCGCCGCATCAAGGGCGACGCCCAGTTCGTACGCGACAGCCTGGGCATCCGCATCGGCCTGCACCACGGCGAGGCGCTGTTCGAGGAAGGCGACGTCTTCGGCGACGCAGTCAACGTCGCCGCCCGCATGGCTTCGCTGGCGGGCCGCGACCAGATCGTCGCCAGCGAGGCGATGACCGCCGGCATCACCCAGGTCGCGGGCCTGCGCCTGCGTTCACTCGGCAGCGCCCGCGTTTCCGGCAAGGCGCAGCCGGTCGGCATCGCCGAGGTGGTCTGGCACGACGACCTCGGCGACGTCACCACCGTGCAGCGCGTCGTGCAGTCCGCCGCCGAGGCGCCGCGCGCGCGGCTGCTGCTGCGCCACCGCAGCCAGGTGTTCGAGATCGACGAGTTGTCGGAGGCTTTCACGATCGGGCGCGACCCCACCAACCGGCTGGTCATCGAGGCCGACTGGGTCTCGCGGCTGCACGCGGTGATCGAATGGAAGCGCGGGCATTTCGTGCTGACCGACCGCTCCACCAACGGCAGCTGGCTGCGCATCGGCGAAGACGACGAACAGCACGTGCACCGCGAGGACGCGCACCTGCGACGCAGCGGCATCGTGAGCCTGGGTCAGGCGCACGACCCGGACTGGGTCGATACGCTGTATTTCCAGTGCGGCGGGTGAGGGCGCGGAGCGTGCGGCCGGCGTGATGGCCGCGGGGCAGGGAAGAGCGTTCCATCCAGCCCCTCAAGTGAGCCAGGCGTTCGACCCGATGCGGGGCTCTCGCTACCGCGGCTTCACCGCGTGGAAGTAATAGTTGCCGCCCTCGTCGGTCGCATTGCCGGCCAGGGCCAGCCCCGCTTCGGCAAGCAGTCCCACGTACGCATCCGCGCCCAACGAGCGCGATTCCCGTCCCGTCATCAGGTCCGCCCAGGCGCAGGCCTGGGCCGGCGCCGTGAACAGGAAACGGCCGCCGGGATCGAGCGCCGAGGCGACCCGGAAGATCAGGGACCGCTGCACGTCCGCCGGCAGCAGGAACACGAGGCCGACCGCGACGACGCCATCGAAACGCCTGCCGAAGAACGCGGACGTTTCCACCGGCTCGCAGACCGCGTGCATCTGCGGAAAGCGCCGCCGGAACTCGGCCAGCAGCGTGGGCGAGGCGTCAACGCCGTAGACGTTGAAGCCATCTTCGATCAACGCCTGCGCGATCGGCACGCCGGTACCGCAGCCGAGATCAAGTATCGTGGCGCCGCGGGGCAGATCGCGTGCCCAGGCACGCACCACGTCGACGCCGATCGCGGACCGATCGCGGGCGGCGATGAAGGCATCTGCGACCTGCTCCCAGCCGTGGGAGGCGTCGTGTTCGGAAAAGGGTGTCGAACCCATGCGTAGCTCAGCCCGCCGGCTTGCGCCCGATTGCCCGGTGCGCGATATCGCGCCGGTAGAAGCCGCCGTCGAAGCCGATCGTGCGGATCGCCGCATAGGCCTGTTCGCGGGCGTCGGCGATGTCGGTGCCGAGCGCGCAGACGGTCAGCACGCGGCCGCCGGCGGTGACGATGCGGCCGGCGTCCTCGCGGGTGCCGGCGTGGAACACCTTGACGTCGGGGCCGAAGTCGCCGTCGAGGCCATGGATGGCGTCGCCGCTGCGGACCTTGCCGGGATAGCCGTGCGCGGCGTAGACGACGCCGATCGCCGGGCGCGGGTCCCACTCGGCCTGGACCTGGTCGAGGCGGCCGTCCAGTGCGGCGTCGATCAGCGCGACGAAGTCGGACTTCAGGCGCAGCATGATCGGCTGGGTCTCCGGGTCGCCGAAGCGCACGTTGAACTCGATGACCTTCGGTGCGCCGCTGCGGTCGATCATCAGCCCGGCGTAGAGGAAGCCGGTGAACGGTGCGCCTTCGGCGGCCATGCCGGCCAGGGTCGGGCCGATCACCTCGTCCAGGATGCGCCGCTCGACCGCCGGCGTGACGACCGGCGCGGGGGAGTAGGCGCCCATGCCGCCGGTGTTGGGACCGGTGTCGGCTTCGCCGACGCGCTTGTGGTCCTGGCTGGTCGCCATCGGCAGCGCCTGGCGGCCATCGGCGATCACGATGTAGCTGGCTTCCTCGCCGTCGAGGAATTCCTCGATGACGACCCGCGCGGAGGCGTCGCCGAGCGAATGCGCGCCGAGCATGTCGTGCAGGGCCTGCTCGGCGTCGCCCAGGGTCAGCGCGACGACCACGCCCTTGCCGGCGGCCAGGCCGTCGGCCTTGATCACGATCGGCGCGCCGTGCTGGCGCACATGGGCCAGGGCCGGCTTGAGCTCGGTGAAGACCGCGTAGCGCGCGGTGGGGATGTTGTGGCGGTGCAGGAAGTCCTTGGTGAAGGCCTTGGAGCCTTCCAGCTGGGCGGCGATGCGGCCGGGACCGAAGCAGCGCAGCCCGGCCTTGGTGAAGCGGTCGACGATGCCGGCGACCAGCGGTGCCTCGGGACCGACCACGGTCAGCGCCACGTCCTCGTCCTGAGCAAGGCGCAGCAGGCCGTCGATGTCGGTGGCGGCGACGGCGGCATTGCGGATGCCCGGCTCACGCGCGGTGCCGGGGTTGCCGGGCGCGACGATCACCTCGGTGACGCGCGGCGACTGCCGGAGGCGCCAGGCCAACGCGTGCTCGCGGCCGCCCGAACCGATCACCAGTACCTTCATGCCTGTTTCCCGCCGTCAAAGGGCGTGCATGGTACCAACCGGCGCGGCGGGGCCGCAGCCCGTAGCCGTTCAGTCGCCGTGGCGGCCGGTCGGCAGGGTGCGCAGGCCCTCGCGGAACTGGCGCGGGCTGATACCGGCCTGGCGCTTGAAGGCGGCGCTGAGATGGCTGTGGCTGGCGAAGCCGGTCGCCAGCGCGATGGTGGCGATGTCCTGGCCGCTGTTGAGCAGCAGCCAGCGCGCGCGACGCAGGCGCTGCGCCAGCACGTATTGCGCCGGGGTGGTGCCGAAGCTGTGGCGGAACGCGATCAGCAACTGGTGCACGCTGAAGTCCGCGATCGCGGCCAGTTCGGCCAGGGTGATGCGCCGGTCGAGGGTGTCGGCGACGTAGTCGCTGATGCGCTGGGCGGTCTTCGCGTCGAAGGCGGCACGGCGCACGCCGGCCGGACGGCAGGCACCGCCGCGGCGGTAGTCGCGGAACAGGTGCTGGCGCAGCATCAGTTGCAGCCGCTCGCCCATCATCGCCGCCAGGTCGTCCTCGGCCGCGGCCAGGCGCGCCATCTGCGCCACCGCGTAGTAGAGGAACTCGTCGCGATGGGCCATGCACGGCCGCAGCGTGTCGAGGCGGCCGCTGCCGTCGCCGGGCAGCTCGGCCGCGGCGTCGGGTGCGATGCGCAGCTCCGCGTAGGTGATGACCTGGCCGCGCGCCTGGCTGACGTAGCGGCCGCCGGCCGGCACCAGCCAGATGTCACCCGGCGACGGCGGGTCGTGGGTGGCGCCGATGCCTTCGATCTCGGTGTCCAGCTCGCGCATCGCGCCGCCCAGGTGCACGATCAGCGTATGGCGCGGCTGCGTGATCGCCCAGGTGGTGCGCTGCCGGATGTCCTCGCGGCACACCAGGAACGCGACGCCGTCCCACTGGCGCTCGGAAAGGACCGAGAACGCCGCGGCGGGCTCGCCCGGTCCGCGCGCGGTCAGCCAGCTGTCGTCATCCGGATGCGGAGAATTTGACAGTCGTGCGGACACGATGAAAACACCCCGGGCTCGGTTGGCGTCATCTTAGCCAGGATCTGCCGGCCCCGGCCGCGATGCGTTGCCAAATGACACATTCGCCGCGCCGGCGGACACCCCCCCCACAAGGAGACACCCTCATGTCCGACCATACCCTGACCGGCAAGGTCGCCGTCATCGCCGGCGGCGGCAAGAACCTCGGCGCGCTGATCGCGCGGCAGTTCGTCGAAGGCGGCGCACGCGGCATCGCCGTCCACTACCACAGCGACGCGTCGCGGGCCGATGCGGAGAAGACCGTCGCGGACCTCAAGGCACTCGGCGCGGAGGCGTTCGCGATCCAGGGCGACCTGTCGGAGGTCGCCAACGTCGCGCGCCTGTTCGACGAGACGAAGGCGCGCTTCGGCCGCATCGACATCGCGATCAACACGGTGGGCCTGGTCATCAAGAAGCCGATCCTGGAGGTTACCGAGGACGACTACGAGCGCAGCTTCGCGGCCAACTCGAAGGCGGCGTTCTTCTTCATCCAGCAGGCCGGCCGCACGCTGGCCGACGGCGGCAGCATCGTCACCCTGGTCAGCTCGCTGCTGGCGGCCTATACGCCGTACTACGCGGTCTACCCGGGCAGCAAGGCGCCGGTGGAGCACTACACGCGCGCGGCATCCAAGGAGTTCGGCGAGCGCGGCATCTCGGTCAACGCGATCGGCCCGGGCCCGATGGACACGCCGTTCTTCTACGGCCAGGAGAGCGCCGAGGCGGTGGCCTACCACAGCTCGGCGGCGGCGCTCAGCAAGCACTCGAAGAAGGGCCTGACCGACATCGAGGACATCGCGCCGATCGTGCGCTTCCTGGTCACCGACGGCTGGTGGATCACCGGCCAGACGATCTTCGCGAACGGCGGCTACACCACGCGCTGACGCGCAACAGGGGATGGCGCGCCGCGTGATCACGTGCCCGCGGCGCGCCGGCTCGTACCGGCGGAGCGCGCCGTCTCGGTCGTGAGGCGCGACTCCCGGGGCGCGCGGCGGATTGTGTGCGCTGCGCGCAACGGATGGCGTGGCTCCGTCACGACGGGGCAAATCGAAAACGGCCGGGCAGGCCGGCTTCCGGCGACCTGCTAAAGTCGGCGGCGACCGGCGCCGGATCCGGCGATGCGAGCGATGCACGACGGCAACGACACGCCGGCCATCGGGTGCGCCGTGGCGGATTCGCCGCGACCGCGATGCGATCGTCCGCGACCGGCTGGCCGCACCGCAGAGGAGAACCGACGACATGCGCACCCTCGTACTGATCCTGATCGGCCTGGTGGTACTCGCACTCGCGACCGGACTCAGTCGGCCGGTGCGACGGCCGCTGGCGGCGCTCGTGTTCATCGGCTTCTGGCTGGTGGTCTGCGCAGCCAATCTCGCGGTCGGCCTCTCGCACGGCTATTCGCTCGGCGAGGAGATTGGCATCCATCTGGTGTTGTTCGGCGTGCCGGCCGTGGCGGCATGGGTCGTCCGCCGGCAGGCGATCCGTGTGGCCGGTCAAGGCAGCGTGCCGGAGCAATCGCCGCGCGAGTGACCGCTGCGCCGAGGCGCACGTCGATTGGCACGGGCCGGCTCGATCGGGCGCCCGGCGTTCACGCTTCGCCGCGCTGCCGTGCCTGCCGGGTGACCTGAGCGACGCTCGGACTGCCGGACGCCGGTTGCCGCGCGGACAACGGCTTCGGCCTCCGTGGCCGCGGACGAGCAGCCGGCGGTCCGCCGAGCATACCCGGTTCTTCGTGAGGTGCCGTCAGCGCTCGCGCGGCGTCCGCGCGTCGCTCGATCCGGTCCTGTCCGGTGCCGCGGGCGCTTCGAGCGAGGCCAGCCATTCGCGCGCCTGCGCCGTGCGGCGGTGGTCGGTACCGACCGTCGCCTCGAATGCGGCGACGGCCGCGCGGGCGTCGGCAAGCGCCGCGTCACTGCGGCCGAGTGCGGCGCGTGTGCGGCTGCGGTAGACCAGGGCGATCGCGCGTTCGGGCCGGCCGCTCAGCGCGGCCGGATCGTCGAGCAGGGCGTCGAGCAGGCCGAGCGCTTCGGCCGGCCGGTCCTGCCGGCCGATCGCATTGGCCAGGCTCATCTGCGTGATCCAGGCGCCGGGATCGTCGGCGCCGCGTGCGGCACGTTCGGCTTCGAGCAGGGCGCGGAACGCGGTTTCGGCTTCGGCGTAGCGCCGGCTCGCGAGCAGTTCGTTGGCGAGGTTGTAGCGCGTGCTGAGCGTGCTGGCGTGGCCGGGGCCGAGCCGGCGCTGCTTGATCGCGAGGTCGCCGGTCCAGATCGCGATCGCGGCGGCGCGATCGCCGCTCTGGCTGAGCGCGACGGCGAGCTCGTTGTGGTTGCGCAGGGTCTCCGGATGCTCGGCGCCGAATACCGCCAGGCGCCGCGCGTGGAGGTCGCGCAGTACCGCGATCGCCTCGGCCTGGCGGCCGCCGTCGCGCAGCGCGCGCGCCTTGCCTTCGAGGCTGCGCAGGCGGCGGTAGTCGTCGGCGCCGTCGCGCGCGGCGCGGCGGGCGGCAGTGGCGTCGAACAGGGCGGCGGCGGGCTCGGCATGGCCCTGCAGCAGCCACAGGTGGCCGCGCGTGTCGGCGTGGTCGAGCTTCAGCGCGTCGTCGTCGGGGCGGGTCTGCAGCGCCTGCACCAGCGTCGCGTCGAGCGCGACGGCCTCGTCGAGCCGGCCGGCCCAGCTCAGCGTGTCGAGCAGGGCGATGCGCGCGGCGATCAGCGCATCGCCGCCGCCGTCGCGCCGTGCCTCGAGCACGCCGATCAGCGTTTCGAGCCGGTGCTGCGCGGCCGCGTAGTCGCTGGCGGCGAGGTCGCGGCGCGCCTGCTGCAGCACGATGCCGACCGCGTCGGGATCGTCGGCCGGCGCCAGCCGGCGGCGCAGCGCGTACGCGCGATCGAACTGCTCGCCGGCCAGGCCCAGTTCGCCGATACCGGCGTAGGTCGCACCCAGCGTGCGGCGCAGCTCCGACTCGATCGCCGGCTGGTCGGCGAAACGCGTGCCGACGCGCGCCAGCGCCCGGTCGAGCGCTTCGCGCACGCGCAGGTCCGGCTGGCTGGCCGTGAACGGGTCGGCGGCGGCGAGCAGGTCGTCGCTGACGAAGGCGTTGATCGCGCGGACCTTGGCGGCCTCGGCACGCGCGAGGTCACGCTCGCGCGCCAGGCGTGCGTTGAACGCCAGCACCAGCGCGATCGCCGCGAGGCCCGCCAGCGTCACCGCGATGGCGGTGACCGGACGCCGCCGCAGCGCGCAGGCGAGCACATACGGCCAGCGGCCGCGCAGGGCCTCGACGGGACGGCGCTCGCGCAGGCGCTCGACGTCGGCGCGCAGTTCGGCGACCGAGCCATAGCGCGCCGCGGGATCGGCGGCGCAGGCACGGCCGAGCACGGCCAGCAGCTCGCGCCGCCGCACGGCCGGCATCGCGATCCAGCGCGCCGCACGCAGCGACGGCGGCGCCGCGGCGGGCGGCGTCCCGTCGCCAAGGCCGGTCGCCGTTGCGTCGCCGTCGCCGTCGCGCACGAGCAGGCCGGCCAGCAGACGGCCGAGCTGATACTGGTCCGAGGCGGTGCCGACCGCCTCGCCGGCGAGCTGTTCGGGGCTGGCGTGGCCGGGTGAGTACGCGCGCGGGCTGTCGCCGTCGCCGAGCAGGACGGCAATGCCGAAATCGAGCAGACGCGGCCGTCCGTCCGCATCGACGAGCACGTTGCCGGGTTTGATGTCGCGGTGGATCAGCAACCGCGCATGCGCGAACTGCACGGCCTCGGCCACGCCGAGCCACAGCCGCAGGCGCGCGTCCAGGGACAGCCCGTGGCGGCGGCAATGGCGATCGATGCGCTCGCCCTCGACCCATTCCATCGCGAACCAGAGCAGGCCTTCGGCGTCGCTGCCGCCGTCGAGCAGGCGCGCGATGTTCGGATGGCGCAGGCCGGCCAGGATCTGCCGCTCGCGCCGGAACAGCTCGGTGCCGGCCGCGCTGCCGCGTTCGGCCAGGCACTTGAGCGCGACCTGCTGCGCGAACTCGCCGTCGGCGCGCTCGGCCAAGTGCACGACGCCCATGCCGCCGCGGCCGAGCTCGCGCACGACGCGATAGGCGCCCAGCCGCGTGCCGGCGGGCAGCGCTTCGGTGTCGCTGCGCGCGAGCAGATCGCGCAGCAGGGCGCCGCCGAGCAGGACGCCGGGTTCGAGCAGGTCGCGTGCACGGTGCGTCATCGGAATCGGGCTGGCCGGGGCGGGGACATCGACGCTAACCCGGTCCGGCGGCAGGGTCCGCCAGCGCGCCGCTCAGGTCTCATCGAGCAGATCCGCCAGGCGCTGCCGCGCCTCCAGCCACAGCCGCTGGCTGGTGCGCAGCGGCAGGTCGAGCGCATCGGCGGTTTCCTGCTCGGTCATGCCGGCGAAGATCCGGCACTCGACGACGCGTACGCAGCGCGGGTCCTCCGCTTCCAGGCGCATCAGCGCCGAGTCGAGCTCGATCAGGCCGCGCGCCTCCTCGGCGATCGCGTCGGCGTGGGCGTCGGCGTCCACGTGCGAGGCGCCGCCGCCGCGCTTGAGCGCCACGCGGTCGCGCGCGTGGTTGAGCATCAGCTGGCGCATCGCCCGCGCGGCCAGCGCGAGGAAATGCATGCGGTCGACGATGCCGTCGGCGCCGCCGCGCGCCAGCCGCAGATAGCAGTCGTGCACGAGCACGGTCGGGTTGAACGTGGCGCTGCCGTGGCCGCCGAGCAGGCCGCGGGCGATGCGCTTCAGGTCCTCGTAGACCAGGCCGACCGCGCGCTCCCAGGCCTGGGCGTCGCCGGTGCGGGCCTGGGCGAGCAGCAGCGTGATGTCGGTCATCGGCGGACCTCCGGATGGCGTGCCCGATTGTAGGCGGGCGGTGGTGACCTGCGGGTCTTTGGCGGGCCGGCACGCGATTGCGGGTTTCCGAGGATGAGCAGGCGATCACGGGTCCATCCCGGGTCCGGTCGATCGCCGTCTGTCAAAACCGACCGGGAGTCCCCCATGACCGCTCGCATCTCGCTTCGTCTGGCCGCCTTGCTGGGCACCTGTCTGCTCGCGCTGAGTGCGACACCGGCCGCCGCGCAGCTACGCGAGAGCCGCTTCGCGCCCGAGCCGAACGGCCCGGTGCACGCGATGGCCGAACAGGCGGACGGCAAGCTGCTGATCGGCGGCAACTTCACCGCGATCGGCGGCGTCGCGCGTACCGCATTGGCACGCCTGCATGCCGACGGCCGCGTCGATACCGGCTTCGACGCGCGGATCGCGGCCGGTTCGGTCGCCGCGATCGTGGTGGAGCCGGGCGGGCGCATCGTCATCGGCGGCACGTTCACGCAGGTAGCGGGCAGCCCACGCCAGCGCCTGGCGCGGCTCGGCACCGACGGCGTGCTCGACCCCGGCTTCAACCCAGGCGCCGACGGCGCGGTCGAAGCGCTCCTGCGCCAGGCCAATGGCCGCCTGCTGGTCGGCGGCAGCTTTTCCAGCGTCGGCGGCCTGCCGCAGGCGCGCCTGGCACGGCTCGACGCCGGCGGCCGCGTCGACGCATCGTTCGCGACCACGGTCAGCGGCGTCTACGTCGATCAGCTCGCCGCGCAGCCGGATGGGAAGATCCTGATCGGTGGCTTGTTCAGCACGGTCGCCGGCCAGCTGCGCGAACACGTCGCGCGGCTCGACGCCAACGGCCGGCTCGATCCGGGCTTCCGTGCCGACATCGACGGTGTGGTCTCGGCCTTCGCGCCGCTGCCGGGTGGTCTGCTCTACATCGGCGGTACGTTCTCACGCGTCAACGGCGTGGACCGCGCACGCCTGGCGCGCCTGCGCGCCGACGGCACGGCCGATCCGAGCTTCACGGTCGGCGCGAACAATACGGTCAGCGTGCTGGCGCTGGCACCGGACGGCCAGCTGTGGATCGGCGGCATGTTCACGTTGCTCGGCAACCAGCTGCGCACACGGCTGGCGCGCCTCGACATCAGCGGCGGTCTGGATATGGATTTCCTGCCGGCCGCCGATGCCACGGTCGGGCAGCTGCTGATCCAGCCCGACGGCCGCGTGGTCCTCGGCGGCGCCTTCACCAAGATCAACGGGCTGCCGCGCGCGCGGTTGGCGCGGATGGATCCGGTCGGCACGCCCGACGATGATTTCGTGATCGCCGCCAACGAAGGCATCGGCTTCATCGACACGCTGGCGGTGCATGCCGATGGTCTCATCGCCGTCGGCGGCACCTTCGAGTCGATCGGTGGCGAGATGCGCTGGAACCTGGCGTGGCTGACCTCGTTCGGCAGGACCGCCTTCGGCTTGAGTCCCGCGCCGAATCAGGTCGTGTCGAGTCTGGTCGTCGCCGCCGACGATCGCGTGACCGTCGGCGGCGCCTTCTCGCAGATCGCCGGCCAGACCTGTGACGGCCTGACCCGGCTCGGCGCCGGTGCCCTGCCGGATGCCGGATTCGGCGGTTGCGCAGTACGCTCGGGCACGGTGACCGGTCAGGTCCCGCTGGCCGGGGGCGACTGGCTGATCGTCGGCGACTTCACCTCGGTGGCCGGTCAGCCGCGTGCCGGCATCGCGCGGCTGACCGAGGTCGGCACGCTGATCGCCGGTTTCGCGCCGGGCGCCGACGGCTGGGTCGCGCGCGCGATCGAGCAGGCCGACGGGCGCCTGGTACTGGCCGGCGAGTTCACGGCTCTGGCGGGCCAGCCGCGCCGTTTCATCGGCCGCCTGCTGCCGAACGGACAGCCCGATGCGAGCTTCGCCGTCGTCGTCGACGCCGCGATCCAGTCGCTGGTCCAGCAGCCCGACGGCAAGCTGCTGATCGGCGGCGGCTTCACGACGGTCGACGGTGTATCCGCGCCCGGCATCGCACGCTTGCATGCGGATGGTACGCGCGATGCCACGTTCGACGCCGAGCTGGACTTCGGCGGCGCCGCGAGCATCGAGCTGCAGACCGACGGGGGCCTGATCCTCGGCGGCCTGTTCGTGGTCGACGACGCGCTGCGCGGCGTCGTGCGCCTGCACGCCGACGGCTCGCGCGATGCAGCGTTCTCGATACCGATAGCGGCCCCGTCGACGGCGCTCGCGCTGCAGGGCGACGGCCGGCTGCTGGTCGCCGGCCTGCTCGCCGACGGCGGCGGCGCCGGCCACGGCGTGGTCCGCTACAGCCTGGCCGACGCGGCCGTGCAGCGGCTCGAGGCGCAGGGCCGCACCGTGCGCTGGCGCCGTTCCGGGACAAGCCCGGAACTGGCGGCGCCGCCGAAGCTGTTCGTCTCGGCCAACGGCATCACCTACGTACCGGCTGGGACGATGCAGCGCGTCGGCGACGCCTGGGAGGCCAGCGGGTTGCAGGCCACGCCGGGCCAGTCGTTCTGGTTGCGCGCCGAGGGGCGCGTCAGCAGTGCGGGCGGCTCGTCGATGAGCGTGGTCCGCTCGACGCTGCGCACAGCCCTGGTCGACCGGATCTTCGAGGACCGCTTCGAGTAGCGGCCGCATAGCGATGCGATGCGCGGAACCGATCGCATGCGGGCGGTGGCAGGCGTCACGAGGCGCGTGAGCGACGGCGCGGCGGCGCACCGCACCGCAAACGCGTGCGTCCCCCCCCAGTGGCCGCCGCCGGCGCCGCTCGGGCCTTCCCCGCCGCCGGCATCGCTCGTCTCCGGCATCGGTACCACCCTTTCACGTCCCACGACACCCAGCCCCGCGACATCAGTCCCCGAGAGGTCCATTCGCATGAACGTTCCCCGTTCCCTCGCCCACGTGCTGGCGGCCCTGGCCGCCGCGGTCGCGCTCGCCGCGCCGCCGGCCGGCGCCCAGGCCGTCGGCTTCAAGCCGAACCCGAACGGCGAGGTCCGTACCGCCGTACAGCTGGCCGACGGCCGCGTGCTGATCGGCGGCGATTTCACGGTCGTCGACGGCATCGCCGCGATCGGCCTGACACGCCTGCACGCCGACGGCCGCATCGACACGACGTTCGCGGCCGGCATTGATTCCGGACGCGTCCATGCGATCGTGGTGGAGCCCGACGGCCGGCTGGTGATAGGCGGCAGCTTCACGTCGATCGGCGGGGTCGCGCGCGGTCGTATCGCGCGGCTCGGCGCCGACGGTGCGCTCGATCCGGCGTTCGCGCCACAGGCGGACGACGTGGTCCGTACGATCCACCGCCAGGCCGACGGGCGGCTGCTGATCGGCGGCCACTTCACCCGCATCGACGGCGTGCCGCAGGGGCGCCTGGCGCGCCTGACCACGGCCGGCATGCGCGATGCGAGCTTCACGACGGCTGCCGACGGCTTCGTCTTCGCGGCCGTCCCTCAACCGGATGGCGCGCTGGTGATCGGCGGCGCGTTCGAGCGCGTGGACGGGCAGCCGCACCGGTTCCTGGCACGGCTGCGCCCGGATGGCCGGCGTGACGCGGCGTTCGACACGCAGGCCGACGGCAGCGTGCAGGCACTGGCCGTCACCGCCGAAGGCCTGATCTATGCCGGCGGCGCGTTCACCACGATCGACGGCCTCGCGCGGCGGCATCTGGCGCGACTGCGCGCGGACGGTTCGGTCGACCCGGCCTTTCGCCGCGACGCCGACAGCAGTGTGCTGACGCTGGCGCTGCAAGCCGATGGCCGCCTGCTGCTCGGCGGCAGCTTCGGCCAGGTCGACGGCCAGGCGCGTACGCGCATGGCCCGGCTCGCCGTCGACGGCAGCGTGGAGGCCGATTTCCGTCCGCAACCCGGCAACAACGTGACGCTGCTGGCCGAGCTCGCCGACGGCCAATTGCTGGTCGGCGGGCCGTTCGGGCAGTTCGGCGTCTGGACGCGATCGCGCCTGGCGCGCCTGTATCCGGCCGGCGTGCTCGACGACGACTTCGCCGTCGCGATCGAGCAGGGCACGTTCGCGATCGCGCCGCTGCCGGACCGCCGCCTGCTGGTCAGCGGACCGCGCCGCTACGCCGGCCAGCAGATCGGTTCGCCGGTGCGGATCGGCGTGGACGGCACGCCTGATCTGGCCTACGCGCCGAACATCGAGAATGCCGTGGTCAGTGCGGTCGTCGATGCCGCCGCCACGCGCATCCTCGGCAGCTTCGAGGTGATCGCCGGGCAGGACTGCCGGCGCCTGGCGCGGCTGCGCGATAACGGCAGCCTCGACGTCAACTTCAGCGGCTGCGCGCTCGGCGGCGATGTCGCGACCGGCGTGCCGCTCGCCGACGGCGGCCTGCTGGCCGGCGGCAGCTTCACCGAGGCATCCGGCCATCCACGCCGCGGCCTGGCGCGGTTCGCCGCCAACGGCGGCCTGATCGGCGGTTTCGCGCCACAGGCCGACGGCGCGGTGGTCACGGCCGCCGAACAGCCGGACGGCCGCCTGGTCATCGGCGGTTTCTTCGACACGATCGACGGCCAGCCGCGCAGCGGGCTGGCGCGTGTGCTCGCGGACGGCACGCTCGATGCCGCGTTCGCGCCGCAGGTCGGCGACGGCGCGGTGACCACGCTCGTCGCGGCACCCGACGGCGCGTTGATCGTGGCCGGCGATTTCCTGCGCATCGACGGTCAGCTGCGCCCGACGCTGGCGCGGCTGCGCGCCGACGGCAGCCTGGACGCCGGTTTCGTGCCGGCGATCGCCGAAGGCTACGTCGCCTCGGTCGCGCTGCAGGCCGACGGCCGGCTCGCGGTCGCCGGACGCCTTGTGCTGGCCGGACAGAGCCGCGCGATCGACGTCGTGGTGCTGCGCGCCGACGGCAGCGTCGATCCGGGCTTCGTCGCGGGCACGCCGTCCGCCGAGTCCAACGCGGTGGCGATCCAGGTCGACGGCAAGCTCGCGTTCGACGTCTTCGGCGGCGACGGCTCACGGCGGTTGGCGCGTGCCGGCCAGCGCACGGCGGCACTGCAGCGGCTCGGCGTCGAGGGCGGCGTCGTGCGTTGGCGGCGCGGCGGTGCGAGCCCGGAGCTGAGCGGACCGCCGCAGCTGTCGATCTCGACCAGCGGCGCCAGCTACGCCACGCTCGGCCCGATGCAGCGCGTGGCCGGCGGCTGGATGCTGCCGGGTTTCCGGGCGCCGGTCGGTCAGCCGTACTTCCTGCGTGTGCAGGGCCGCACCAGCGGTGGTGTCGGCAACGGCGCGGCCGGCCTGGTCGAGACCACGGTGCGGCTGTTCCGGCCCGAGCGCATCGTCCGCCACGACTTCGACTGAGGCCGGGCCGTTCAGCGGCACAGCCCGAAGCGGCCGCGGTCCAGGTGCAGGTGATCGGCATGGGCCGCGTTGTAGTCGGGCCCGAGCACGGTGTCGAACCAGCGGCAGGCGCCGCGATGGACCGCGTGCAGGAACCGGGCCTCGGCCGAGTCACCGTCCCAGTCGCCGCGTACGCGGATGCGCCGGCCGTCGGCGAGCACGAAGCCGGCGACGTCGAACGCGTCGGCGGTGGCATGGCGGCTGCGGCGCGCGTCGGGCCGGCCGTAGACGTTGCGGCAGGCGTAGCTGCCGAAGTGCTCGATGCGGGCGACAGGCTGGCCGAGGCGCGCGCGGGCCTCGGGCTGCAGGCTGTGGCGCTCCCACAGTGCCAGCGACACCGCGGCGCGGCAGCTCAGCGAGAACGGTGCGCCGACGGCGACGCCGGTGGCGCGGATCTGCACGGCGTTGTCGAAGCCGCAGCCGGGACCGGTCTCGCGGTCGGGCAGGGCGGTGTAGCGAAAGCCGGTAGTCGCCAGCACCGCGCGGCACAGCGGTGCGTCGTGTGCGAGGCGGCGCAGCTTGAGCGGCGTCAGCAGGTTCGGCCGGTCGTCGATGCGCAGCGGCGTCCAAGGCTTCCAGCGGTCCTCGACGCGCAGGTGCCCCTGCCCGAGCGCATAGGCCAGGACCGCGATCGCGACGGCCAGGGCCAGCAGCAGCCCGCGCAGCGGCCGGCGGCCGGCCTTCATCGGCCGCGACCGGCTGCGGTGCGGGGCGGTGCCGGCGATGCGCGCATGCGCCGATTCCGCTCAGGGCTCGTCGACGATCTCCAGCGCCACGCCCAGGTCGCGCGCCAGCGCCTCGGCGGCTTCGCGTGCGCGCCGTGCGGTGGTGTCGTTGGGCGCCTCCACCTCGATCGCGTGGGAGCCGGGGCCGATGTCGTCGGTCAGGCCGGCGGAACTGGAATCCTCATCGTCCATGTGCGGCATCAGGTCGTCCACTTCCTCGACGTGCTCGATGCCGTCGAGCGAGGTCAGCAGGTTGATCAGCGTGCGGGCGTCGTCGTCGCCGCCGGTCAGGCGCAGGTGCAGGGTCGGCATGGGGGGCTCCTCGCTGCGGGGAACCCCAGTAGATACCGCCCTGCCCGAATCGCGCCCGAACCACGCCGGGGCGCGGACGGCCGTATCTGAACCGGGACACGTTCCGGCACTGCGGGCCGCGCCGGGAGTGCCGGTTCCTGGCGCAGAATGGCGCGATCACAGCCACAGGGGCGCGCCCATGGATCCGACGATCGAGCCGATTCCCGAAGCCCGGCAGCCTGTCGCCGCACCGGCCGCCCGTGCGGCGCGCCAGGCGCAGCTCGACCTTGGGGTGCGCATCCACCGCCAGCTCGGCCTGCTGGTCGCCGGCGGCATCCTCTACACCTGCTATTTCGCCAGCGAGCTGATCCTGCCGATCCTGCTGGCGGCGTTCTTCGCGCTGCTGCTGAACCCGCTGATGAAGCGCCTGGCGCAGCGCTGGCTGCCGCGCTGGATCGCCGCGCTGGCGCTGATCACGCTGTTCATCGGCGTGCTCGGCGGCATCGGCAATGCGCTGTACCCGGCCGCGGCCGAATGGGTCGGGCAGGCGCCGCAGGTGCTGCGCGAGGCGATGCCGCGGATCAAGGCGCTGACCCGCCCGTTCCAGGAGGCGAGCAAGGTGACCGCCTCGCTCGGCGAGATCGCCGGCGACGACGAGGCGCGCCGGTCGCGCGTGGTCCTGCAGGCGCCGGCGCGGGCCAACCTGCTGGCGGCCACGCCGCGGGCACTGGCCAGCGTGCTGGCGGTGGTGCTGCTGACGTACTTCTTCCTGCTGTACGGCGACACCCTGCTGCGCCGGGTGCTGCTGCTGCGCCCGACCTGGGCGGCCAAGCGATTGACCGTGGACATCGTGCGCTCGATCCAGAACGACGTCTCGCGCTATTTCCTGACGGTCTGCTCGACCAGTATCGCGCTCGGCGTGGCGACCGCCGGCCTGCTGTGGGCGCTGGGCGTCGATACGCCCCTGCTGTGGGGCGCGGTGGCCGCGCTGCTGAACCTGACGCCCTACGTCGGCCCGCTGGTGATGGCGGCGGTGCTGGCGCTGGTCGGGCTGGCGCAGTTCCCGGCGCTCGGTGCCGCGCTGCTGCCGGCCGCCGGCTACCTCGGCCTCCACACGCTGGAAAGCCAGGTCGCCACGCCGCTGGTGCTCGGGCGCACGGTCAACCTCAATCCGCTGGCGATCATCGTCTGGCTGATGCTGTGGGGCTGGCTGTGGGGCATCCTCGGCCTGCTGCTGGCGGTGCCGATGCTGGTGTGCCTGAAGATCGTCTGCAGTCGCGTGGAGAGTCTCCAGGAGATCGCCGTGCTGCTGGAGAAGTGAGCCGGCCGCCCCGCAGGTCTTGCCGAGGCCCGCCATCGACCCTGTACGATGGACGCCGGCAACGGCGGCAGGTGACGGGTCATGGCGGCAGAGACTTCGGGTAGCGAGCTGGTCAACGTGGTCGCGCTGCTCGGCGCGGCCGTCGTCATGGTGCCGATCTTCCGGCGCATCGGCCTGGGCTCGGTGCTCGGCTACCTCGCGGCGGGCCTGCTGATCGGCCCGTTCGGCCTGGGCTGGTTCTCCGATCCGCAGGCGATCCTGCACGTGGCCGAACTGGGCGTGGTGATGTTCCTGTTCGTGATCGGCCTGGAGATGCGGCCTTCGCACCTGTGGAGCCTGCGCCAGGAGATCTTCGGCCTGGGCAGCCTGCAGATCGCGGTCTGCACGATGGCCCTGACCGGCGTGGGCCTGGCGTTCGGCTTCCCGCTGCCGGTGTCGTTCATCGGCGCCGCTGGCTTCGTGCTGACCTCGACCGCGATCGTGATGCAGCTGCTCGGCGAGCGCGGCGACATCGCGCTGCCGAACGGCCAGAAGATCGTCTCGATCCTGCTGTTCGAGGACCTGCTGATCGTGCCGCTGCTGGCCCTGGTCGCGTTCATCTCGCCGGACATGCGCGAGCAGGCGGCCGATTCGCGCTGGCTCAGCGTCGGCATCGGCGTGGCGGCGCTGGCCGGGCTGATCGCCGCCGGCATCTGGCTGCTCAACCCGCTGTTCCGGATCCTGGCGGCGGCCAAGGCGCGCGAGGTCATGACCGCCGCCGCGCTGCTGGTGGTGCTCGGCGCGGCGCTGCTGATGCAGGTGGGCGGCCTTTCGATGGCGATGGGCGCCTTCCTGGCCGGTGTGCTGCTGTCCGAATCGACGTTCCGTCACCAGCTGGAGGCCGACATCGAGCCGTTCCGCGGCATCCTGCTCGGCCTGTTCTTCCTCGCCGTCGGCATGTCGCTGGACCTGGCCGTGGTCGCGCGCAACTGGCCGCTGATCGTGTCCGGCGTGCTGGCGATGATGCTGGTCAAGGCGCTGTGCATCTACGTCGTGGCGCGGGTGATGCGCAGCAGCCATGCCGAGGCGCTGGACCGGGCGGTGCTGATGGCGCAGGGCGGCGAGTTCGCGTTCGTGCTGTTCGCGGCGGCGTCCGCCGCGCACGTGATCGACGCGACCGTCAACGCCAACCTGACCGCGATCGTCGTGCTGTCGATGGCGCTGACGCCGCTGTTCGTGATCCTGATCCGTCCGCTGATTCCCAAGAAGGTGGAGTCGATGGACGGCATCGACGTCGCCGAGAACCTCTCCGGCACGGTGCTGGTCATCGGCTTCGGGCGCTTCGGCCAGGTCATGAGCCAATGCCTGCTGGCGCGCGGCTGCGAGGTCACGATCATCGACACCGACGTGGAGATGATCCGCAGCGCGGCCGACTTCGGCTTCATCGTCTACTACGGCGACGGCACGCGGCTGGACGTGCTGCGCGCGTCCGGCGCGCCGACCGCGCGTGCGATCGCGGTCTGCGTCGACAACAAGGAATCGGCCTCGCTGATCTGCGAGCTGGTGCGCGAGGAGTTCCCGCACGCCAGCGTGCTGGTGCGCGCCTACGACCGCGAGCACGCGGCCAAGCTGGTCGCCGCGGGTGCCGACTTCCAGATCCGCGAGACCTTCGAGTCGGCGCTGCGGTTCGGCGAGGCGGCGCTGCGCGCACTCGGCGTGGAGGCCGAAGAGGCGGCCGAGACCGCCGCCGAGGTCCGCCGCCGCGACGCGGAGCGCTTCGAGCTGGAAGTGGCCGCCGGCGACGTCCGTGCCGGCCGGTCGATGATGCTCGGCAATGCACCGCGGCCGGTGCCGACGCCGTTCACCGCGCCGCGCCGCGAGGCCCGGCCGCTGACCGCCGAGACCGCCGCGGTGACGCGCGAGACGGCGGAAGAGGCGCAATGAGCCGCGGCTCGACCGCCGCGACGGCCACGAGCGCCGATGTCGTCGGCTTCTGGCGCGATGCGGGGCCGGAACGCTGGTTCGAGAAGGACGCCGCGTTCGACGCGGCCTTCGGCGCGCGCTTCGGCGATGCGCATTTCGCGGCGGCGCGGCGCGAGTTCGACGGCTGGAAGGCCACGGCCGACGGCGTGCTCGCGCTGCTGATCCTGCTCGACCAGTTTCCGCGCAACGTGTTCCGCGGCTGCGCGCACATGTATGCGACCGATCCGTTGGCGCGGCAGGTGGCCGGCCACGGCCTCGCGCAGGGCCTGGACCGGGCGATCGACGCCGAGCTGCGCCTGTTCTGCTACCTGCCGTTCGCGCATTCGGAAGACCTGGCCGACCAGGATCGCTCGGTGGCGCTGATGCGCACGCTCGGCGCCGAGCCGCTGGCACACGCCGAAGGCCACCGCGACATCGTCCGCCGTTTCGGCCGGTTCCCGCACCGCAACGCGCTGCTGGCGCGGACCACGACGCCCGAGGAGCAGGTCTTCCTCGACGCGGGCGGCTTCGCCGGCTGAACCGCGCGGCGTGCCCGAATACCGCTCGCCGCTGAACGGCGGCGGCGGGCGTCACAGCGCGTTCATGACCGGCGCCCTCCAATGCCCGCACGGCCCGAGGGAACCGAAACGGATCCGGTGCGGGCCGCCCCAACTGGAGAACGACCCATGAAGAATACGTTGCTTGTCGCCGCGATGGCGGCGGTGCTCGGTCTCGGTGCGTGCAGCCAGCAGGATTCCGCCGCCGAGGCGCAGCGCAAGGTCGACCAGGCGCGCCAGCAGGCCGCCGAGGAGGTCGCCAAGGCGCAGCAGCAGGCCGACGCGCAGGCTGCCGAGGCGCAGCGCAAGCTCGACGCCGCCCAGGCCGAGGCGCGTGCCCAGGTCGCCGAGGCGGACGCCAAGGCCAACGAGAAGATCAATGCCGCGCAGGGCGACGCGATGGATGCGGCGCGTGCGGCCGGCAAGGACGTCGCCGGCGTCGAGTCGGACACGATCCGGGCGCAGGCCAAGGCCGACTACGACCTGGCGATCGCCAGGATCGACGCCGACCTGAAGGTCGCCAAGGAGCGCTGCGACACGCTGGCCTCCGGCCAGCAGGGCGCCTGCAAGGACCAGGCGAACGCGGCGCACGAGGCCGCCAAGGCCCAGGCCAAGCGCCTGCTGGACGACGCCGAGGTGATGGCCAAGGACGCCGAGCGCGATTGATGGCGCAGTCGCCCGCGCCGGGCCCGCGGCTGACCGCCGCGCGGCCCGGCGCGGGCGCTACGGGGCTGCCGGCGATGCCGCCTTCACGCGGGCCATGCCGATCGAGGCCGGCGCCGTCACCGTGAACCCGAAGCGGGCGTAGAGGTGCTGCGCCGTGCCGTCGGCGAACAGGCTGACGTACGCGCTGGCGGGCACTTCCCGATCGATGAAGTCCGCGATCGCCTGCACGATGCGCCTGCCGAGGCCGCGTCCCTGGTGGGCCGGCAGCACGGCGATGTCCACCACCTGGTAGAAGCAGCCGCCGTCGCCGATGACGCGGCCCATGCCGACGACGTCCTCGCCGTGGACGACCTGGACCGCGAACAGGCTGCCCGCGAGGCCGGCCGCGGCCGCCTCGGCGGACTTGGGGCTGAGGCCCGCGGCCGCACGCAGATGGCGGTAGGTCGCGACGTCGGGAACGGCGTACCGGAGGTGGTAGTGATCGGACGGGGGCATGCGGCGTGCTCCTGGACAGGTGTTCGAGGGCGGGGACGAGGCCGCGCCGGCCGCCGTCCGCGAGCGTGGGTCAGCCGCCGACGAAGCGCAGGCCCACGCCCGGCTCGGTGGCGATGTAGCGTGGCGCACTGGCGTCGTCGCCGAGCTTGGCGCGCAGCTTGCCGACCAGGATGCGCAGGTAGTGCGTGTCGTCCTGGTGTGTCGGGCCCCACAGCTCGCGCAGCAGCTGCGGCTGCGTGACGACGCGGCCGGCGTGGCCGACCAGCAGCGCCAGCAGCGCGAATTCCTTGCGGCTGAGGGCGAGCGCGGTGCCGTCCAGGCGCACGTCGCGGTGCGCCAGGTCGATGCGCAGGCGGCCGTCGTCGAACACCGGCACCGGGCCGCCGCCGCTGGCGTGGCCGCGCAGCAGTACGCGGATGCGCGCCATGAGCTCCTGGATGCCGAACGGCTTGGTCACGTAGTCGTTGGCGCCGGCGTCGAGCGCGGCGACCTTGCCGGCTTCGTCGGCGCGCACGGTCAGCACGATCACCGGCACCGCCGACCACTGGCGCAGGTCGCGCAGGACGTCCTGGCCGTCGCGGTCGGGCAGGCCGAGGTCGAGCACGACCAGCTCCGCGCCCTGGCTGGCCAGCAGCGCCAGGCCTTCGGTGCCGGTCGCCGCCAGCAGCACGCGATAGCGCTGCGCACGCAGGCTGATGTCGAGGAAGCGGCGGATCTGCGGCTCGTCGTCGATCACCAGCACGCGCGGCGGCGGTGCCGAGTCGAAGGCAGGCGGCGTGGCGTCAGTCGGGCTCACCGGTGGGGCCGGGCGGTTCGTTGCGCGGCAGCGTAATGCGGATCGTGGTGCCGGCGCCATCGGCACCCGGCAAGGCCTCGATGCTGCCGCCGTGCGCACCGACGATGCCCTGGCTGATCGCCAGGCCCAGGCCGGTGCCCTGGCGGCCGCGGTCGCCGCGCTCGACGCTGTAGAACATGTCGAAGATGCGCGTGCGCTCGGCTTCCGGGATGCCGGGGCCGCGGTCGCCGATGTCGATGCGCAGGCGGCCTTCCGCATCGGTGCCCGCGGCGATCGTCACGGCCTGGCCCGGCGGCGAGAAGCGCGCCGCGTTCTCGATCACGTTGAACAGCGCCTGCTCGACCAGCGCCGGATGGACCCACAGCGGGCCGATGTCCGGCGCGATGTCGATGCCGAAGCGCACGTCCGGCTGGTAGCGCTGCAGGCGCCCGGTGGCCGATCCGACCAGCTCGTCGATGCCGATCCAGTCGCGGTTGAGGCGCAGCCCGGCGTGGCCCAGGCGCGTCATGTCCAGCAGGTTCTGGATGTAGCGGTCCAGGCGTTCGCCTTCGAGGCGGATCGTCTCCAGCAGCGCGGCACGGTCGCCGGCGCCGATCGCCTCGCCGTAGCTGGCCAGGCTGTCGGCGGCGCCGATCATCGCCGAGAGCGGCGAGCGCAGGTCGTGCGAGACCGAGCTGAGCAGGGCCGAGCGCAGGCGTTCGGTCTCGGCGCCGACGCGTGCCTGCTCGAGATCGGCGCCCAGGCGCGTGCGCAGCACGGCCTGGCCGAGGTCGTCGACCATCGCTTCGGCCAGCCGTCGCTGCTCCACGCCGAGCCGCGTCGTCGCCGGCGCCAGGCGCAGGCCGGCCACGCCGATCAGCGCGCGGTCGGCGGCGATCGGCAGGAACCACCAGGCCGAGCCGGCCAGGGTGTCGGTATGGCGTCCGGCCGGTTGCCGGTGGCGTCGCGTCCACTCCGCGGCCGCGCGGTCCAGGTCATCGATGGCAGCCTCCGGCGAGCGCGCCTCGGCGCTGGCGCCGCCGGTGGGCGGGGCGTCCACGACGATCCAGGCCGCGCCGTCGAACGCGCTCTCCAGTGCCTGGCGCCCGGCGCGCACGACGCCGTCCAGGTCGGTGGCGGCCGCCAGCTGCCGTCCGAACGCCTGCAGCACCGTCGCATGCGCATTGGCGGCGCGCAGCGCCAGGACCTGCATGCGCAGCCGCGAGGCCAGCCGGCCGGCGATCAGCGCGGCGCCGAGGAACAGCAGCACCGTCACGATGCCCTGGCGCGCGCCGATGTACAGCGTGAAACGCGGCTCGATGAAGAACAGGTTGTAGGCGAGGAAGCACAGCACCGCGGTGGCGACCGCGGCGATCATCCGCGTGCGCGAGGCGACCAGCACCACGGCGACGATGAAGACCATCGACAGGTCTTCCAGGCCCAGCCAGCGCTCGGCGACGGCGGCGATCGCCACCGCCAGCGCGGTCGCGATCGCGACCAGCAGCGGCTCAGTCCTGGCCAGGCCGGCGCCGGCCGTCCGCGCGCGCCGGCGCGAACGCGCGCGTGCCCCTGGGGCATTGATGATGGTCAGGTCGTAGTGCGCGCCGTGCTGCAGCAGCTGCTGCGTCAGCGTGCGATTGAACAGCCGCGCGACCGGCCGCTCACGCGTGCGGCCGAGCACGATCGAGGACACGCCGTTGCGCGCGGCATGGTCGAGCAGGGCATCGACGATGCCGGGCCCGTGCAGCACCTGGGTCTCGGCGCCGAGCGTGCGCGCCAGCGCGAACGCGCGGTCCAGCTCCAGCTGCACCGCCGGATCGGCCACCGGCCCGGCCTGCACGTTGACGACCGACCACGGCGCATCGCGGCGTTCGGCCAGGCGACGCCCGATGCGGACCAGGTACTCGGAGCGGCCGTGGCCGTCGATCGCGACCAGCACGCGCCGGCGCAGCGCGATGCCGGGCAGGCCGCGTGCCGCCTGCGTCTCGCGCAGGTCGCTGTCGACGCGGTCGGCGGCGGTCTGCATCGCCAGCTCGCGCAATGCGGTCAGGTTGGACGGCGAGAAGAACGCCTGCAGCGCCTGCGCCGCCTGCTCGGGCACGTAGACCTTGCCCTGCTTGAGGCGCTCGATCAGCTCGCGCGGCGGCAGGTCCACCAGCACGATGTCGCGCAGGCGGTCGAACACGGCATCGGGAACGGTCTCGGCGACGCGCACGCCGGTGATGCCGTGGACCAGGTCGTTGAGGCTTTCCAGGTGCTGGATGTTGACCGTGGTGTAGACGTCGATGCCGGCGTCGAGCAGTTCGGCGACGTCCTGCCAGCGCCGCTCGTGGCGGCTGCCCGGCGCGTTGCGGTGCGCCAGCTCGTCGACCAGGGCCAGCTGCGGCCGCCGCGCGAGCAGGGCGTCCAGATCCATCTCCTCGATCAGCCGGCCCTGGTACGGGGCCTGCCGCCGCGGCAGCACTTCCAGCCCTTCGGTCAGCGCCGCGGTCTCGCTGCGGCCGTGCGTCTCGACCAGGCCGACCACCAGGTCCACGCCGCGCCGGCGCAGTTCGCGCGCACGCGACAGCATCGCGTAGGTCTTGCCGACGCCGGGCGCCGCGCCCAGGAACACGGTCAGCCGGCCGCCGCCTTCGCGGCGCAGTTCGCCGATCAGCGCGTCGGCGCGTCGGTTGCGCGGATCACCCATCGGGCTATTGTGCGCCGCTTCGCGGTGGCGGCGCGCTGCCGGCGGGTATGCGCGCCGGGAGGGCATCGAGGGCCAGGTTCAGCTGCAGCACGTTGATCCGCGGCTGGCCGAGCAGGCCGAACTGCGGCGCCTCGGTCCGTTCGGCGAGCAGGCGCGCGACGATGGCCGGGTCCAGGCCGCGCGCGGCGGCGACGCGTGCCACCTGGATCCGCGCCGCTGCCGGGCTGATGTGCGGGTCCAGGCCGCTGCCGGACTGGGTCACGAGTTCCGGCGGCACCTCGGCGGCGGCCACGCCCTCGCGCGCCGCGACGGCGGCGGTGGCCTCGGCCAGGCGCCGGCGCAGGTCCGGATTCGTGCGCGCCTGGTTGCTGCCGGCGGCGGCCATCGGGTCGTAGCCGGCAGCGGACGGGCGCGGGCTGAAGTAGCGCGGGTCGGCGAACGGCTGCGCCAGCAGTGCCGAGCCGACGACATGGCCGTCACGCACGACCGGGCTGCCGCCGGCGGCCTCGGGGAACGCCAGGCGGCCGAGCGCCGCGCCGGCCAGCGCATAGGCCAGGCCCAGGCCGAGCAGGATGATGACGGCGAGCGCCACGCCGGCACGAACGAGGCCGTGGTCGGCCGGGAAAGCGGTAGGGGAAGCGGCATTCATCGTGGGATCCTCAGGCGCCGACGGTGGCGGCGAGCAGCAGGTCGATCAGCTTGATGCCGGCGAACGGCAGCAGCACGCCGCCGGCACCGTAGATCAGCAGGTTCCGGCGCAGCAACGCGGTGGCGCCGGCCGGATGGAAGCGCACGCCGCGCAGCGCCAGCGGGATCAGCGCCGGGATGATCAGCGCGTTGAAGATCAGTGCAGCCAGCACCGCGTTGGCCGGGCTGGACAGGCGCATGACGTCCAGCACGGCCATCTGCGGGATCGCCGCGGCGAACAGCGCCGGCAGGATCGCGAAATACTTGGCGACGTCGTTGGCGAGCGAGAACGTGGTCAGCGCACCACGTGTGATCAGCTGCTGCTTGCCGACCTCGACCACGGCCAGCAGCTTGGCCGGATCGGAATCCAGATCGACCATGTTGCCGGCCTCCTTGGCCGCCTGCGTGCCGGAGTTCATCGCCAGGCCGACGTCCGCCTGCGCCAGCGCGGGCGCGTCGTTGGTGCCGTCGCCGACCATCGCGACCAGGCGCCCGGCGGCCTGCTCGGCACGGATCCGCGCCAGCTTGTCCTCCGGCCGCGCCTCGGCGATGAAGTCGTCGACGCCGGCCTCGGCGGCGATCGCCGCCGCGGTCAGCGGGTTGTCGCCGGTGATCATGACGGTGCGCACGCCCATCGCACGCAGCTGGGCGAAGCGCTCGCGGATGCCGTGCTTGACCACGTCCGACAGCTCGACCACGCCGAGCACGTGGCGGCCCTCGGAGACGACCAGCGGCGTGGCGCCGCCACGCGCGACCTGCGCGACGCGGGCGTCCAGTTCGTTCGGCGCGCTGCCGCCGAACGCGGCGACGTTGCGCGCGATCGCGTCGGCGGCGCCCTTGCGGATCGCGCGCGCGCCGTCGGCACCGGCGATGTCGACGCCGGACATGCGCGTGGCCGCACTGAACGCGAGGTAGTGCGCCTGCGCCGGTTCGTCGATCGCGCTGCCCTGCTGGCGCGCCAGCCGCACGATCGACTTGCCCTCGGGCGTCGGGTCGGCCAGCGAGGCGAGCAGGGCCGCATCACGCAGCGTGCGCAGCTCCACGCCGGCCAGCGGATGGAACGCGGTGGCCTGGCGGTCGCCGAAGGTGATCGTGCCGGTCTTGTCGAGCAGCAGCACGTCGACGTCGCCGGCCACCTCCACCGCCTTGCCGGACTTGGCCAGCACGTTGGCCGCCAGCGCCCGGTTCATGCCGGCGATGCCGATGGCTGGCAGCAGGCCGCCGATCGTGGTCGGGATCAGGCAGACCAGCAGCGCGATCAGCAGCAGCACGTCCACCTTCACGCCGACGAAGGCGCCGATCGCCGGCAGGGTGGCCACGACGATCAGGAACGTCAGCGTCATCGCCGCCAGCAGCATCGTCAGCGCGACCTCGTTCGGCGTCTTCTGCCGGTTGGCGCCCTCGACCAGCGCGATCATGCGGTCGAGGAAGCTGTGGCCGGGCTCGGCGGTGATGCGCACGACGATCCGGTCGGACAGCACCTTGGTGCCGCCGATCACGCCCGAGCGGTCGGTGCCGGCCTCGCGCAGTACCGGTGCCGATTCGCCGGTGACGGCCGATTCGTTGATCGTCGCGACGCCCTCGACGATCTCGCCGTCGGCCGGGATGAACTCGCCGGCGCTGACGATCACCGCATCGCCGGGCCGCAGCGCGGCGGCGGCGATGCGTGTCTCCTCGCCGGCCGGGCCGATGCGGCGTGCGATCAGGTCGCTGCGCGCGCGCCGCAGCGCGGCGGCCTGGCCGCGGCCGCGTGCTTCGGCGACCGCCTCGGCGAAGTTGCCGAACAGCACCGTGACGAACAGGATCGCGGTCACCGCCCAGCCGAAGCCGGGCGTCGCCTGGCCGCCGAGCGTGATCAGCGCCGCCAGCAGCGTGCCGGCGAAGACGATCGCCATCACCGGGCTCCTGACCAGGTGCTGTGGCGATAGCTTGACGAAGGCATCACGCACGGCGGCGCGCAGGCCGGCCGCGTCGAGCAGGGCCCGGTGGCGGCGGGGAGGTATGGCGGAGGAGGAAAGGCCGGTCATGGCTGCGGGGCTCGGTAACGGATGAGGGGCTCGGGGGGTGTGCTGCGGGGCGTGGTCAGGCGGGGGCGAGCGCCAGGTGGTCGGCGATCGGTCCCAGCACCAGGGCCGGCATGAACTGCAGCAGCGTGAGAATGACGATCACCGCCACCACGGTCAGCGCGAAGGTGGGGGTCTCCACCTGCAGCGTGCCGGCCGACTCGGGCGAGGGCCGCTTGCGGGCGAGGCGGGCGGCCACCACCAGCGGCACGATCAGTGCCGGATAGCGGCCGAGCAGCAGCACCAGCACGCAGCTGAGGTTCCACCAGGGCGTCGCATCGCTCAGGCCCTCGAAGCCCGAGCCGTTGTTGGCGAACGCCGAGGCGTACTCGTAGAGCACCTGGCTGACGCCGTGGAAGCCGGGATTGGAATTGCCGGTGATCGCCGGCACCGCCAGCGTCAGCGCGGTCAGGCCGAGCACCACCAGCGGCTGCAGCAGGATCAGCAGCGCCAGCAGGCGGACTTCGCCGGCCTCGATCTTGCGGCCGAACAGCTCCGGTGTGCGCCCGGTCATCAGGCCGGCCAGGAACACGCTGAGCAGCAGGTAGACCAGGAACTGCTGCAGGCCGCAGCCGACGCCGCCCCAGATCGCGTTGACCAGCATGTTGGCCAGCGCCACCAGCCCGGTCAGCGGCGCCAGCGAGTCGTGCATGGCGTCGACCGAGCCGTTGTTGACCTGGGTCGTCAGCGTGGACCACAGCGCCGAGGATTCGGCGCCCAGCCGCGTTTCCTTGCCTTCCATCAGTGCGGCATCGGCGCGCGTGGCCGAGTGCGCCTCGGACCAGAGCGCGGCGCCGGTGGAGGCGGCCGACATCAGCAGCATGCAGCCGAGCACCAGACCGGTGAATTTCCGCCGGCCGGTGAACGGACCGACCATGAAGACGATCGAGACCGGGATCAGCACGATGCCGAGCAGCTCGATCAGGTTCGACAGCGGTGTCGGGTTCTCCAGCGGGAACGCGCTGTTGGGGCCGTACCAGCCGCCGCCGTTGGAGCCGAGCTGCTTGGCGGCGACCATCGGCGCCACCGGGCCGAGCGGTATCTTCTGGGCGGCCATGCCGGCGCTGGCGTCGATCGGCGTCGCGACCGGCCCGGCCGCCAGGGTCGACGGCACGCCCTGGCTGGTCAGCAGCAGCGACCAGGCCAGGCACAGCGGCAGCATGAAGCGCACCGTCGGGCGGATCACGTCGGCCCAGTAGTTGCCGACGTCGACCTCGGGACGGTCGCCGGCATTCCCGCCGCGCGCCGCGCCATCGGCCGCACGGCCGCCGAACAGGGCGCGCAGCGTCGCCGCCACCAGGGCCAGGCCCATCATCGGCGTCACCACCTGCAGGCCGACGATGCCGGTCATCTGCGACAGGTACGACAGCTGCGCCTGGCCCGAGTAGTGCTGCTGGTTGGTGTTGGTCAGGAACGACACCATCGTGTGCAGCGCCGTGTCCCAGCGCAGGTTGGGAATGCCGTCCGGGTTGAGCGGCAGCCACGCCTGGGTCATGAAGATCAGCCAGGTCGGCAGGCCGACCGCCAGGTTGCTGAATAGGAACGCGAGCGCGTAGCCGCGCCAGCTCATACCGTGGCGCGGGTCGGTGCCGAGCGCCGCGTAGAGCGGCCGCTCGATCCAGCCGAACACGCGGTCGCCGGGCAGCGGGCCGCCGCGCATCACGGCGGCGAGGTAGCGCCCGAGCGGCCAGCCGAGGCCAAGCGCGAGCGCGAAGACGAGCAGGGCTTCGATCATGATCGGATCTCGCTCAGAACGTGTGGGGTCGCAGGATCACCAGCAGCAGATAGGTCGCCGCCAGGATCACCGCGATGCCGCAGACAACCGCCAGCCAGTCGGCCATCGTCGTGTCCTTCAGAAGGTGGCCTGCACGGCCGCTTCGATGCGCGTGCCGGCAAGGTCGGGAAACAGGCGCTTGGCCGCCGTGTCGGTGGCGTGCGCGCTGAGGCGCAGCTCGAACGGCGCCTTGAACGCCCACACCGCGCTCAGCAGGCCGTGCGCGTAGCCGTCGTCGTAGGCGTCCAGGTCGTACCAGCCCGCGGCCGCCTCCAGGCGGAAGGTCTCGGCCAGCGGCCAGCGCGCGCCGAGCTGCAGGTAGGTGCCGGCGTCGCCGCTCGCCAGCGCGTCGTTCGAGCGCGCCACCTGCAGCCACCCGATCCCGCGCCAGGTCAGCGTCGCATTGGCCTCGGTCCAGTTCAGGTCGAGCGTGGTCGAGGGGTAGCGGTAGTGGGTCAGGTTGACGTCCAGCGCCCAGTCCGCGGCCAGTGCGCCGCTCCAGCCGACGACGGCGTCGAACTCGCTGCTGGCATGGGTTTCCGGGGCGAACTCGACGTTGGAACCCCACAGCGAGGCGTACCAGCCGCCGTCGCCGGCCAGGCGCAAGCCGGCCTGCACGGCCGGGTCGCCCTGGGTCTGCGAGGTTCCGCGCCAGACGTAGTCGCTGGTCAGCGCCGCGTTGCCACCGAACGTGAAGGCCAGGGCCGGGGCCGACGCCGGGACGAGCAGGACGGCGGCCAGCACGCGCTGCCGCCGGAGTAGAGAAAAGGACATGGACCGATCGCAGTCGACATGGCCGGATGGCCACGGCGTCAGTGTCGGTGCGAGGCCCGTAAAGGCACCATGCCGGTGCCGGCGCCGCGCCGTAAATTCGGCGTAACCGATGCGCCCGCGCGGGGACGGCGGTGGAATGCCGGGCGATACGCGACGGCGCGGATCACCGCGGCGGTGATGGTGCGGCCGGCGCTACCGCCGCAGGGCTCTCACGTGCGCGTGGATCGCTCGCGCCGCACGGGACCTGGCGCCGCGTGCGTGGCGCCCCTCGCCGGGGCGCCGCGCCGCAGTGGCGGAAGTGTCAGTGGCGGAAGTGGCGCACGCCGGTGAACACCATCGCGATGCCGGCCTCGTCGGCCGCGGCGATCACTTCCTCGTCGCGCATCGAGCCACCCGGCTGGATCACCGCCACGATGCCGGCCGCGGCCGCGGCGTCGATGCCGTCGCGGAACGGGAAGAACGCATCGCTGGCCATGACGCTGCCGGGTACCGCGATGCCGGCCTCCTCGGCCTTGAGCGCGGCGATGCGGGCGCTGACGACGCGGCTCATCTGGCCGGCGCCGATGCCGACGGTGTGCTGCCCGCGCGCGTAGACGATCGCATTGGACTTGACGAACTTGGCGACGCGCCAGGCGAACAGCAGGTCGTCGGTCTCGGCCGCCGTCGGCGCGCGCCGCGTGACCGTGCGCAGCTCGCTGCGCTGCACCTCGCGCACGTCGGCGGTCTGCATCAGCAGGCCCGAGCCCACGCGCTTGACGTCGACGTTGTTGCGGCCCTCGCCGTGGGCGATGGTGATGACGCGCACGTTCGGCTTCTTCGCGCAGAGCGCGAGCGCGGCGGCGTCCACCGCCGGCGCGATCAGCACTTCGACGAACTGGCGGTCGAGGATCGTCTTGGCGGTGGCTGCGTCGAGCGGCCGGTTGAACGCGATGATGCCGCCGAAGGCGGACGTCGCGTCGGTGGCATAGGCCTGTTCGTAGGCCTCGCCGATCGACGGCGCCTGGGCGACGCCACAGGGATTGGCGTGCTTGACGATGACGCAGGCCGGCGCCTCGAACTGGCGCACGCATTCCCAGGCGGCGTCGGCATCGGCGAGGTTGTTGTAGCTCAGTTCCTTGCCCTGCAGCTGCCGCAGCGTCGCCAGCGTGCCCGGCACCGGCCACAGGTCGCGGTAGAACGCCGCCTGCTGGTGCGGGTTCTCGCCGTAGCGCAGGTCCATGACCTTGACGAAATTGCCGTTCTGCTGCGTCGGGAAGGCGTCGCGGCCGCCGGCCTCGTTGATCGAGGACAGGTGGTTGGCGATCGCCGCGTCGTACTGCGCGACGCGATTGAACGCAGCCACCGCGAGCGCGAAGCGCGTCCCGGCCGACAGCGCGCCGCCGGCGGCGTCGAGTTCGGCGAGCAGGGCGGGGTATTGCGCCGGGTCGGTGGCCACCGCGACGTGCGCGAAGTTCTTCGCCGCCGCGCGCAGCATCGCCGGGCCGCCGATGTCGATGTTCTCGACGACCGTCTCGAAGCTGCTGGCCGGATCGGCCGAGACGCGCTCGAACGGATAGAGGTTGAGCACCAGCAGGTCGATCGGGGCGATGCCGTGCTCGGCCATCACCGCATCGTCGGTGCCGCGGCGTCCGAGCAGGCCGCCGTGGACTTTCGGGTGCAGCGTCTTGACGCGGCCGTCCATGATTTCCGGGAAGCCGGTGAGTTCGCTGACGTCGCGCACCGCAAGTCCCGCCTCGCGCAGCGCACGGGCGGTGCCGCCGGTGGACAGCAGCTCGACGCCGCGCGCGGCCAGGCCGCGGGCGAGATCGATCAGGCCGGTCTTGTCGGAAACGCTGAGCAGCGCGCGCCGTACGGGCGCGGCGGAAGGGTCGGACACGGCAGCATCCCGGGCGGAAAAGGGGGCGCGCATTATAGCGGCGCGTCTCCCGCTGCGTGCGGCCCGAGGGCCGCTCAGCTCATGCCGTACTGCTGCAGCTTCTTGCGCAGGGTCGCGCGGTTGATGCCGAGCGCGGCGGCCGCCTTGCTCTGGTTGCCGCCGTAGCAGGCCATGACCTCGTGCAGCAGCGGAATCTCCACCTCGCGCAGCACCAGCTCGTGCAGCCCTTCACTGGGCTGGGCATCGACATCGGAGAGGTAGCGTCGCACGGCACGCGCGACACATTCGCGCAGCGCCGGCTGCAGAGAGGAACCCGGCGTCGTTTCGACACGCAGGACGGAGACGGCATTCACGGCGGCAGACCCTGGAGACAATGAAACGGAACATCCTTGGCACCGCCGAAGCACGACCCCGGAGGAAATCGCACCGCGTACGGGGCGGGGATTCTAGCGCCTGGCGCCTGCCTTGGTAAGTCCCGCTGCCGGTTCCGACCGTCCCCCTCGTCACCGGTGCCGGCGCATGCGACGCTAGCGACCCGTCCCGCACGTCCCTCGCCGATGTCCGCATCCGCTCCCGGTTCCCCCGGTCCGCTGCACGGCGAAGGCGCCCTGGTCCGGGCGATGGGGCCGGTCGTGCTGACCGCGGCGATCGTCAACATCATCGTCGGCGCCGGCATCTTCATGCTGCCGGCCCTGCTGTTCACGCGGATGGGCAGCGCCGCGCCGCTGGCGTTCCTGGCCGGCGCGGTGGCGATCGTGCCGATCGCGCTGTGCTTCGCCGCGATCGGCAGCCGCGCACTCGCGACCGGCGGACCCTATACCTATGTCGGCGTCGCCTTCGGCCCGTTCGCCGGTTTCCTGGCCGGCGCGCTGGCCTGGATCTGCAACCTCGCCTCCAGCGCCGGCGTCGCCGCGGCGCTGCTCGGCCAGCTCGCGCACTTCGTGCCGTCGCTGGCGGCGCCGGTGCCGCGCGCAGCCGTACTGGTGCTGGTCTACGGACTGCTGGTCGCGCTCAATGCCTTCGGCATCCGCCTGGGCGCACGGGCGATCCTGGCGCTGGCCACGCTCAAGCTGACGCCGCTGTTCGTGCTGGCCGCGATCGGCCTGCTGCTGGTCGGCGTCGACGGGGTGGACTGGATCGCGATTCCGTCATGGAGCGCGCTCGGCACGTCGATGGTGCTGGTGATGTTCGCGTACTCGGGCATGGAGACGGCCTTGATCCCGTCCGGCGAGGTGCGCGATCCGGCGCGCCACGTGCCGCGCGCCACACTGGCCGCGATCGTGCTGGTGGTGCTGCTCTACGTCGGCATCCAGGTGGTCTGCCAGGGCGTGCTCGGCGGCGATCTGGCCGGCAGCACGGCACCGATCGCGGCGGCGGCCGGTACGTTGTGGACGCCCGGCTACGGCCTACTGCTGGCGACCGCCTGCGTATCGATGGCGGGGTTCCTGATGGGCAACCTGCTCGGCTCGTCGCGGCTGCTGTTCGCGCTCGGCCGCGACGGCTGGCTGCCGTCCGCGTTCGGGCGCGTCAGCGCGCGCCATCACGTGCCGCTGCTGGCGATCCTGGCCCACGGCGCGATCGGCTGCGCACTGGCGATCGCCGGCAGCTTCGAGACCCTCGCCTTGATCTCCGGCGGTGCCAACTGCCTGCTCTACGTGGGCGTCGCCCTGGCTGCGTGGCAGGCGCAGCGCAAGGACCTGCGCGAGCGCGGTGCGCCGTTCGTGCTGCCGGGCGGGCCGCTGATTCCGCTGCTGGCGGTGCTGGCGATGGCGGCGATCGTGGCGACCCTGACGCAGGCGGAATGGCTGGCGATCGCGCTGGCGCTGGCCGGGCTGGTGGTCGTGTACGCCGCGCTGCGCGGGCTGCGGGCGCGGCGCCGCGGCTGAGTGTCCGGTTCCGGCGCAGGCGCCACGCGGTGCCTTGCGCGGGCGCCCGCCGCAGCCACCGGCCCATGCACGAGAAACAGGCAGCGCAGGGCGGTGATGGAAGCGCCGTTGCGGTCGTTCACCGTTGCCCGGCGGGCGGCAGTGCCGGTCCGATCACCAGGGCACCGGGCTCGATCGCGAGGTCGGCCGGGATCGGACGCTCCCCGGCCAGTGCCCGGGCGTTGTCGAGCGCCCTGCGCCAGGCTTCGGCCTGGCGCAGGGCGCGATACAGACGCACCTGCACCACCGCGGCGTCGTAGCTGCGCGACGCGTAGCGATCCAGGCGGCCGGCGACCGGCACCGCACGCGTGATGTCGCCGCGTGCCAGCAGCGCCGTGGCGTAGGCGATCGCGACCTGCGCGATGTCCGCCGGCACGCCTTCCTGGCCGGCCGCGGCGAGCGCGGCACCGTAGCGGTCGTCGGCCTCGTCGAAGCGGCCTGCCCGTTCGGCCTGCCCGGCCTCGACCAGCCGCAGGCGGGCGGTGAAGCTTCGATCGTCGGCATGGCGGGCCCACTCCGCCAGCGCCGTCGCCGCGGTCGCCGCCTCGGCGTCGCGGTCGAGCGCATGCAGGGCGCGAATGACGGTCTCCCAGCACTCCAGCCGGTTGCCGGCGAACTCGCGCGCGGTCAGGCGTTCGATCAGGGGCTGGACCAGCCCGAGCGCGACCTCGGGCTGCCCGCGGGCGAGCGCGATGCGGGCGCGCTCGTTGGCGACGGTGGCAGCCAGTTCCAGCTGCTGCTCCAGGTCGGGCGCGCGGGCCACCGAGTCCAGCCGTGCTTCGGCCTCGCGCCATTGGCCCACGTCCGCCAGCGCCTGCGCACGGCGGACCTCGACGAGCTGGGTCGACTCGACGTTGGCGAGGTGGCCGAGCAGGGCCAGGCTGCGTTCGCTCGCGGCCAGCGCCTGGTCGGGTTGCAGCAGGGCGCGGTGCGCCACCACCTGGTTGGTGAGCGCAATCGCCAACTCGCTCGACGCGCCGAACGGCCGGAAGTGGGCTTCGGCCCGCACGAAGCTGGCGAGCGCCTCGGCGGGCTGGTTGCGGATGCCGCTGAGGGCGCCCTCGTTGAGCTCGACCAGCGCGATGCCCAGCGTGTCGCCGGCCAGCTGCAGCGCGATCCGCGCCTGCGCCAGGTCGGCCAGTGCCTCGTCGGCGCGGCCCAGCCGCGCCCGCGCGACGCCGCGGCGCATGAAGCTCTTGCCGATCAGGGCCGGCGCATCGTGCCCTTCGAGCAGCGCGAGGGCTTTCGTCGCGCTGTGCTCGGCCTCGGCGGCACGGCCCAGCCGGACCTGGACCGCGGCCGTCAACGCGACCGCGCGGGCGTGCACCAGGACATCGGACTCGGCCGGCAGGCCGTCCAGCAGGTCCTGCAGTGCCGCGGCGGCGGCCTCGTTTTGCCCGGCCGTGAAATCCACCTCGGCTTGGCGCAGGCGCAGCGCCGGGCGTGTGCGCATCGCTTCCGGAACGTTCCGCAGCAACTGGCGCGCGCTGTCGAGATCTTCCACCAGCACGGCGGCATCGATGCGCGACAGCCATTCTTCGAGCGCATCGGGTGGCGCCGCGGCGGCATCGGCCGGTGCGCCGAGCGTCGCCAGCAGCTGTGCGGTGGCCAGGCCCGCCGCGCGGATCGCATCGTCGGCCTGTCCCTGGAACTCGCGCGTCTCGTGGCCGTGCGCGCGCAGCTGCAGGCGCACGATCCATCCGGCGTCGGCCTTCAGGAACGTGGATGCCACGATCCAGCGCGGATGCAGCGCAGCGTGCACGGCGTCGGCCAGCGCACGCGGGTCGGGCGCCGCCTGGGCGAGCGCGATGACGTTCTCGCTGGGAATGACGATCTGCCCGGCGCCGCGCAGGCGCCCGGCGATCAGTTCCATCGCGCCCAGCCGCAGCCAGTCCCATTCGGCCGTCGCGTCGACCCGGGCCGGCGTGATCGCGATGGTACGGCCGGTGGCGACGACGGGAGCGGGGGCGGCAGCGACGGGCGTCGGGTCGGCCTGCCGGCCGTTGTGCACCGTCCATCCGAGGGCGCCGGCGGCCACCAGCAGCAGCGCCAGGACGATCAGCGGCACCCGGCGCGCGGCCGGGGCGACCGGCACGGGCGCGGGGTCGGGCGCGGGGTCCGCCGGAAGCGCCGCATCGGTGTCGTCCTCGACGGTCTCGGCGACCCAGCGGTAGCCGAAGCCCACCACGGTGCGGATGGCCAGCTGCGCGTCGCCCGAATCGCCGGCCGCCCGCCGCGCCCGCAGCACGACCTGGCCGAGTTGGGTATCGGCGATGTCGGCCCGGCCCCAGACACTGGCCATCAGCTCGTCACGCCCGACCGCGCGGTCGCGATGCTCGATCAGGTAGGCGATGCAATCGAATACGCGCGGCGACACTTGCAGCAAGCGCCCGTCGTCGCGCAGCTCGCGTGTCGCAAGATCGATGACATGGGTGCCGAAGCGAAGACGTCGTGCCACCGCCGGAAGGGTAAGCGGTGGGCCGGCGCCTGACCAGGGCGAGGCCGGCCGGCGTGCCGCCGGTGGCGGTCGCGCCTGGCTGGGCGGCGCCCGGTGGGCCTGCCACCGGCGCGCGGCCCGGCTGCGCGGCGGCCGGCCGGGAACGCCCGAAAAACGCGTCGTAAACGGGATGAAAACACCCGGTGAAAGCCGGCAGGCCGGTTCCTGCCATTGTGGATGGACACGGCAATGCGGCGCGCAGGACGCGTCCGGGCCGGGCGGCCCGGCGGCCTTTGCGTGTTCGTCGAGGCCAGCTGCCTTGGCATGCACCGCGCCCCGGGCGTCGATGCGCGGCGCATTCGACGCTGATGCGGCCCCGATGCCGGCGCCTGCGCAGGGCCGTTCGCTCGGGCCGGCCGGCGGTGGTGGTGCGACCGGGCCGGCGCCCCGGCCGTTCGCGGGGTGCAGCGCCCGCCGCGCAGGTTTCGAGGATCGGTCCGGGGTGGGCGCGTTTCCTCGGCGCGGGTGCAGCGATCGCGGTGTGCGGTCGGGGTGAGCGAGACGTGCAGGGACGCCAGGCGGTTCAACGACATACCAATAAGAAGGCGATTGACATGAAATCGATGAGGCAAGCCCGCCGGTACGGGGTTCGTGGTGCCATTCTCCTGGTCTGGTTCAGCGTCGCGGCCGCGCCGTCCGGAGCGGTCCTGGCCGCCAGCGGGTCGGTGCCGTTCGCGATCGACCAGCTGGAGAACCAGAAGATCGTCGCCAGCGACGGCAGCGAGCTTCAGCGCTTCGGCGAATCGGTGGCGCTGGCGGGTGACACGGCCATGGTCGGGACCAACGACACCGTGACGGGACGCAGCGCGGTCTACGTCTTCCGGCGGTCGGCCGGCAGCTGGACCGAGGTGCAGAAGCTCCAGGCCTCGGACGGTGCGGCCGGCGACCAGGCCCGGTTCGGTGCTTCGATCGCGTTCGACGGCACGACCGCGCTGATCGGCGCGGACAACGCGACGGTCGGCGGCAGCGCCGGCCAGGGCGCGGTCTACGTCTTCACCGCCAGCGGCGGGCACTGGACCCAGGTCGCCAAGCTCACGGCGGCGGACGGTGCGGCGGGCGACGCCTTCGGCAACGCGGTGGCGCTGTCGGGCGGGGCGGCGCTGATCGGCGCCCACAAGGCCCAGACCAACGGCCATGCGCGCGGCGCGGCGTACCTGTTCACCGGAGCGGGCGGAAGCTGGTCGCAGACGCAGAAGATCCGCGGCGTGGACACGCGCAACGGTGACGCCTTCGGCTGGCGCGTGGCCTTCGCCGAGGACAGCATCATCGTCAGCGCGCAACTGGCCTTCATGGACTTCCCGGGTGCGCTGTACTTCTTCAAGCCGAGCGATGCGGGCTGGGTGCAGAAGCAGAAGGTGATCGGCGAGCTGTACTCGAACCTGGGCCAGTCGCTGGCCGCCAATGGCAACCGGCTCGTCGCCGGCGCGCCCACGCTCGGCACGGAAGGCGTCATCTACGTCTACACGCAGATCGACGGCGTCTGGCGCCGCTCCCACACGATCGCCTCGCCCGAGGGTGAGGAATTCGCCAGCTTCGGCTACTCGGTCGGTATCACCGACACCGCGATCGTCGCCAGCGCCACGGCGGCCAACGTCAACGGCCAGTCATGGGCCGGTGCGGGCTACGTCTTCACCGAAGCGAACCAGGCCTGGCGCTACGACCAGAAGCTGATCGCCAGCGACGCGACCTCGAACGACTCGCTCGGCACGACGGCGGCCATCGACGGCACGACCGTGCTGCTCGCCTCGGGCGTCGCCAGCCCCGGCGGCCAGTTCCTGCAGGGCGCCGGCTATTTCTTCACGGCCCTGACCGGCACCCGCCAGCCGGCCGCGACGGTCGCGCCCGACCCGTTGGCGACGGCCGTGACCGAAGGCGCCTCGCGCGCGCTGGCGCTGACCGTCACCAATACCGGCAGCGCGACCCTGGACTACAGCGTTGCGGAAGGCGGCTGCGAACGGCCGGGCGACATCGCCTGGCTGACGCTGGCCGCGACCTCGGGCAGCCTCGCGCCCGGCCGCGCCGGCCAGGTGGCGGTCCTCGCCGATGCGGCCGCGCTGGGCCAGGGCCTGCACACGGCCACGCTGTGCGTGCTGACCAACGACCCCGCGCGCGCGACGATCGACGTGCCGGTCGAGCTGACCGTGACGCCGCCGGACGCGCCGACGCCGGCGATCCAGGTGACGCCGGTCAGCCTCGACTTCACCGTGGCCAGCGGTGCTTCCGCGTCCCGGCCGCTGACGATCGCCAATGGCGGCGGCGCCGACCTGGACTACAGCCTGGACCAGCATGCCGCCACGGCGCTCCCGCCGAGCTATGCCGCCGCCCGCCTGGCGGCGGCGCAGGTCGCCACCGGCGAGCGGCCGAGCCTGCACCGCGCCGTGCGCGGCGCGTCGATTCCCGCTGCGGGCGTTCCCGCAGTCCTCGGTGACTGGGCGATCTCGCAGATGGCGGACAACACGCCGGGCGACGAGGGACTGGCCTGCGGCGTGGTGGGCAAGAACACGGCCGACAACAGCTGGTGGCGGCGGTTCTACTTCGGCGAGCACCCGCAGGTCGGCCGGCGTGCCGGCATCACCAGCGTGACCGTCTCGTCCGGCAGCATGGGCCCCAATGGCCTGCCGATCACGATCAACCTGTACACGATCGCGCATTCGGTCCCGGCCGACACGATCCCGACCAGCGCGTTGACCCTGATCGGTACCGGCAGCGGCACGATCGACAGCGGCCTGGTGTCGGTGACGATCCCGGTGTCCGGCACGATCGATGACACGACGGCGCTGGACCTGGTGGTCGAATACCACACGCCGGGTATCGGCAACTGGCTGGGCCTGTTCTTCCCCGGCGCCAATGCGACGCCCGAGACGCACCCGACCTTCATGTCCTCGGTGGCCTGCGAGCTCGAAGAGCCGATCGATGCGGCCAATCTGGGCCTTCCCAACTTCCATCTGACGATGATCGTCAACCTCGGCGACGTCGTGCCGCCCGGCTGCCAGCAGGCCAGCCAGATCCCGTGGCTGAGCCAGACGCCGGCAAGTGGCCGGGTCGCCCCCGGCGCCAGCGCCGAGGTGACGGTCACCGCCAACGCGGCGGGCCTGGCGGCCGGTGCGTATGCAGCGAACCTCTGCGTCAACAGCAACGATCCGGCCAACGCGCAGGTCGCCGTTCCGGTCAGCCTGGTGGTGGAACCGGCCACGCTGAGCGATGACCTGTTCTGCGATGGATTCGACGCGCAGGGGAGCGGCTGCCGCCCCCTCGCGAACGATCGGTGACGGTACTCGCGATCATCGGCGCTCCTTCCCGTGCGTGTGCGCGGGAAGGAGTCTGCGAAACACAAGGTTCTTCACCCGTTCGCGGGAAACAATCGGCTGCCGTTTTCGTCGCTGCTCTTGCTTGCTCTTGCTCTTGCTCTTGCTCTTGCTCTCGCTGTTGGCGCCTAAAGCGAGCCGAGCATCGCAGGTCGGCCAGGCCGCAGAGCTTCCCCGTGTCTGAGCGAAGCGAGTTGGGGCAGCGTGCCTGGCTGGCCGAGAAGCACAGGGGACCGGCGCGGCGCAGCCGTGCCGGCTCGCGCCGGCGACCACGGTTTTGGTTACTTTTGCCAAGACAAAGAATTTCCTGGAGAAATTCTTGACGTCGCGCAGCGACGGCCCGAAGGGC
>Ga0182739_1000313_pt1 | contig 73797 bp, 66 predicted proteins | sample eDN5th30CBELigBY_FD_128873 | JGI IMG/M metagenome (GOLD analysis project Ga0182739, IMG submission 128873) | Enriched backyard soil microbial communities from Emeryville, California, USA - eDNA 5th pass 30_C BE-Lig BY (version 2) (version 2) | ecosystem: Environmental > Terrestrial > Soil >... | reverse complement strand
GCGAGCCGGCACGGCTGCGCCGCGCCGGTCCCCTGCGCTTCTCGGCCGGCCAGGCACGCTGCCCCAACTCGCTTCGCTCAAACACGGGGCAGCTCTGCGGCCTGGCCGACCTGCGATGCTCGGCTCGCTTTAGGCGCCAACAGCAACGGCAACGGCAACGGCGAGAGCGAGAGCAACAGCGGTTGCGACGAAAGCGGTAGCTGATTGATTCCCGCGGGGGGGGGGGCACAGAATCTGGAAAACTATCGAGCGCTCAGCGGGTGCCGATCTGCAGCTTGAGGCCGAGCGGCTTGAAGTAGTCGGATTCCTGCTCGAGGTCGGCCCGCGTCAGCGGGTGCTGCTCGAGCCATAGCGACGGCAGGGTCAGCCGCAGCGAACGCTCGCCGGCCTGAAGCAGCAGTCGCGGCAATGGCTCGTTGGTGCGGCCGCGGTGCAGCAGCACGGCCAGGCGGAGCAGGGCGGTCAGCCGGCGCGCGATCGTCTGCAGGCGCTCGGGCAGCGCCTCGAAGCCGCCGCGGTGCGGCCGACGGCGCTGCGAGCGCAGGATCGTCTCCAGCAATTGCTGGCCCTGCTGGCTGAAGCCGGCCAGGTCCGAATGGGCGACGATGTAGGCACCGTGCACGTGGTGCTGGCTGTGCGCGATCGCCAGGCCGATCTCGTGGATGTCCGCGCACCAGCCCAGCACGTCGCGGTCGATCGGCTCCAGCTGCCAGTCGGCGGCGGCCTGGTCGAACAGGATCAGCGCCGTCTCGCGCACGCGTGCCGCCTGCGAGCGGTCGACCGCGTAGCGCTCGACCAGGGCCGCGATCGCGCCGCTGCGCGGGTCGCGATGCATCGCGCGGCCGAGCATGTCGTAGAGCAGGCCCTCGCGCATCGAGGTCTCGCACACGCCCATCTGGACGACGCCGAGTGCGGCGAAGACCGATTCGAGGATCACCACGCCGCCGGCGATGACCTGCGCCCGTTCCTCGCTGAGGCCCGGCAGGTTGAGCGCCTGGATGCTGCCGGCGGCGATCAGCGCGTCGCGCAGGCGCTCGAGCGAGTCGAAACTGATGCCGGCATCGGACCAGCGGTTGGCCTGGACGATGCTGCCGATGGCGCGCACGGTGCCGGACGAGCCGAACGCCTCGGCCCAGCCGCGGCTGCGGTAGTCGGCGGCGAACTGCTGCAGTTCGACGCCGATCTCGGTGGCCGCCTGCCGCCAGCGCTTGGGAGTGAGCTTGCCGTCCTCGAAGAAGCGGCGGGTGCTGGCGACGCAGCCGACCTGGACGCTCTCGCGCTCCAGCGCCTCGAAGTCCTGGCCGATGATGAACTCGGTGCTGCCGCCGCCGATGTCGACGATCAGGCGCCGCTGCTTGCCGCGCGGCAGCCCGTTGGCCACGCCAAGGTAGATCAGGCGCGCCTCCTCGCGGCCGGAGACGATCTCGATCGGGTGGCCGAGCGCGGTCTCGGCCGGCAGCAGGAAGGCCTGCGGGTTGGCCAGCTGGCGCACCGCGTTGGTCGCCACGGCGTGCACCCGGCTGTGCGGCAGCCCGCGCAGCCGCTGGCCGAACTGCGCCAGGCAGGCCAGCGCGCGCTGGCGCTGCGTCGTCGCGAGACTGCCGTCGGGTCCCAGGCCCATGGCCAGGCGGACGCTGTCGCGCAGGCGGTCGATCACGCGCAGCTCGCCGTGCTCGTAGCGCGCAACGATCATGTGGAAACTGTTGGAGCCGATGTCCACGGCAGCCAGCAGTTCCCCGTTGCGGATTTCGTTGGCGTCGGTCACGCGGCTGGAGGGGCGGGGGATCGGTGCCGATTGTGGCAGACCGGCCGGCGGCTGTGCATGCCGCCGGCGGGCGTGGACGAGCACGGGCGCTGCGGCCGTCAGCCGCAGATCTTGGCCAGCAGCGACTGCTGGGCCGAATGCGGCATGTCCTCGCCCGGCGCGATCCGCTCGTAGCTGCCGTTGGGCAGCAGGCGCCAGGCCTGCTGGTTGTCGGCCAGGTAGTTGGTCAGGGCCTCGTCGTACACCCGGTGGGCGATGGCCGGATCCAGCAGCGGGAAGCAGGTCTCGACGCGGCGCAGCAGGTTGCGCTCCATCCAGTCGGCGCTGGAGCACCAGATCTCCGGCTCGTCGCCGTTCTGGAACCAGTACACGCGGCTGTGTTCGAGGAAGCGGCCGACGATCGAGCGTACGCGGATGTTCTCGGAGATGCCCGGCAGGCCCGGGCGCAGCGTGCAGGCGCCGCGCACGATCAGGTCGATCTGCACGCCGGCGCGCGAGGCGCGGTAGAGCAGCTCGATGACGTCCTCTTCGTTGAGCGCGTTGATCTTGGCGATGATCCGCGCCGGCCGGCCGGCCTCGGCGTGGTCGATCTCGCGCTGGATGCGGGCGATGATGCCGGTGTGCAGCGTGAACGGCGAGTGCAGCAGGCGCTTGAGCTTGACGATGGTGCCGAGCCCGGACAGCTGCAGGAACAACTGGTGCGCGTCCTCGCCGATGTCCGGGTGCGCGGTCATCAGGCCGAAGTCGGTGTAGATGCGCGAGGTCATCTGGTGGTAGTTGCCGGTGGCCAGGTGCACGTAGCGCCGCAGCGCGCCGCGTTCGCGGCGGACCACCAGCAGCATCTTGGCGTGGGTCTTGTAGCCGACCACGCCGTAGACCACCTGCACGCCGACCTCCTGCAGGCGGTTGGCGAGCTTGAGGTTGGCCTCCTCGTCGAAGCGCGCGCGCAGTTCGACGACGACCGTCACGTCCTTGCCGTTGCGTGCCGCCTCGATCAGGTGGTCGACGATCGGCGAGTTGTTGCCGACCCGGTACAGCGTCTGCTTGATCGCCAGCACGTCCGGATCGGTGCTGGCCTGGCGCAGCAGCTCGAGCACGGTCGAGAACGACTCGAACGGGTGGTGCAGCAGGATGTCGCGCTCGCGGATCGCGTCGAACAGGCTGCGCTCCTCGGTGACGGTCTTGCTGACGCGCTGGACGAACGTCGGGAACTTGAGGTCCGGCCGGTCGACCTGGTCGTAGATCGCCGTGATGCGGCTGACGTTGACCGGGCCGCCGCAGCGGTAGATGTCCTGCTCGGACAGCTCGAAGTTCTGCATCAGCATCCGCGCGATCGGCTTCGGACACTGCTCGGTGATCTCCAGCCGCACCGGCTTGGCGTAGCCACGGATGTTGAGCTCGTCGCGCAACGCCAGGGCGAGGTTCTCCACGTCCTCCTCGTCGACGAACAGTTCGCTGTTGCGCGTCACGCGGAACTGGTACGCGCCGCGGACCTTCATGCCCGGGAACATCTCCTCCATGAACTCGTGCAGGATGCTCGACAGGAACACGAAGTCGTACGGCCGCTCGGCGACCTCCGACGGCAGCCGGATGATGCGCGGCAGCGAGCGCGGTGCGCGGACCAGGGCCATGTTGCCGTCGCGGCCGAACGCATCCTTGCCCTTGAGCACCACCGCCAGGTTCAGGCTCTTGTTGAGGATGCGCGGGAACGGATGCGCCGGGTCGAGGCCCAGCGGCGACAGCACCGGCAGGATCTCGTTGCGGAAGTAGCCCTGCAGCCAGCTGCGCTGCTTGGCGTTCCAGGCGTCGCGGGCGACGAAGCGGATGCCTTCGGCGTCCAGCGACGGCAGCAGCACGTCGTTGAAGAAGTCGTACTGGGCCTTGACCAGGGCCAGCGTGCGCTCGCGGATGCGGGTCAGCACGTCGCTGGCGGACATGCCGTCCGGTCCGGGGCGTACGTCGCCGAAGGCGTGGTGGTGCTTGAGGATCGCCACGCGCACCTCGAAGAACTCGTCGAGGTTCGTGCACGAGATGCACAGGTAGCGCAGCCGTTCCAGCAGCGGCACGCTGGCGTCCTCGGCCTGCGCCAGTACGCGGAAGTTGAACTCGATCTGGGCCAGTTCGCGGTTGAGGTAGAGCCCGGGATCGGCCAGGTCCGGCGCGGCGGTCATCGACATGCTCATTCCAGTTGCAGGCGTTGTGCGTCCGCCTCGGTGGCGGCCAGCGGGATGAAACCCTCGCGGGCGACGATAGCCTGTCCTTCTGACGAAAGTATGTATTCGAGGAAGGCAGCCTGAAGCGCCGGCAGGGGACGGTGTGGAAGGCGGTTGTAGTAGACGTACAGCGGCCGGGCCAGCGGGTAGCGGCCCGACCGCACGCCTTCGGCGTCGGCGGCCACGGCCTCGCCGGTGGCGGCGGCGAGCGCGAGCGGCTGCACGCGGGCGTTGACCATTCCGATCGGCGCGTAGCCGATCGCGGACGGGTTGCCCGCGACGGCGGCGATCGTGGCGCCGCTGCCGGGCCAGGCGACCACCGCGTTGCGGTAGTCGCCGCCGCAGAGCACGCGGTCGCGGAAGAACTGCGCCGTGCCGGAACCCTCGTTGCGGCCGATCGGAAGAACGGGCTGCTGCGCCAGCGCGCCGGTGCCGCCGAGCTGCGCCCAGGTGCGCAATGCGGGGCCGCCGCACCGCGGCTGCGCGGCATAGATGCCGTCGAGCTGGCCGAGCTCCAGCGTCCGCAGCGGGTTGTCGGGGTGGACGAAGACCACGATCGCGTCATGGGCGACCGCGATCCGCGACGGCCGGTGGCCGTGGCGGCGCACGAACAGCGCCTCCTCGCCGGCGCTCATCGGCCGGCTCATCGGGCCGATGTCGGCGGCGCCCTCGACCAGGGCGAGCACCGCGCTGGTCGAGCCGAGTGCCTGCTCCTGGATGCGCACCGCCGGATGGGTGCTGGCGAAGCCGCGCGACCACTGCGCGATCAGCCCGCTGATCGTTTCCGATCCGGCGCTGGTCAGCGTGCCGCTGAGCGCTTCGGCGGCGTGGCCCGGGCCGGCCAGCGCCAGGCCGAGCAGCGACGTCCACACGCTGCGCATCACGCTTCTTCCGCCAGCGTCCGCGCCGGCAGCAGGCGCTCCGGGCCGAACACGCAGATGAAGCGGCTGCCGACCCCGACTTCGCTGCGGATGTCCAGCCGGGCCTGGTGCAGCTGCAGCACGTGCTTGACGATCGACAGGCCCAGGCCGGTACCGCCGCTCTCGCGCGAGCGGCTGGTGGAGACGCGGTAGAAGCGCTCGGTCAGCCGCGGCAGGTGCTGCGACGGGATGCCCGGGCCGGTGTCGATGACGGTCAGGCGCGCGCCGTCGGCGTCGCATTCCCAGCGCAGCACGATGCGTCCGCCGTCCGGCGTGTAGCGCACGGCGTTGCTGACCAGGTTGGAGAAGGCGCTGTGCAGGTCCTTGGTCGAGCCCTGCAGGTCCATGTCGCCGAGGCGCTCGAGCACGATCTCGTGACGGCCCTGGCTGAGCGCCGCCGCCTCGCGGCGCAGTGATTCGAGCAGTGCCGGCATGACCACGCGCTCGTCCGGCGTGCTCTGCTGCGCCTCCAGCCGTGACAGCGTCAGCAGGTCCTCGACGATCTGCGTCATCCGCCGCGACTGCATGCGCAGCTCGCGCAGGATCGGTTCGTACTCGGGCAGGCTCTCCGGCTCGATCATGTCCAGGTAGCCGTGCACGACGGTCAGCGGCGTGCGCAGCTCGTGCGAGACATTGGCGACGAAATCGCGGCGGACCTGCTCCAGCCGCTGCAACTGGCTGATGTCGCGGGCGACCAGCAGGCTGCGTCCGTCGGCGTAGGGGATGCGCCGCAGGCTCAGGCGGATGCGGTCGTCCACCGGCGAGGCGACGTCGGTCAGCGCCGGCTCGGCACCCTCGGCGAACCACTGCAGGATCCGCGGCGCCCGCAGCAGGTGGGTGATCTCGCCGCCCGGGTCATGGCGGGGGTCGAGGCCGAGCAGCTCGCGCGCGGCGGTGTTGAACCAGAGGATGCGGCGCTCCGGGTCCAGCACGACGACGCCGTCCGGCAGCGCCGAGGCACCGTCGCGGAACCCGCGCAACAGCTCCAGCAACCGCCGGCGGGCCCCCCGGGTGGCCTGCTGGCGCTGGTACAGGCGCTGCCGGATGCGGCCCCAGATGTCGCGTTCGGAGGTGGGCTGCAGCAGGACCGTCGAATCGAGCAGGCGCCCCAGCCGCCGCAGCTGGACCAGCGTCAGCGCCAGCCAGCCGCCCACCGCGACCAGCCAGGCGGTGGGCAGGGCGCCGATCCACAGGCCGATCGCGGTGGCGACGGCGAGCAGGCCGGCCAGGCGCCACAGGCTCACTTGCCAGGCGCGGCTCAGCACGGGGGGAGGACTCCGCTCACGGAGGCGGCAGGGCCGGCATCGGAGCGCAGGTGCAACCGGGCCCAGTGGGCACGGCTACCGGCCGTGGAGGCGCGGAGCGACGGGACGGGGCGCCGCGCGGCCGATGCACTCACACGCTGGTGGAGAATCGGTAGCCGGCGCCGCGGACGGTCTGTACCAGCGCATCGTGACCGCTCGGTTCGAGCGTCTTGCGCAGGCGGCGGATGTGCACGTCGACCGTGCGTTCCTCGACGTAGACGCCGCCGCCCCAGACATGGTCGAGCAGCTGGCTGCGCGTATAGACGCGCTCGGCGTGGGTCATGAAGAAATGCAGCAGGCGGTATTCGGTCGGGCCGATCTGCAGCGGCTGGTCGCTGGCGTAGACGCGATGCGCGGCGCCGTCGATGCGCAGGCCGCCCAACTCGATCACGCCCTCGACGTCCTCGCCGTGCGTGCGGCGCATCACTGCGCGGATGCGCGCGACCAGCTCGCGGGTCGAGAACGGCTTGACGACGTAGTCGTCGACGCCGGCGTCCAGGCCGCTGACGCGGTCGGTCTCCTCGCCGCGCGCGGTGAGCATGATGATCGGCACCTCGCGCGTCAGCTCGTCCTTGCGCAGCCGGCGGGCCAGGTCCAGGCCGCTGATGCCGGGCAGCATCCAGTCCAGCAGGATCAGGTCCGGGATGCGCTCGCCGATGGCGCTCTGGGCGGTGCGGGCATCGGTGGCGTGCATGGCGTCCATTCCGGCCTTGCGCAATGCGAAGGCGACCATGTCGCGGATGGCGGGTTCGTCTTCGACGATCAGGATGTTCTTCTGCACGTTTCGCTGCCGGAGGCTGCCGGAATCGGCATTCATGACGCGATTATTGCAACGGGAAACTGTTACGGCGCGATGACAGTGGCTGCTCGGGCCGCGAAACCGACAGCGCCGGCTCGGTCAGCGAGCCCTGCTGGGGGTCGCCGGGCTTGGTGCCGCGGCGGCGCAGTTCCAGCACCAGCGGGGTCATCGCGGTGATCCGCGCCTCGACCCGCGCGCGCTGGTAGTAGTCGAGGTCGTCCTGCTTGGTCAGCGCCTTGAGCTGGTTCAGGGCGTCCTCGGCGCGGCCCTTGAGCCAGGCCGCCTCGGCATAGGCCTCCGCCGCCCGGACCTTGTCGCCGGCCAGCTCGCTGGCGCGCGCGAAGCTGGTCTGCAGGTCCGGATCGTCGCTGTAGCTGTCCAGCAGCGGGCGCAGCAGGTTCTGGGCATCACGCGCGCTCTTGGGCTGGCCGCGTGACAGCAGCGAGTCGGCATAGGCCAGGCTGATCGCGCGGTTGCCCGGGAAGTCCTCGTGCAGGTCCGAATAGCGCCGCTCCGCCTCGGCGTGGCGGCCGGCATGGTCCTCGGCGGCGGCCAGCGCCAGCTGGAACGTCGCCTGGCCGGGATGGCGTTCGGCCAGGCGGGTCAGTTCCTCGACGGCGCGGTCGAGCTGGCGGGCCCGGGTCAGCGCGAGGCCGTAGCCGTAGCGGTTGGACGGCGTGTCGAACGCCGGGTCGGCCTTCAGGGTATCGGCGTAGTAGCCGACCATCGCGGCCGGGGAGCGGGCCGTGAGGACGCGCACGCGCTCGCGCATCAGCAGGAAGGTGTCGCGCGACCCGCTGCGGTCCAGGCGCGACAGGTTCGCGCTGATGGCGCCGGGCGCGGTCGAGGCGACCGACGGCGCGGGCAGCGCGAACGGGTTCTTGACCGGCGCGGCCGGCAGGGCCGCACCCTGGGGCTTGCCGCCGCCGGACGACTCCCCGACGCAGCGATCGAGCACGCCGTTCACGTAGCCGCAGGTGGTCATCTGCGCTGCCCGGGCCTTCGCGTCGGCGATGCGGTTGGTGTCGACCGGATGGGTGCGCAGGAACTCGGGCACGTCGATGCCGTTGACGCGCATCGTGCGTCCGAGCGTGGCGAAGGTGTCGGCCATCGCGACGGGGTCGAAGTCGGCGCGTGCCAGGGTCTGGATGCCGATGCGGTCGGCCTCGATCTCGTCCTTGCGCGTGAAGTTGATCTGGCGCTGCTGCATCAGCGCGGTGCCGCTCATCAGGGCGGCCGGGGCGGTGTCGTCGCCGCGGCCGGCACCGGCGATCATCAGGCCGAGCATGGCCAGTGTGATCGGGATGCTCGACTTCTTCATGTCCTCGTAGGCGCGCAGCAGGTGCTGCTGGGTGACGTGCGCGATTTCGTGCGCGACCACCGCGGCGAACTCGTCCTCGCGGTTCATCGCGGTGATCAGGCCGGCGTTGGCGCCGATGTAGCCGCCCGGCGCGGCGAATGCGTTGATGTCGTTGTCGCGCACGATGAAGAACGTGAACGACAGGTCCGGGCGGTCGCTCTGCGCGACCAGGCGATGGCCGAGGCCGTCGAGGTAGTCGTTGAGCAGGGGATCGTCGAGGATGTAGTTCATCGCCCGCATCTCGTGCAGCATGCTGGCGCCGTACTCCTGCATCTCGCGGGGCATCGCCAGCTCGCCGGCGGAACTGCCGATGTCCGGCAGCCTGATGCCGGGATCCTGCGCGCCGGCCAGGCCCGCGCAGGTGGCGAGCAAGGCGACCGGTAGCCAGTTGATTTTGCTCATGGTGAGCACGACCATGCGAAGCGGTGGGAAGCGGCGCGAAGCCTGGGCCGCGTGAGACCACCATAGCGCAGCGAGGTTCCCCCTGCCACCGTGCCCCGGTGGCGGACAGCGGGGATTCATTTGGAATCGACGATGACCGACGTGGAAATCTATTCGACCGCGATCTGCCCGTACTGCGTCGCCGCCAAGCAGCTCCTCGACCGCAAGGGACTGGGCTACCGCGAGGTGCGGATCGATACCGACCCGGCCGAGCGCGACCGCATGCTCCAGCGCAGCGGCGGCCGGCGCACCGTGCCGCAGATCTTCGTCAACGGCACCCATGTCGGCGGATTCGACGACCTGGTCGCGGCGGATCGCTCGGGCCGCCTGGCGCACCTGATCGGCGAATGAGGCGGTACCGGCCGGCGGCCGGGTTCAGTCGGCGATCCGGACCAGGCGCGTGCGCCCGCCGGTGGCGGTGCGTCCTTCCAGGCGATCGATGCCGATCCGGTCGAACACCGCGACCACCTTCGAGCCGCCCTGGAAGAGCGTGCAGATGGCCGGCGGCAGATCGGCCGGCTGCGGGGCGATGCGGCAGGTCAGCGTGACGCCCGCCCGGGAATCCTCGAGCCGGAAGCTGTCGCCGTCCTCGCTGCCCGACGGGGTCAGTTCGAGCAATGGCGCGTAGTCGCGGTCGCCATCGCCGACCTGGACCCAGCGCCCGCTCCAGCCGCGTCCCGGCTCGGGACCGGCGAAGGCCGTGCGTTGCAACAGCAGCGGCCGCACGTCGATCGCATCGGCCGAGCCGGTCGCCGACGGCCGCACCAGCCAGGCGCGTGCCTGCGCCGGGCCGGTGAACTCGATCAGCAGCTCCGGTCCGATCTCGGCCACCGGGTGCGCCGGCGCCTCGCCGAACAGGTCCTCGCCATTGCGCAGCCGGACCAGCGGAATGCGGGCGGTGCGCTGGTCGAGGCGGGCGCTGCCGAAGAACCAGGTCGGCGCGCCGCCGGCGTCGAAGCCGAACAGGCCGGCCGCCAGCTGGTCGCCCTGCCGTTCCAGGCTGATGCCGCTGCCGGCCAGGGCCGGCACGTGGTCGTCGCCCAGGGCGGCCGACCACCAGAAGCCGTTCTCGACCGCCGGGGCCGGCTCGTTCTCGGTGGCGTCCAGCAGGTCGATCCGATGCAGGTGAGGTGTCTCGGTGCCACGCGCCAGGTGGACGCGCACGGCATAGACGCGCGGCGGAAGGTGCAGCAGGCCGGCCTGCAGCGCCGGATTGGCGCGCTGCTCGTACGGCGTGGCCCCGGCGCGGCAGTCCAGCGTCGCGGTGCGCGCGACGACGTCGATCTCGCCGCCGGCGAGGCGCACGCTCTGGATCTTCGGGACGCAGCTGTCGGGCCAGGTGCCGTGCATGCGCAACAGCGGCGCCAGCATCGGCGAGCTGCTGCCGGGCGCTTCCAGGTCCAGCGTCATCGGCTCGGCCGCGGTCGCGTCGACGGGCGCCGCCGTGGCCGCGTGCGCCAGCGCGATCACGCAGGCGAGGACCTGCGCGCATCGGCGCAGTGTTCGGAAAACGCTCATTCCGCGATAATGCGCGTCTGCGCACGGCACCTGCAAGTGTCGGCCCCTTCTGAATTTCCCTTTCCTTGTTGCAGGAGTCTCAAATCCGATGAACGACACGATCGCGGTCATCCGCGGCGATGGCATTGGTCCTGAAATCATGGATGCCACGCTGGAAGTCATCGACGCGCTGGGCGTCGGTCTCCGCTACGACTTCGTCGAGGCCGGCCTGGCCGCACAGGAGGCGTCCGGCGAGCTGCTGCCGCAGGCCACGCTCGATGCGATCGCCCGCCACCGGGTCGCGCTGAAGGGACCGCTGACGACGCCGATCGGCGGTGGCTTCAGCTCACTGAACGTCGAGCTGCGCCGCCGCTTCGACCTGTACGCCAACGTGCGCCCGGCGATCACGATTCCCGGCACCCGCGCGCGCTACGACGGCATCGACATCATCACCGTCCGCGAGAACACCGAAGGTGCCTACGGCGCCGAGGGCCAGACCCTGTCGGACGACGGCCAGACCGCGCACGGCGTCATCAAGATTACCCGCCACGGCTCCGAGCGCATCATCCGCTACGCCTTCGACCTGGCGCGGCGCGAGCGGCGCAAGAAGGTCACCCTGGTGCACAAGGCCAACATCATGAAGACGACGTCCGGCCTGTTCCTCAAGGTCGGCCGTGAGGTGGCGGCCGAGTACCCGGACATCGCCTGCAACGAGATGATCGTCGACAACACCTGCATGCAGCTGGTGATGAACCCGCAGCAGTTCGACGTGATCGTGACCACCAACCTGTTCGGCGACATCATCTCGGACCTGTGCGCCGGGCTGGTCGGCGGCCTCGGGCTGGCACCCGGCGCCAACATCGGCACCGATGCCGCGATCTTCGAGGCGGTCCACGGCTCGGCGCCGGACATCGCGGGGAAGGGCATCGCCAATCCCTGCGCGCTGCTGCTCGGAGCGGTGCAGATGCTGGGTCACCTGGGCTTGATCGAAGCGGCCCAGCGCGTGCGCGACGCGATCCGCGAGACGATCCACGCGCAGGACCACCTGACGCCGGACCTCGGCGGCGGCGCCAGCACGCGCGAGTTCGCCAAGGCGATCGCGGCGCGCGCGGCGGGCTGATCCGCTGCCGGCCCAGGGCCGGCCTTTCCCGTCGAGGGGCCGGCGACGGGCGGGCCGGTCCGGCCCGCCCGCGCTCGACGCGGCGGCGCGTCAGTTGCCGCCGTTCGGCAGTGTCAGCAGCGTGATCGGTGCGCCGCTGCGCGAGAACGTATAGCCCGACCCGGGGAAGGTCACCGTGAAGCTCGCGCGGTTGACGCCGGTTGGCTGGCCGCCGACCGTCGCCTCGGTCAGGGTCAGGCTGAACGTGCCGATCGTCGCGTAGGTCACCGGTACCGGCGTGCAGGTGCGGCAGTAGCCGTTGACGGTGTAGACCGTCGTGGTGCCGCCCGAGGTGAAGCTCTCGAAGTCCGCACCGGCCCAGCGCAGCGTTCCGCTGGCGTCCGCCGGGTAGTAGAGCAGGTTGGGCGTGTAGGGGCCGCGGCCGTCCTGGCGCACCATCTGCGTGCCGATGCCCCAGCCGCTGTCCGTGCCGCCGTACCACTGGCCGCTGAGGTTCGGTGTCGGGTGCGAGGACGGCAGCACCAGCGGCTCGACGCACCACTGCCCGCGGGTCGCGCCGACCCGCCAGCTCATGACGCCCAGCTGCGCGGCGGCACGCGCCACGTTGCGGCAGGCCGGGGACGCCGCCGCGCTGTTGAAGTCGATGACCAGGTCGCCGCCGACGCTCGGGTCCAGCACCGAGGTGCGGCTGGCGGCGTCGTAGCGCATCCGCTGCATGCCGTTGCCGTTCTGGTCGCGGCCGCCGACGAACACGCCGTCGACGAGATTGCCGGTCGAGATGAAGATCTCCGGTTTGCCGGCGGCGTCGAAGGTGTAGAAGATCACGTTGTAGACGTCGCCGGCATTGGCGTCGCGGCGGGCCAGTTGCAGGTCGATGCCGTGGCCGGCGCGGCTGCGGTCGAACCACCAGCTCGAGATCGGCGCCGTGAACGCCGGCGGCGCGGCGGCGGCGTCGCTCCAGCCGACGGCGTCGAGCATCGGCTTGGCCAGGCCCAGCGTGCGCGGACCGGGGACCTGGTAGCTCGCGTTCATCAGGTCGCCGGCCTGGACCAGGTGGGACAGGGTGGAACCGCCCTGCGGCGTGCACGGCGACCCGGTGCAGGGCGCGTAGAGCATCGGCAGGTTGAACGGCGGCGTCTGCTGCCTGAGGGTGTTCAGCGGCGAGGCGACCGCCGCCGGTCCCCACCAGCGCAGGCCGTTGCCGGACACCAGCGCGGCAGCGCGCTCGGCGTCGCTGGTCTGCGGATCGAGGAACGGCTTCCAGCTGGCGGCCGTCGTGTTGAGGATCGCTGCGTTCTCGCCGTAGACGTCGTTGTAGCCGGTGCCCGAATAACCGCTGGCGCCTTCGCCGGAGAAGCGCGCGCCGAGCGGCGCCGGATCGGTGCTGTCGATGTTCACCAGGCCGATGAAGCCCAGGCCGTGCGCGATCTCGTGCATCGCGATCGAGATGAAGTCGAAATTGCTGCCGCTGGCGGCCGGGGTATAGCCGTAGTCGAACGTGCGGCCGCCGAGGACGTCGCTGGCACCGATCCTTGCGTTGAACGTCGCGACGATGTCCGGCTGCGAGCACGAGCCGCCGACGACGCCGCAGGAGCGCGTGCCGGCCAGCCGGGCCGCGGCGGCGATCGAGTACCAGCTGTAGCCGTTCGGCAGCCACGGCGCCGGCGCGTCGATGTCGTGCAGCGTGAGATTGCTCGGGCCGGCCTGGGCCAGTATCGCGCGTGTCGCGCTGGCTTCGAGGTCGCGCCAGCAGGCGCGGATGCGGATCGGCGAGGGCGTCTTGATCTGCGCCGCCAGCAGCTCGGAGGCGCGCTGCAAGGCGTTGCGCCGCTGCTGGCCGAGCGTGGTACCCGGATTGCCGCCGGTCGGCGTGGCCGGGGTCGAGTCGTTCCACGGCGCGCCGTTGCAGGTGCCGCTGGTGGTGGCCGGGAACTCGAGCTGGATGCCGCCGTCGGTCGGCGAGGCTTCGATCGAGGCGGTCAGGCTGATCTGGGTCGACGGCTGCGACAGGTTGACGACAGCGATGTACCAGCGCCCCGGTTGCAGTGGCTGGCGGCTGGAGCGGCGCACGACGACCGATTCGGTCGAGGTGCCGCTGACCGAAGCGTAGTGCGCGTAGCGCTGGAACAGCTCGAAATATGCGTTGGCGCCGTGCAGCGTGCGATCGGCGAACGGCGTGTCGTAGCGCACGAACAGGTCGGCATCGGCTGCGCCGGTCCCGCTGAACTGGATCTTGAGCTGGGCGTTCTGGCCGATGTTGGCCGGGACGTCGATGTAGTACGACGTCGTGAAGGTCTGTCCCTGCAGCGTGAACGCCGCCGGCGTGCCGGACGCCAGGGGAATCGTCGGCGCGGCGAGGACGGCGGGCGCAACGAGCGCGAGGCTCAGTGCGAGACGGCTGGCGAGGCGGCGGGCGCGGCTCATTCGGACTGCTCCGCAGCGGCCTGGGCGCGGCGCCGCTCGGCGCGTTCGAGGAAGGTCGGGCGGGCGTCCAGGTTCGGGATGTCGCGGCACTGGATCGCGACCGTGCCGTCCGCTTCGAGGGTCGCCACCGTGCCGGCCAGCTGCGGCGGCGGCACGGCGAGCGGCGCGGCCGCCTTGGCCGGCGCCGTCCCGGCCTCGAGGGCCGGTGCCGCGGCCAGCGGCAGCGCCTGCGGCTCGGCGGCGAGTGCGCAGGCCGGTCCGAGCAGCAGTGTCAGCAGCCAGGACGGGCGCAGGAAAGCCGGGATGGAAGAGGGCATTGTGGGAACTCCTTAGCTGGAATCCGCCGGGGCGGCACGACGGACCGATCATAAGCCGATCAGTGGCGCGGGAGGGCCTGCACGGCATGGTCCAGGACGACCAGCGGACCACGCCCCGGGCGATAGCCGCCCCGGAGCGCGCGGTGCACGTAGTCGATCGCGTCCGCCACCGCGGTGGCGAGCGGTTGCCCGCGCGCGAGGCCGGCCGCGGCGGCGGCGGCCAGCGTGCAGCCGGTGCCGTGGCCCTCGCCGGGCAGGCGCGGGTGCTCGAACCAGTGCTCGCCGGCGGCGTCGAGCAGCAGGTCGGCGACCTTCCGGCCCGGTCGATGGCCGCCCTTGAGCAGCACCGCCGGGCAGCCCAGCGCGCGCAGGTCGTGCGCGGCCTGGCGCATGCCGGCGCGGTCGCGGATCGTGCGGCCCAGCAGGCGCTCGGCCTCGGGCAGGTTCGGGGTGACCAGGGTGGCGCGCGCCAGCAGGTGGCGCCGCAGCGCGGCGACGATGTTCGCCGCGGCCAGCGGCGCGCCGCTGGTCGCGATCATCACCGGATCGAGCACGACCGGCACGCGCGGATGCGCGGCCAGTGCCTGGCCGACGAGGCGCGCCGCCGTGGTGGTGCCGAGCATGCCGATCTTGACGGCGGCGACCCGGAAGTCCGCGAACACCGCGTCGATCTGTCCGCGCAGCAGCCGGGCCGAGACCTGCTGGATCCCGGTGACGGCGCGCGTGTTCTGGGCCGTGATGGCGGTGATCGCGCACAGGCCATGGGTACCGAAGGCGGAGAAGGTCGCCAGGTCCGCCTGGATGCCGGCGCCGCCTCCGGAATCGGAGCCGGCGATCGTCAGGACGGCGGGAGGGGCGGGCGGGAATCGATGGGTCATCGTGGTGTTGTATTTTGGCAACGAAAGGGGCGGGGCATTGTGCCCGGATCGGCAGTCCGTGCCGGGTCCGGGCGATTTATCGCAGGTGCTCAACGGGTTCCGGCGGCAGCACGGGTGTTGCGTGCTTGACACGCTGTTGCGTTTTTCCCATAATCGGCTCGCTTCACGCGGCAACAGCACAGCACTCAACACTCCAGGGACCGCAGCACAGGGCAATGCAGCGGGCATCATCAGCGACTACAGGCAGATTGGCGGGAGCGCTCAGTATCGTACTGGCGCTCCCCCTTTCTTTTGCGCAGGCGGCGCCGTCGAGTGAATCGGCGCAGGCGCGTGGAGCCGGCCCTGCCGATTCCGCGCTCGATCGCTGGCGCAGCTATGCCTTTGCGAGTGTAACGCCGCGCTTCGCCTGGGCCTTGCTCCCGGCTACCGAAGCCATGATTCCGAAAGTGACCGACGCGCTGGTGACCGCGCGCCCGTCCCTATTCCCGTCGCTGGTGGCCGATGCGCCGGCAGCGGCACGCCTTTCGCTCTCGATCGCCAGCGGCAACGTATCGGAGACCGCCGCACGGCCGACCCCGGCCGGGCAGCGTCTGTTCGAACTGCCGCAGCCGGGGCTCGAGCGCACGGTCGTCGCGCCGTCGATGACGTTCCGGTTCGGCGCCGATGGGGCGCTGGGCGTTTCGGCGCTGCTGGCCTACCAGCGGTTCGCGAGCCTCGGGCTCGGCGTGGTCGACTGGCAGAGCCAGTACCGTCCGCCGAGCTGGGCCGCCAGCGAGACCTCGTCCGGTACCGGTGTTCGTTTCGACGTCGCCTACCGGCTCGGCGAGCGCTTCGAATGGAGCGGCGGCTACCAGTCGCGCGTCAACATGGACGCGTTCTCGAACTACCGCGGCGTCTATTCCGACCCGGGCCAGTTCGACATCCCGGCGCAGGCCAACCTCGGGCTGTCCTATGCCTTGGTGCCTTCGCTGACGTTCGACCTCGGCGTCGACCGCATCATGTACAGCGGCGTCACGCCGTTCACCAGCAACGGCCTGCCCAATCGCGTGCTGGCCCTGCTCGGCGACGGGCTCAGCCCGACGTTCGCGTGGCGCGACCTGACCGTCTACAGCGTGGGTTCCACTTGGCGCAACCGCTCGTTCGGCGACCTGCAACTGCGCTACACCACGCGCCAGCAGCCCGAGCCGACCTCCGAGCTGCTGCGCCGCGCCCTGGCCCCCGACGTCGCCGACTACGCGGTCTCGCTCGGCTGGTCGCGGCCGACCGGCCGCAGTGCGCGCATGACGGTGCTGGCCAACTACGCGCCGCAGCCGTACATCCTCGGCCTGCCGACGCATCGCACGCCGTCCTCGGCGAGCCGCGTCGAGTTCGAGGCGCTCTGGGCACTGAGTTTCTGATCGCCCCGGCGTCGCCGCGACGCCTCCCGGCCTGATCGCCGGCTTCCGGTCCCCCCGTTTCCGAGGCGCCGCGCCATCCCTGGCGTTCGTCGCTGTGCCCGCCGCGGCGGCCGGTCTGCGGCCGCGCGCGGACCGTCAGAGCATTTCCGAGGCGCGATCGGCCAGGCGCGACCGCTCGCCGCGGCGCAGCGTGATGTGGCCGCTGTGCTCCCAGGTCTTGAAGCGGTCCACCGTGTAGGTGAGGCCCGAGGTGGTCTCGGTCAGGTACGGGGTGTCGATCTGCTCGACGTTGCCGAGGCAGATCATCTTGCAGCCGGGGCCGGCCCGCGTGATCAGCGTCTTCATCTGCTTGGGCGTCAGGTTCTGCGCCTCGTCGATGATCACGTAGCGGTTCTGGAAGGTGCGGCCGCGCATGAAGTTCATCGAACGGATCTTGATGCGCGAGGCGAGCAGGTCGTTGGTCGCGGCGCGGCCCCAGGAGCCGCCTTCCTGCGGGTTGGTCAGCACTTCCAGGTTGTCGGTCAGCGCGCCCATCCACGGCGTCATCTTTTCCTCTTCCGTGCCCGGCAGGAAGCCGATGTCCTCGCCGACCGAGACGGTCGCACGCGTCATGATGATCTCGCGGTAGCGCTGCTGGTCCATCGTCTGCGCCAGTCCGGCGGCGAGCGCCAGCAGCGTCTTGCCGCTGCCGGCCGTGCCGAGCAGGCTGACGAAGTCCACGTCCGGATCCATCAGCAGGTTCAGCGCGAAGTTCTGCTCGCGGTTGCGGGCGTGGATGCCCCAGACCGAATGCGAGCCGTTGACGTAGTCGTCGAGGATCTGCAGCGTGGCCTTGCGGTTGTCGATCGCCAGGACGCGCATCTCCACGTCGTCCTCGCCGGGCAGGTAGAGGCATTCGTGCGGATGCCACTGCTCGTCCTTGCGGCATTTGACCTCGTAGTAGGTATGCCCGCGCTCGGACCACGAACGCAGCTCCGGGTGGCGGTCCCAGAAGTCGACCGGCAGCTCGGCGTGGCCGGCGTAGAGCAGGCTGAAGTCGTCCAGCGCGCGATCGTTCTCGTAGTCCTCCGCCGCCACGCCGTAGATCGACGCCTTGATGCGCAGGTTGATGTCCTTGGTGACCAGCACCACCGGCGTCTTGGGCCGCTGCTCGCGCAGGTGCAGGACCGAGGCGAGGATCAGGTTGTCGGGGACGGCGCGCTTGCGCGCCGCTTCGGCACCGTTCTCGATCGGCCGGGTTTCGAAGTACAGCCGGCCGGCCTGCTTGCCGCGGTCGAGGCGAAGCCCCTGCGGCAGCTGCAGGTCGAGGCCTTCGGCGATGCCGCGGCCGTTGCCGTGCTCGATCAGCTCGTTGATGAACCGGCTGACCTGGCGCGCGTTGCGCGAGACTTCCGAGGTGCCCTTCTTTGCGGCGTCCAGTTCCTCCAGTACGGTCATCGGGACGAACACGTCGTGTTCCTCGAAGCGGAACAGCGACGTCGGGTCGTGCATGAGCACGTTGGTGTCGAGCACGTAGATGCGTTTGCCTCGGGTCATGCCAGGCTCTCGGTGGAGGAAGGGATTGAGATGGCGCGCGCCGCCGGCGGCCGCGTGACGGGAATGGCGGGACGGGGGCGCTTCACGCGTCGGTCAGGCGCGCCAGGACGGCGGCGGCGTGCCCGGGGACCTTGACGTTGCGCCAGGCGTCCACCAGCGTCCCGTCGGGGCCGATCAGGAACGTGCTGCGCACGATGCCCAGGTAGCGCTTGCCGTAGAGCGTCTTCTCGTGGATCACGTCGAACGCGCGGCACCAGGTCTCGTCGGTGTCGGCCACCAGTGCGAACGGCAGCGCCTGCTTCTCGATGAATCGCCGGTGGCTGGCGGGCGAGTCGCGCGATACGCCGAGGATCGTGCAGTTGCGGCGCTCGAACGCCGGCTGCAGGTCGCGAAAGTCCTGTGCTTCGCGCGTGCAGCCGGTGGTGTTGTCCTTGGGGTAGAAGTAGATCGCGACGAACCGTCCGCGCAGCTGCCCGAGGGAAAGCGCCGAGCCGTCCTGGATCGTTCCGGAAAGCGCGGGAACCTGCGTGCCGATTTCGATCATCTTCGCTGGAGTGTCCTGCCGTTCTCGTCGTGGTCGAGGGACCGCATCGTTCGATCAGAATTTCATCGGATCCATGATCGCGTCCAGGTTCAGTCCGTCGCAGAACTCGAGGAAATCGTCGCGCAGCGCCGCGATGTGCATCGTATTGGGGATGCCGATCGTGATCTGCGCGGAGAACATGTCGGCACCGGTCTGCATCGCGCGGTAGCGCGAGGAATGCAGCTGCTCGATCGAGATGCTGCGACCGGCGAAGAACTCGGCGAGCTGGAACAGCACGCCGGGCTTGTCGGCCGCGATGACCTCGATCACGTACGGCAGCAGGTTGGGCTGCGGCTGGTGCGCGCTGGTGCGGAAATGGCCCAGGCGCAGGCCGCCGTCCCGGTCGAGACGCGCCAGGGCGTTCTCGAGCTTGGCGATCGCATCCCACGAGCCCTGCGCCAGCGCCAGCACGCACAGTTCGCTGCCGAGCGTGGAAACCCGCGCTTCGGCCAGATTGCAGCCGCAGTCCGTGATCCGCTTGCTGATCGCCAGCAGCGGGGACCCGGCAGGCTTGCCGAATGCATTGATCAGCAGGTAGTTGTCGTTTGCAGAGGGACGCGGTGCGATTTCGCTCAAAGTCTGCCTTCCTGCCTCGTCTCGCGGAGTCCGGCACACCTCCCTGCGGCGGGAGGTGCATGGCGCCGGAGCGGCGTCCGAGCCAGCATACTTGCCGGCCCGTGGTGCCGCAAGAATCGCCCGTGCCGATGTCGGCGCCGTGACCGGCGCCTGCCGCAGGCGGTGAACGGCCGCTGGACGGCGGCCGGATCGCGGGGTGCCGGGATGGACTGGCGCGGGGCGCAGCCGGTACTATCGATCGACCTCATCGGCCCGTTTTTCACGCCTTGAACCTCTCCGGCAGTATCTGCGCGCTGGCCACGCCGTTCCGCATGCAGGACGGCGAGCTTCCCATCGATTTCGAGGCCTTCGGGCGCCTGATCGACCACCAGGTCGCCGGCGGCACGCGGGCGCTGGTCGCCGCCGGCTCCACCGGCGAGGCGGCGATGCTCGACGATGCCGAGTTCTCCGCGCTGGTGGCCTTCACGGTCGAGCGGGCCGCCGGCCGTATCCCGGTGCTGGCCGGCACCGGCCAGGCGTCGACGCGGCGCACGATCGAACAGACCCGCCGTGCCGCCGATGCCGGCGCCGGAGCCGCGCTCGTCGTCACGCCGCCGTACGTGCGGCCGACGCAGGAAGGGCTCTATCGCCACTTCATGGACGTGGCCGAGCACGGGCGCCTGCCGGTCGTGCTCTACAACGTGCCGGGGCGCACCGCCTGCGACCTGTTGCCCGAGACCGTCGAACGGCTCGCCGCGCAGGGCAACATCGTCGCCATCAAGGAAGCCCGCGCCGATGCCGAGCGGATGGAGCGCCTGCTGGCGGCGCGGCCGACGACCCGCCGGTTCGCCATTCTTTCCGGCGATGATCCGACCTGCGTCCGGGCGATGCTCGCCGGGGCCGACGGCGTGATCTCGGTGGCAGCCAATGTCGCGCCCGCCGCGCTGCAGGCGATCGCCGAGGCCTGCGCCGATGCCGACCGGCCGCGCGCCGAAGCGCTGGATGCCGCGCTGCAGGACCTCTATGCGCTGCTGGCGGTCGAACCGAACCCGATCCCCGTCAAATGGTGCTTGGCCCGGCTGGGCCTGGGCGGGCCGGACCTGCGTCTGCCGCTGCTGCGGCTGTCGGCCGCCCATCATCGTCAGGCCGAGCGCGTACTGGCCGCCTGCGGACTCGCCGAGCCGCTGCTAGCGACCGGCTGACGCCTACCGTTACAGGAAAACAGAACCGTGAAACGAACGATTGCGCTGCTGATGCTCCTGCCCCTGCTCCTGCTGGCCGGAGGCTGCAAGTATTTTTCGCGCGAGAGCGCCAAGGACGAGTACAAGCGCGCCGTCGAGAGCCGCCCGCTCGAAGTGCCGCCGGATCTCGATGCGCCGGCCAATTCCGGTGCGATGGTCATTCCCGAGGCGCGGCCGTCGGCCTCTTCCGATCCGGCCGGTTCGGTACGCCGTGAGGACGGTGCCCTGGTGCTCGGTGCGCCGCCGGCCGGCGACACGTCCGCGACCGCCGAGCCGCCGCCGGTGTCGGCGTCACCCGGCGTGAAGGTCGGGGGCGAGGGCCTGCTCGTCAGCGATTCGGTCGAAAGCACCTGGCGTCGCGTCGGCCTGGCCCTGCAGCGGTCCGGCGCGGCGACCGTCGTCGCGAGCGACGAGGCGACGTCGAGCTACGACATCGAGACCGCAGGCGAGGTCGTCAGCAAGCCGGGCTGGTTCAAGCGCACGGTCACGCTCGGCATGGCCAAGGACAAGGTCTCCGCGCCGGTGCGCCTGAAGATCCGCGTGAGCGGCGAAGGCGAGGGCAGCCGCGTCAGCATCGAGGGTGCGGACGACGAAGCCGGCCGCGCCGCAGCCGACAGCGTGCTCGCCGCGCTGCGCCAGCGCCTTTCCTGAGGCCGGCACATTCGGGCACGCGCCACGATGGCCGGTGGCGTCGTGCGGCGACGCGCCGGTTGAAACCGGCGCATCCGGCCGGCCGGTCAATGCGTGTGGCTCAGCGTTCGAGGAGCGGGAGCTTGCCGGGCTTGCCGTCCCATTCCTTGGCGTCCGCCGGCGGCTCGCCACGCTCGGTGATGACCGGCCAGCCCTTGGCCAGCTCGGCGTTGAGCGCGATGAACGCTTCCTGCCCGGCGGGAACGTCGTCCTCGGGATAGATCGCGTTGGCCGGGCATTCCGGCTCGCACAGCGTGCAGTCGATGCATTCCTCGGGATCGATCACGAGGAAGTTGGGGCCTTCATGGAAGCAGTCCACCGGGCAGACCTCGACGCAGTCGGTGTACTTGCACTTGATGCAGTTCTCGGTGACGACGAAGGGCATGGCGTGCGGAGTAGCGGCTGGCCTGGAGGGCGGAAGACGGCGGAATGGCGCTCCCTACGAGGTTCGAACTCGTGTTCCCGCCTTGAGAGGGCGGTGTCCTAGACCACTAGACGAAGGGAGCGCGGAGCTTGGGTTCCGCAGGGGGCGCGTAGTATAACGGAAACCCAACGCCCGGCAATCGAAAGATTTCACTCCCGTCCCACGGGCGTCCGTCGTGGATCAAGCCATCACTGAATGAATTCTCCCGAAACGAATCCGGTCGGCGACGTCACGCCGCATCTGCGCGTGATCGCCCGCTCCGAGCATGCGATATCCCGCAAGAACATCTCCAACGGAGCGCTGCGCGTCCTCTACCGTCTCAACGAAGCGGGCTATGCGGCCTTCCTCGTCGGCGGCGCGGTCCGCGACCTGCTGCTGGGCGGGCATCCGAAGGACTTCGACGTCGCGACCAACGCGACGCCCGAGCAGATCCGCTCGCTGTTCCGCAACTGCCGGCTGATCGGCCGGCGCTTCCGCTTGGCGCACGTGGTGTTCGGCCGCGAGATCGTCGAGGTGGCGACCTTCCGCGGCAGCAGCGACGACGGCAGCGGCGACCGCCACGTGGTCGACGGACGCATCGTGCGCGACAACGTCTACGGCACGATCGAGGAGGACGCGGTCCGGCGCGACTTCACCGTCAACGCGCTCTACTACGACATCTCCGATTTCAGCGTCCGCGACTACGTCGGCGGGATGCATGACCTGGAGCAGCGCACGATGCGCCTGATCGGCGATCCGGAACTGCGCTATCGCGAAGATCCGGTGCGCATGCTGCGCGCGGCGCGCCTCGCGGCGAAGCTCGACTTCTCGATCTCCGCCGAGGCGGCGGCACCGTTCGCACAACTGGCGCCGCTGCTGCGCGACGCCGCACCGGCGCGCCTGTTCGACGAGACGCTCAAGCTGTTCCTGGCCGGTCACGGCCTGGCGAGCTTCCGTACGCTCGAACGGTACGGCCTGCTCGAGGAGGTCTTTCCGGCCACCGCGCGCTCGCTGGCCGGTCCGCACGCCGACCGCTTCCGCGGCCTGCTCGAGGCGACCTTCCGCAGCACCGACGAGCGCGTGCGCGACGAAAAGGGCGTGACGCCGGCGTTCCTGTTTGCGGCGCTGCTCTGGCAGCCGGTCCGCGACGAGGTGGAGCGGCTGGTCGCACGCGGCACGGAAAGCGCCGCCGCCTGGACCCAGGCGGCCGACCGGGTCATGCGCGCGCAGGTCGAGCGTGTCGCGGTCCCGCGCCGCTTCGGCTTCGCGATCGAGGACATCTGGGCCCTGCAGCCGCGCTTCGAGCAGCGCGTGCGCAAGCGCGTCTTCCGCCTGCTGGCCCACCCGCGCTTCCGGGCCGCCTACGATTTCCTGATGCTGCGCGCCGAGGCCGAGCCCGAACTGGTCGAACTCGCGCAGTGGTGGACCGAAGCCCAGGTCGTCGATCAGGCGGTGCTGGCCGAGCGCCTGGTCACGCCGCCGCCGGCTCCGGCGGCCGGCACCACCGACACGCCGCGTCGCAAGCGTCGGCGCGGTGGCCGGCGCAAGGGCGGGCGAGGGGCCGGTGCCCCGGCTGCCGCCGGCGGCGACCACGCAGGACGGTCCGGTTCGGGGGAATGAAGGCGGCGCAGACGCTGGCCTGGGTCGGTCTCGGCAGCAACCTCGCCGACCCCGTCGCGCAGGTGCGCGCGGGCCTGGATGCACTGGCAGCGCTGCCGTCGACCGACGTGCTCGCCCGGTCGCGGCTGTACCGCACGGCGCCGTGGGGGCGAACCGACCAGCCCGTCTTCGTCAACGCCGTCGCGCGCCTGTCCACCGCGCTCGTGCCGCTGGATCTGCTCGATGCGCTGCTCGGGATCGAGCGCCGGCACGGGCGCGATCGCAACAGCGACCTGCGCTGGGGGCCGCGTACGCTCGACCTGGACCTGCTGCTGTACGGGGACCGTCGCATCGAGCACGCGCGACTGACGATTCCGCATCCGCGCCTGCGCGAGCGCGCCTTCGTGCTGGTGCCGCTGGCCGAGCTCGATCCGGAGCTCTCGATTCCGGGCGACGGCCGCGTGCAGGACCTGCTGGCCGCCGTCGCCGAAGATGCCGGCGCGTGCCGGGTCGCCGATTGAATGTCGTATCCGGGCGCCGCATCTTTGCGCCCGCGGCCACCCGGCCGATAATCCCGTGCCGTCGATAGGGGTCTTGCCATGTACGCTCAACCCGCCGCTCCGGCACCACGTGCGGCCACCACGGTGACCCGGCTGCGCGAGATGAAATCGCGCGGCGAGAAGATCGTCAGCGTCACCGCCTACGACGCCGGTTTCGGTGCGCAGGCCGATGCGGCCGGCATCGACATGGTGCTGGTCGGCGATTCGCTCGGCATGGTCGTCCAGGGGCATCCCAGCACGCTGCCGGTCACCGTCGACCAGATCGTCTATCACAGCGCCTGCGTGGCACGGGGCGTGCGGCAGGCGCTGCTGGTGACGGACCTGCCGTTCATGAGCTACCGCGACGTCCCGACCGCACTGGCCAGCAGCGCCCGCGTGATCGCCGAAGGTGGTGCGGCCGTGGTCAAGCTCGAAGGCGCCGGTTGGGCGCTGGAGGTGATCCGGGCCTTGTCCGAGCGCGACGTCGCCGTCTGCGCCCACCTGGGCCTCACGCCGCAGTCGGTGCATAAGCTGGGCGGGTATCGCGTCCAGGGCCGCGAGGCGGCCGCGGCCGAACAGCTCAAGGCCGACGCGCTGGCAGTCGAGCAGGCGGGGGCCGATCTGCTGGTGCTCGAATGCGTGCCGAGCGCGCTGGCCGCCGAGATCACCGGTTCGTTGCGCATCCCGACGATCGGCATCGGCGCCGGCCCCGACTGCGACGGCCAGGTGCTGGTGCTGCACGACCTGCTTGGCATCACGCCGGGCCGGCCGCCGCGGTTCGCCAAGAACTTCCTCGCCGGGTGCGACTCGGTCGCCGCCGCGCTGACGGCCTACGCCGATGCCGTGCGCAGCGGTGCGTTCCCCGGCCCCGAGCACGGGTTCTGACCGTGGAGATCCTCGATCAGGTGCCGGAGCTGCGCGCGGCGATCGCCGCCCAGCGCCGCGCGGGGCGGAGCATCGCGCTGGTGCCGACGATGGGCAACCTGCATGCCGGACATCATTCGCTGATCGCGGTGGCGCGCCGCCATGCCGATTTCGTCGTCGCCAGCGTCTTCGTCAATCCGACGCAGTTCGGTCCCAACGAGGACTTCGCGCGCTACCCGCGCACGCCCGATGCCGACGCGGCCGGACTGGACCGGCACGGCTGCGATGCGCTGTTCGTGCCGGCGGTCCCGACGCTTTACCCGTTCGGCAGCGAGGCGGCGGTGCGGGTGCACGTGCCCGGTATCTCGGACGTGCTGGACGGTGCCAGCCGGCCCGGCCACTTCGACGGCGTGGCGACGGTGGTTGCACGGCTGTTCAACCTCGTCCAGCCGGACGTGGCGGTGTTCGGCCGGAAGGACTACCAGCAGCTGCTGGTGATCCGCCGGCTGGTGGACGACCTGGCCTTTCCGATACGGATCCTCGGCGCACCAATCGTTCGCGAGGCGAGCGGCCTGGCACTGAGTTCCCGCAATCAGTACCTGAGCCCTGCGCAACGCGACCAGGCAGCGGCGATCCATGGCGTCCTGCAGTGGATGCGCGGGCAGGTCGCCGGTCATGCGACGCCGCTGGCGGCGATCGAGGCCGAGGCCGTCCGGCAACTGGCGGCGGCCGGGTTCGATCCGGACTATGCGGTCATCCGCCGGGGCGAGGATCTGGGCACGCCGGAGCCCGAACGCCGGGACGGCCTGGTGGCGCTGGTCGCGGCCCGGCTCGGTTCGACCCGGCTGATCGACAACCTCGAACTGGGCTGAGCCGGCCTGGCACGTGTCGCGGCCTTGGAGGCGAACTGCGTTGGGCTGCCGCGCCGTACGGGCAACGCGGCCGGGGCGACGCGGCGACCGACCCTTCGCACTCGGCTCAAGGATCCATGGGTCGCTCTAGCGTCCCGGTGCGCGGACGAATGTGAAACACCCCGCAGAACAGGTGTGGTTTTTTGCCGAACGCTGTGGTATTCTTCTCACCGCTGTAGGGGTTTTCGCAACGAAAGACGCGACTCTTGCAGCAGCAGGGCGCATTGTAAGGTAGTCGTCACTCCGTATATACCCTCGCGCGTTTATCGCTGCGAGGGTTTTTTTTGCCCTTAGATCTCTAAATATTATTTTGTTTTCAACGAGTTGAAGAAAATGGAAGGGGCCTGTGCCCGATCTGTTGCAGCGCGCAAACCGCATCGCGGTATAATTCCGGTTCGCAATGTTGCTTGTGCGCAACATCATCAAGGTACCGTCATGCAGCTCAACATGCTCAAGGCCAAGATCCATCGGGCCACCGTGACCCACGCCGAGCTTCACTACGAAGGCTCCTGCGCCATCGACGGGCATCTCCTCGATACCTCCGGTATCCGCGAGTACGAGCAGATCCACATCTACAACGTCAACAACGGCGAGCGGTTCTCGACCTACGCGATCCGGGCGGACGAGCACTCGGGCATCATCTCGATCAACGGTGCCGCTGCGCATCGCGCCGCGCCGGGCGACATCATCATCATCTGCGCCTACGGCGTGCTCGACGCCGCCGAGGCGGCCGGCCACAAGCCGATGCTGGTCTACGTGGACCGCGAGAACCGGCTGGCCCGTACCAGCCAGTCGATCCCGAAACAGGCCGCCTGACGGCAGTCCGCCGCAGCGCCCGCGGGCACCCGCAGGCGCTCGGGGAGCGTGCAGGGGTTCCGGCCGTGCCGCGCGAGTGATGACAGCTCGCGCGTTTCGTATGATGCGGCGACTGCCATGACGTCCGCATTCCGATGACACCCGATCAGCTTGCCGACCTGCGCCGCGCGTCCGAGCGCCTGGGCGCCGATTCCCTTCGCCGGCTGCTGGCCGACCCGGACCGGTTCGCGGCCTGGTCGCATCGCGTCGGACCGCTGCTGGTCGATTTCTCGCGGCAGCGGCTCGACGGCGCCGCGCTGGATGCACTCGGCGGCGTGCTCGCCGGCACCGATTGGGAAGCGCGGCGCGACGCGATGTTTCGCGGCGAAACGATCAATGCCTCCGAGCGGCGTGCCGTGCTGCACACGGCCTTGCGTGCGCGCCAGGCCCGCCTGCCGGCATTGGCGCCGGCCGCGGTCCTCGGGGAGATCGCCGAGGCGCTGCAGCGGATCGAAAAGCTGGTCGCGGCCGTGCAGGCCGGGCGCGCCGAGCATGGGTTGCCCCCTGGCATCACCGATGTCGTCAACGTCGGTATCGGCGGCTCCGATCTCGGTCCGCGCCTGGCCGTCGAGGCGCTCGATCGCTTCCGGACCGGACGCCTGACCTGCCATTTCCTCGCCAATCTCGACGGCGAAGGCCCGGCCCGGTTGATGCGCACGCTCGACCCGCGCCGCACGCTGGTGCTGCTGGTCTCCAAGAGCTTCACGACGCAGGAGACGCTGCTCAACGGGCAGGTGCTGCGCGACTGGATCGTCGCCGCCTACGATGGCGATGCCGCTGCGGCGCAAGGCCATTTCGTCGCGGTCACCGCCAACGCCGCCGCCGCGCACGCGTTCGGCATCGCCGCGGAGCGGACGCTGCCGATGTGGGACTTCGTCGGCGGCCGCTATTCGGTGTGGTCGGCGGTCGGGCTGGCGCTGGCGCTGGCGATCGGCAGCGAGGCGTTCACCGCGTTCCTGCACGGCGGCGCATTGATCGACGACCATTTCCGGACCGCGCCGTGGCGCACGAACCTGCCGGTGCTGATGGCGCTGGTCGGCATCTGGAACCGCAATGCGCTGGATCTTCCGGGGCTGGCGGTCATCCCGTATTGCGACGCGCTGCGCGAGCTGCCGGCGTTCCTGCAGCAGTTGGAGATGGAGAGCCTCGGCAAGTCGGTGCGGCCCGACGGCGCGCCGGTTGCGCAGGCGACGGTGCCGGTGCTGTGGGGCAACGTCGGCTCGAACGCGCAGCACGCGTTCTTCCAGGCGCTGCACCAGGGGACCGATCCGGTACCCGTGGACTTCATCGGCGTGATCAGGCCCGACCACCCGCTGGGCGCCAACCACCGGGCGCTGCTGGCCAACATGCTCGCCCAGGCGGCGGCGCTCGCGGCCGGCAAGACCTTCGAGGAGGCGCTGGCCGAGGCGCGCGAAGGCAGCGAGGCCGAGCGCCGCGTGCTGGCGGCGCAGCGGACGTTCCCGGGCAACCGGCCGAGCACGACGATCCTGCTCGACGCGCTGACGCCCGAGAGCCTCGGCGCACTGATCGCGCTGTACGAGCACAAGGTGTTCGTGCAGTCGCTGCTCTGGGAGGTCAACGCCTTCGACCAGTGGGGCGTCGAGCTCGGCAAGGTGCTGGCCAAGGCGATCCTGCCGGTGCTGTCCGGCGAGGCCGACCCGGCGGCGCTGGACGCCGCCACGCGCGGGCTGGTCGCGGCGATCCGGACACGGGACGTTCGCGAGCGCGACATGCCCGCGCCATGACGCCTGCGGCGTACCGTTTCGGACGGTTTCGCCTGATCCCATCCCGGCGCGAACTCTGGGACCGCGACGGCCCGGTGCACCTGCCGCGCCGCGTCTACGACTGCCTGTGCCACCTGGTGGAGCACTGCGACCGCGCCGTGGGCCGCGACGAACTGGCCGCGGTGCTGTGGGGCCACGCCGGCGTATCGGACAAGCAGGTCAACCAGTTGATCGTGCGTACGCGGCGTGCGCTCGGCGACGACGGCAACGCCCAGGCCACGATCCGGACCGTGGCCGGTTTCGGCTACCGCTGGGCGATGCCGATCGAGCCTGCCGCGCCGGAGCTGCCCGCGGACGCCGTATCGCCGCGCCCGGTCATGGCCGAAGCCGAGACCGTGCCTGCGGTGCGGCGGCCGCTGCGCTGGCGCCTGGCAGCCGGCGCGCTGCTCGTGATCCTCGGCGTGGCGGCGGCGGGCCTGTTGCTGCCGGCCGGATGGCGGCCCCGGCCGGCCGTGCCGCCGGCGCCGGCCAATGCCGTCATCGTGCTGCCGGTCGAGGTGCAGGGGCCGGCGGACGCCGGCTGGATGCGCCTGGGCCTTATGGACCTGGTGGCCGAACGGCTGCGGGGGGCCGGGCTGCCGGTGCCGCCGAGCGAAAGCGTGCTGACGGCACTCGGCGCGAAGGCGCAGGCGCCGGCATCGGTGGAGGGCGGTTCGCCGTTGCCGTGGGCGGACAGCCTGCTGATCCACGGCAGCCTGTCCCGGCTGCGGGCCGGCTGGCGCGTCGAGCTGGCGACGGTGGCGCCCGACGGCACGCGCCATCAGGTGCAGAGCGAGCGCGGCGATGCGGCCGACGCGGCGCGCATCGCCGCCGATCTGCTGCTGGCGGCGCTCGGCCGGCCGCGGCCGCCCGACGCCGACGAAGGCGACCGGCTCGAGGACCGCTTGCGGCAGGTCCAGGCGGCGATGCTGGCCGGCCGTCTCGATCACGCGCGCGAACTGCTGGCGGACATCGGTGCGAACGCGCCGGACGATCCGCAGGTGCGGGTCCGGTTGGCCGAGATCGACCTGCGCGAAGGACGGCTTGACCGTGCCGGGTCTGCCGTGGAGCGGCTCGCCGCCGAGCCGGGAATGGCGGCCGTACCGTCGCTGCACGCACGCGTGCTGACGCTGCGCGGCGCGATCGCCCTGCGGCGCGAGGCCTGCGACGCGGCCTGGCGCGACTACGACGCGGCGGCCGGGCTGCTCGCACAGCAGCCGCGCGCCTCGGAATGGGGCAATGCCCTGGTCGGGCGCAGCCTGGCCGCCACCTGCCGGCACGCGTTCGCCGAGGCCGCGTCGGACATCGGCGAAGCGCGCCTGCGCTTCGAGAGCGTGGGCGATCGCCTCGGCGTCGCCAAGGCCGACAGCTACCGCGGCATGCTCGAGCTCGAGCGGGGACGGCCGGCGGACGCGTTGCCGCATCTGCAGGCGGCGGTCGAGGTCCACGACGCCTTCGGTGCCGTCGGCGACACCGCGTCCGACCTGCTGGCGCTGTTCGATGCACAGGCGCTGCAGCTCGACTGGAATGCCGCCTGGCAGACCAGCGAACGCGCCTGGGCGCTGCGCGGGCGGATCGGCGATCCCGAGCAGCGGCTGCTGATCGGCGCCGACCGCGTGCGCGTGCTGGCCGCGAAGGGCCGCTTCGGCGAGGCCGGCGAGCTGGCGGCCGGCCTGGCGGCGGGCATCGACGGCCTGCGCCCGGCCGTCGCGCGCTACCTGCATGCGGCGATGGCCGATCTGGCCTGGCGCCAGGGCGACAGCGTCCGGCTGCTGGCAGCCGCGTCGCTGGCACTGGCCACCTGGCCCGAGGCCGCCAACGAGGACCTGCGGGCACGCATGGCGCTGTTCCATCAGCGCGCCGCCCTGGCGCTGGGCGACCCCGCGCCGCCGCCGACCTTCACCGGCGGCCGGGTGGCGGCTGCGCAGCTGGTCGCCGACGCGGAGCGCCATGCGGCAGCGGGGCGGCCGGCGCAGGCCGATGCCGCGTTCGCGCGCGCGCTGGCGCAGGCCGAGTCCGAGGCGGTGCCTGCCGGTGTCGCGCTGGTCGCCGTGAGCCATGCCCGCTGGCTGCTGGCCGAGCAGCGGCCGGAAGCGGCCAGCGCCCTGGCGGGCCGTCTCGCCGGCTGGTCCGCGCAGGACTACGACTGCGCACTGATCAAGCTGCAGGTACTGCAGGCGCTCGGCCGCTACGACGCCTGGGCCCAGGCCCTGGCGGCACTGCGCCCGCTGGCCGGCGAGCGGATCGTTCCCGAACCGCTGCGGGCGTCGCTGGTGCCGTAGCCGTCGGCGCCTTGCGCCGCGTATCCGGCGGATCTCGCCCCGGCGCCGCCGTTTTCCCGCCTTGGAGCCGGATTGGAGCCGGATTGGAGCCGGATCGGGGATGACGGTTGCCGCCGCCGCGGCCGATAGTCCGGTGGCCTGGGGCGGTGGAACGCCGGTGCAGGCATTCCCCGCCACGCCTTTCGCTCCGGGAGCTCCATCATGATTCGATTGCAAACGCCTTCCCGCCTATCCGCGCCGACCGGCCGACGGGCACCGTCACGTGCCTGGCTGCTGATGCTGGCGCTGATCGCGTACCCGGTTGCGGCGCTGGACATCCCGGTGCCGAACGGATCGTTCTCCGAGACGGCCAACGCCGGCAGCATCGGCGGCGGCGCGATCGGCGACGAGGGGAACCTGATCGCGATCGGCGACGGGCCCTGGCTGGCCAGCTTCAGCGGCGTCGCCGGCCAGCTGCCGCCGCCGACGCTGACGATCGGCGGTGGCATGGCGGTCATCTCGGGCCTGGTCGCCGCCGGCAGCGGCGAGGACGTGGTCAACAACGGTGGCGCCTTCGATCTGGTGGCCAGCGACGTGCCGCTGCAGCCGTTCACGCGCTACGAGCTGGAGGTGCAGTTCGACACCGGCGGCGCCTTCTCCAATGACTATTTCCCGCAGGGCAACGGCGGCATCGCGCTGACCGGCGGCCACGAGGTGCTGGTGTCCTCGCAGACGGCCGGTCCGGACGATTTCGTCTTCGGCTACATCGCCGGTTCGTCATCGACGTTCCGGCTGCTCCTGCGCTACACGACCCAGGCCGATCCGCCTGCGGGCGACCTCGGCATCCGCCTGTACGCACGCCCGCAGCGCGTCGCCAGCCAGTATCTGAAGCCGACCGTGGCGTTCTACCGGGTCCGCCTGGACGTGCGCCGTCTCGCCAGCGAGCCGGGCAGCTTCGTCCCCACCGCCATGCGGCCGTTGCGGGCACGCCAGAATCCGGCCACCGCCCTCCTGCCCGACGGCAAGGTGCTGATCGCGGGCGGGTACAGCTTCTTCGACGGCGCCGTCGCCGGCAGCGCCGAGCTGTTCGACCCGGCGACCGGCCGCTACAGCCCGACCGGCAACCTGACCCTCGGCCGCTTCGCCGCGACGGCGACACCGCTGGCCGATGGTCGCGTCCTGTTGATCGGCGGTCCGTATCACGCCGCCGCCGAGTTCTACGATCCGCTGACCGGAACCTTCACGCCCGGCCCCGGGCTGGCGCAGCCGCGCGTGGGCAACGGTTTCACGACGACGCTGCTGGCGGACGGCAGCGTGCTGGTCACCGGCGGCTTCGACTACGACGAGAACGACGAGGACCTGGTGCTGCCGTACGTGGACCGGTTCGATCCGGCCACCGGATCGTTCGAGGCGCTGCCTGACCTGCAATCGTCGCGCTCGGGGCACACCGCGACGCTGCTGGCCGATGGCCGTGTGCTGATCGTCGGCGGCTACAACGCCTTCTTCGGGGCCGACGCCAGCGCCGAGCTCTACGACCCGGCCACGGGAACGACGACGCCGACCGGCGCGCTGAGCATCGGGCGCGAGGGCGCGACCGCAGTCATGCTGGCAGACGGCCGCGTGCTGGTCGCCGGCGGCTTCAACGCCGGCGCCGGCCGTCACCAGCGCAGTGCCGAGCTGTACGATCCTGCGACCGGCACGTTCACGCGCACCGGCGACATGACGATTCCGCGCTATTCCGGGACGGCCAAGCTGCTGCCGGACGGCCGCGTGCTGATGGCGGCCAGCGTCTCGCCGAACGCCGCCGGCGGTGGTGTCGCCAGCGACGTCGCCGAACTCTACGATCCGGCGACCGGCACGTTCTCGGTGATCGAGCGCCTGACCGAGGCACGCGACTACGCGTCGACGATCCTACTGCCGGACGGCCGCGTCCTGTTCACCACCGGCTTCACGCAGGAGTCGGGCCGGTTCCTGCCTTCGGCGGAGGTGTACAACCCGCTGGTCGACACGCTGGCCGCCGGACCGGCGCTGCAGCGGGCGCGGCGGGGTGCGACGGCCAGCGTGCTGGCCGACGGCCGCGTGCTGATCGCGGGCGGCGAGGATGCGGCAGGGCCGTCGGCCACGGCCGAGCTCGTCGCCGCCGACGGCGGCACGGTCGTCGCGGCCGCGAGCCTGGTCCACGCACGTACCGGCCACGTCGCGACCACGCTGGCGGACGGCCGCGTGCTGATCACCGGCGGCGGTTCGGCGGTCGCCGAGCTGTTCGACCCGGAAACGGGAGCGTTCACGGCGATCGCCGCGCTCGACCAGGATCGTCGCGACCATACCGCCACGCTGCTGGCGGACGGCAAGGTGCTGGTGGCCGGCGGAACCGGCACGCAGGGGCCGCTGGCCGGCGCATCGGTGTTCGATCCCGCCTCCGGCGCGTTCGCACCGGTCGCCGCGCTGCAGGCGCCGCGGTCGGGCCATGCCGCACGCCTGCTGCCGGGCGGCCGGGTGCTGCTGGTCGGCGGCGGGCCGGCGACGGCGGAGCTCTACGATCCGGCGCAGCGCGCCTTCATCGCCACCGGTGCACCGGTCAACGCGCATGCGACGCCAACCGCCACCGTGCTCGGCAGTGGCCACGTGCTGGTGCTCGGCGGCGCGCGCGGCAGTGCCGAGCTGTACGACCCGGACAGCGGCACCTTCGCCGCCGCCGGCCGCGACGACGCGGCGCGTTCGGCGCATGCCGCGACGATGCTCGGCGATGGGCGCGTACTGGTGGTGGGCGGCGGTGCGCCGGCGGCCCTCTACGACCCCGTGACCGGCCAGTTCGGTCCGGCGGCCGGCGGTCCGGCCGCCGACCGGTCGCGCTTCGCCGCGGCGCTGCTCGCTGACGGCAGGGTGCTGCTGGCGGGCGGCGAAACGGCCGGTTCCGCGTTGGCGAGCACCCTGGTCTACGATCCGGGCCGCGGCGCGGCCGGGCGTCCGCAACTCGATGCGCCGGCGTCGGCATTCGTCGTGCAGCCGTTCGTGCTGGACCTCACCGGCCACGGGTTCCGGGGATCGAGCCGCGTCTCGGCGACGGCGGTGGTCGGCGCGGAAGCATCGGGCGGAACGGCCAACGGCGCCAGCACGTCGGCGACCAATTTTCCGCTGGTGCAGCTGCGCCACCGCGAGAGCGGGCGGCAGTTCTTCGTCGCTCCGGATCCGGCGGCACCGTGGACCGATGCGACGTTCCGCTCGCGCGAGCTCGGCGGCTTGCCGCTGGGCGAGTACGACGTGACGGTCACCGTCAACGGCATCGCCAGCGTCGCGCGCCGTTTCGCGATCGTCGAGGACACACCGGGCGACGTGATCTTCCGCTACGGCTTCGACGCGCCGTAGGCGCGCCGCACCGTTCCATGAAGGCCAAGGGCCGCCCTCGGGCGGCCCTTCAGCCGGCGCCCGGCGCCGGCCCTGCCGAGACGGACGCGTGCGCTGCCTGCTTGCGCCGCTGCTCGGCCAGCGCCCAGGCGACGTGCTCGCGCACGAGCTCGGAAGGATCGTCCTGGCGCGCCGCGAGCGCCTGCATCGTCGGTTCGGCATAGGGCGCATTGCCGAGCGCCACGGCGATGTTGCGCAGCCAGCCCGGATAGCCGGTGCGGCGGATCGGCGAGCCTTCCGTGCGTTGCAGGAACTCGGCCTCGGTCCAGGCGAACAGGTCGACCAGGCGGCTGTCGTCGAGCCGGTGGCGCGGCGCGAAGTCCGGCTCGGTGGTCGGCGTGGCGAACTTGTTCCACGGGCAGACCAGCTGGCAGTCGTCGCAACCGAAGATGCGGTTGCCGATCAGCGGACGCAGTTCGACCGGGATCGGCCCGCGCGATTCGATCGTCAGGTAGGCGATGCAGCGGCGCGCGTCGAGCTGGTAGGGCGCGAGGATGGCCCGGGTCGGGCAGATCTCGATGCAGCGCGTACAGGTGCCGCAGTGCGCGGTGGCCGCGGCGCCGAGCGGCAGCGGCAGGTCGGTGAACAACTCGCCGAGGAAGAACCACGAGCCGCCGCGGCTGTCGATCAGGCAGGTGTGCTTGCCGATCCAGCCGATGCCGGCATCGCGTGCCAGCGCGCGCTCGAGCACCGGCGCCGAATCGACGAAGGCGCGATAGCCGAACGGCCCGGTCCGGGCAGCGATGCGATCGGCCAGCTTCTGCAGGCGGTTGCGCATCAGCTTGTGGTAGTCGCGTCCCAGTGCATAGCGCGCGACGTAGGCTGCGTCCGGATCCCCGAGCACGTCCCAGCCGTCGCGCGCGCCGGCCGGCAGGTAGTCCATGCGCACCGAGATCACGCGCAGCGTGCCGGGCTGCAGCTCGGCCGGGCGGCTGCGCTTGACGCCATGGTTGGCCATGTAGTCCATCTCGCCGTGGCGGCCGGCCGCCAGCCAGTTGAGCAGGTGCGTCTCGTCCTCGCCCAGCTCGGTGCCGGCGATGCCGATGTCGCGGAAGCCCAGCTCCGCCGCCCACTGCCGGATCTCCGCGGCGAGGGCGGCGAAGTCGATGGTGTTCCGGCATGCGGCGGCTGGCATCGGGTCACTATAATCGGTTGGATGCCGGCCGATCCCGCCACCGCGCTGTACACCGCCGACCAGGTCCGCCGGATCGATCGCGCGACGATCGATCGTTGCGGCGTTCCGGGCCTGGAGCTGATGCGGCGTGCCGCCGCCGCGGCATTCGACACGCTGCGGCGGCGCTGGCCCGAGGCCCGCCGCCTGTGCCTGCTGGCCGGATCCGGCAACAACGGCGGCGATGCGCTGCTGGTCGGCGAACGGGCGCTGCACGCGGGCCTGGCCGTGACGGCCCTGCTGCCGGAGCGCCCGGGCGGCGATGACGCGCGGGCGGCGCTCGCCGCCTATGCCGACGCCGGCGGCGGGCTGGGGAACGCCGATGATGGACTGCCGCTGGCGGACGTCTACGTCGATGGCTTGTTCGGAACCGGCCTGGCGCGTGCGCCGCAGGGTGTCGCCGCGGCCTTGATCGCGCAGCTGAACGCATGCGGGCGGCCGGTGCTCGCCCTCGACGTCCCGTCGGGACTCGCCGCCGATACCGGCATGCCGCTCGGCGTTGCCGTCCGTGCCGCGGCGACGATCTGCTTCGTCGGCTGGAAGCGCGGCCTGTTCACGGCGGCGGCGGCCGACTGCTGCGGCGAGCGCGAGCTGGCACTGCTCGACGTCCCCGCGATGGCGCGCAGCGGCATCGTGCCCGATGCGCGCCTGCTCGATGCGGGCATCGGCTGCGTGCTGCCGACCCGCGATGCCGACGTCAACAAGGGGCGGTTCGGCCATCTGCTCGCGGTCGGCGGCGACCACGGCATGGGCGGTGCGATCCGGCTGGCCGGCGAAGCGGCGCTGCGCTGCGGTGCCGGACTGGTCGGCATCGCCACGCGCGAGGACCACGTCGGTGCCGTTCTCGCCGCGCGCCCCGAGCTGATGGTGCGTGGCGTCGACGGTGCGCCGGCCTTGCAGGTCTTGCTCGAACGCGCCGACGTGGTCGCGCTCGGACCGGGCCTGGGCCAGGGCGCCTGGTCGCATGCGCTCTGGGACCGCGCGCTGGCGGCCGGCAGGCCGTGCGTGGTCGATGCCGATGCGCTGAACCTGCTGGCACGCCAGGCGCAGCCGGTGCCCGCCGGCAGTGTGCTGACACCGCACCCGGGCGAGGCGGCGCGCCTGCTCGGCAGTGACGTCGCGGCGGTCCAGGCCGACCGCTACGCGGCCGCGCGCGCGCTGGCGCAGCGCCACCGTGCGGTGGTCGTGCTCAAGGGTGCCGGCAGCCTGATCGCCGATCCGGACGGCCACGTGGCGGTATGTCCCTGGGGCAATCCGGGCATGGCGACGGCCGGTATGGGCGACGTGCTGACCGGTATGATCGGCGCCCTGCTGGCGCAAGGGTTGAGTGCCTGGGACGCGGCCCGGCTCGGCGTTGCGCTGCATGCGCGCGCCGGCGACCTCGCCGCCGGCGGATCGCCGCGCGGGCTGCTCGCCTCGGACCTGTTCGCGCCGCTGCGGACGCTGGCCAACCGGTTCACGGCATGAGCGGCGCCCTGCGTCGCGTGGTCGACGAGGCGGGCCTGACCGCGCTGGCCGCGGCGCTCGCGCCGGCGCTCGCCGATGGCGGCGTGATTCATCTGCACGGCGACCTCGGCGCCGGCAAGACCACGTTCGCGCGCGCGCTGCTGCGTACGCTGGGGGCCGGCGCGCGGATCAAGAGCCCGACCTACAGCCTGATCGAGTCCTACCGCGCCGATGGGCGTGCGCTGCATCATCTGGACCTGTACCGGATCGCGGACCCCGGCGAGCTGGAGTGGCTGGGCCTGGCCGACCTGGCCGACCCCGGCGCGGTGCTGCTGATCGAATGGCCCGAGCGCGGCGGCGATGCGCTGCCGCCGGCCGATCTGGCGGTCCGGCTGGCACATGCCGGCGCGGTGCGCGACCTGGCGATCGAGGCCGTCAGCGCCCAGGGGCGGGCGATGCTCGACCGGCTGCGCGCGGCGGCGGAATCAGGACAAACCTGAATAGTTGGTCAGGAATGTCCTGCAGCTTGTGGATTTAGAACGAAAAAAATCTTGAAATTTGCGTATGGCTGCGGTTCAATCGCGGCCTATGCGATTGGGGAAACTTCCAGCGCGCATCCTCGCTCCCTGGGCGGCCCTGCTGCTCGGCGCCGCCGTGCCCGCCGGAGCGGCCGACATCAAGGCGCTGCGCATCTGGGAAGGTCCGGACTACACGCGCGCGGTGTTCGACGTCAGCGGCCCGCTCGATTACAAGCTGTTCGAGCTTTCCGACCCCGGGCGCATCGTCATCGACGTCAAGGACGGACGCATCGTCGAGGGGCTGGGGGCGCCGGCCGCCAAGGGCATGCTCAAGGCCGTCCGCATCGGCAAGCAGGGCAAGAGCGACGCGCGCATCGTCCTGGACCTGGGCGCCGAGGTGCGGCCCAAGAGCTTCCTGCTGCCGCCGGCCGAGAAGCTCGGCTATCGGCTGGTGGTCGATCTGTACCCCAAGCAGAAGCCGGCACCGGTCAAGACGGTCAAGCAGGTGCTGCCCGGCGAGCCGCGCCCGGTGGTGATCGCGATCGACGCCGGCCACGGCGGCGAGGACCCGGGTGCGCGCGGCGCCACCGGCACCCACGAGAAGAACATCACGCTGCAGGTCGCGCGCGAGCTCAAGCGGCAGATCGACCGCGAACCGGGCATGACCGCCATCCTGACCCGCGACGGCGACTACTACGTCAAGCGCGAGGACCGCTACCGCAAGGCGCGCGAGGCGCGCGCGGACCTGTTCGTGTCGATCCACGCCGACGCCTGTCCGGGTTCGTGCGAGACGGCGCGCGGATCGTCGGTATGGGTGCTGTCCACGCGCGGCGCATCGAGCGAGGCGGCACGGCGGCTGGCCGATCGCGAGAACCGCGCCGACCTGATCGGCGGCGTGTCGCTGGACGACAAGGAGGACAGCCTCGCGGCGGTGCTGCTCGACCTCCAGCAGGGCGCGACGATGGACGCCAGCAACGCGGTGGCCGATCACGTGCTGGTCGCGCTGCGGCAGATCGGCCCGACCCACCGGCGCCAGGTCGAGCGTGCCAACTTCGTCGTGCTGCGCTCGCCGGACGTGCCCTCGATCCTGGTCGAGACGGCCTTCATCAGCAACCCCGCCGAGGAGAAGCGCCTCAACGATGCGGTCCATCGCGAGAAGCTGGCCGGCGCGATCCTCGACGGTGCGCGCAACTACTTCCGCATGATGCCGCCGCAAGGGACCTGGTTCGCCGCCAACGCCGACAAGTTCCGTCCGTCGCGCCATGTCGTCGGCCGGGGCGAGACGCTGGCGATCATCGCCGAGCGCCACGGGACCACCGCCGGCAAGCTGCGCAGCGCCAACAAGCTGGCCAGCGACGCGCTGCGCGTCGGCGACGTGCTGGACATTCCGGCCGGCTAGCGCGCCATCGGGAAACCGCCTGCCGGCGCGATCCGGGCAGGGCCCGCCTCCGGGACCAAGGCGCACGCCGTCGCCCCGTGGGACCGGCGGCGCGGCCCCCCCCTTTCGCGACAACGTGCCGGCGCAGGCGTTCGGCTATGATGCGGTGACGTCTTGCCGTTTCCGCTCATGCGACGCATCCACGCGCTTCCTCCCGAACTGGTCAACCAGATCGCCGCCGGCGAGGTGATCGAGCGCCCGGCCTCGGTCGTCAAGGAACTGGTCGAGAACAGCATCGACGCCGGCGCGCGCCGCGTCGAGGTCGACATCGAGGACGGCGGCGCCCGCCTGATCCGCGTGCGCGACGACGGCGGCGGCATCGAGCCGGACGACCTGCCGCTGGCGATCACCTCGCATGCGACCAGCAAGATCGCCAGCTTCGACGACCTCGAACGGGTCGGCACGCTCGGGTTCCGCGGCGAGGCGCTGCCGTCGATCGCGTCGGTCTCGCGCTTCGCGCTGATGTCGCGCACCGCCGGCGGCGACGCCGCCTGGCGCATCGAGGTGGACGGCGGCCGGCCGCTGCTGCCGAAGCCGGCCCAGCATCCGGTCGGCACCGTGGTCGAGGTGCGCGACCTCTTCTACAACGTGCCGGCACGCCGCAAGTTCCTGCGCGCCGAGCGCACCGAGTTCGGCTATATCGACGAACTGATCAAGTCGATCGCGCTGGCCCGTGCCGAGGTCGAGTTCCGCCTCGCCAACAACGGCAAGCCGCTGCGCCTGTTGCGGCCCGCGCACGGCGAGGCCGACATCCAGCGCCGCATCGGCGACGTGCTCGGCGGTGATTTCGTCGAGCGCAGCCTGCGCGTGGACCATGCCGGCGCCGGCTTGCGCCTGCACGGCTGGGTCGGCCTGCCGACCGCCTCGCGCAGCCAGGCCGACCAGCAGTACTTCCACGTCAACGGGCGCCTGGTACGCGACCGCCTGGTCGCCCATGCCGTGCGCCAGGCCTACGCCGACGTGCTGTTCCACGGCCGTCATCCGGCCTTCGTGCTGTTCCTCGAGCTCGATCCGGCCCTGGTCGACGTCAACGTGCATCCGGCCAAGCACGAGGTGCGCTTCCGCGAGTCGCGGCTGGTGCACGACTTCCTGTACCGCACGCTCGACGAGGCGTTGTCGGGAACGCGCGCCGGCTCCGCCGTCGCCGCGGCTCCGGCCGCCGCGCCTGCCGCGCTGCCGGCCTGGCCGGTCTACCGCCAGCAGGGCGGGCTGGGACTCGGCACGCGCGAACCGCTGGCGGACTACGCGGCCCTGCTCGGCGCGCCGGCCCGCAGCAGCATGGCGCCGGCGATCGCACCGGCCACCGACGCGGCGGGCGAGTACCGTGCCGAGGGCACGGCACCGCAGGAAGCCGGCGAGGTGCCCCCGCTCGGCTTCGCGCTGGCGCAGCTGCACGGCGTCTACATCCTGGCCGAGAACGCCCAGGGCCTGGTCCTGGTCGACATGCACGCTGCGCACGAGCGCATCACCTACGAGAAGCTCAAGCTGGCGCAGGCCGGGGAGGGCATTCGTGCGCAGCAGCTGCTGGTGCCGCTGACGCTGGCGCTGAGCGAGCGCGAGGCCGCCGCCGTCGAGGAGCACGCCGAGCGTTTCGCCGTGCTCGGCTTCGACGTCGTGCGCAGCGGCCCGCAAGGCGCGGTGGTGCGACGCGTACCGATGCTGCTCGAAGGCTCGGACGTCCAGCAGCTGGTCCGCGACGTGATCGCCGACTTCGTCGCGCAGGGCAGTTCGCGCCGGATCGAGGAAGCCGGCAACGAACTGCTGGCGACGATGGCCTGCCACGGCTCCGTGCGCGCGAACCGCCGCCTGAGCCTGCCGGAGATGAATGCGCTGCTGCGCGAGATGGAGCGCACCGAGCGGTCCGGGCAGTGCAACCACGGCCGGCCGACCACGGTCCAGCTCGGCATGGCCGAACTGGACCGCCTGTTCCTGCGCGGCCGTTGAGAATCGGCCGATCGCTCATATCCTCATGCTGCCGGGCGACCGGGCCGCGTCCGCTCCGGTGGTACGCTGATGCCCCTGCCGGCGCGTCCCGCCGTTCCGGAATCGATGCCATGACCCGCAGCCCGTTCGTCGCGATCCTCGCCGTGATCTTCGCCATGACCGTCCCCGCCACCGCCGCACCATCGGACTACACCCAGCAGATCCAGGCCTGGCAGGCCAAGCGCCTGGAGCGCCTGCAGGCACCCGAAGGCTGGCTCAGCCTGATCGGGCTGGACTGGCTGCAGGCCGGGCGCAACACGATCGGCAGCGCCGACGGCAACGACATCGTGCTGAAGGCCGGGCCGGCGAAGCTCGGCGTCGCGGTGCTCGACGGCGGCGGCGTGACGCTGGAACTCGATCCGGCCGCCGAGGCGACCATCGACGGCCAGCGCGTGTCCAAGGCCGCGCTGCGCGACGATGCCCAGGCCGAGCCGAGCGTGGTCCGCTTCGGCACCGCGAGCTTCATCGTCATCAAGCGCGGCGACCGCTACGCGCTGCGCGTGCGCGACAGCGAGGCGCCCACGCGCACGCACTTCCTCGGCCTGGACCGGTATCCGATCGATCCGTCCTGGCGGATCGAGGCCCGGTGGGTCGCGTTCGATCCACCCCGGACGCTGGACATCCCCAACATCATCGGCACCGTCGATGCGATGACGGTGCCCGGCAAGGCGGTGTTCGAGCGCGAAGGCCGCAGCTACGAGCTGCTGCCGGTGATCGAGTCGCCGGACGCGACGCAGCTGTTCTTCATCCTCGCCGACCGGACCAGCGGCAAGGAGACCTACGGCGCCGCGCGGTTCCTCTATGCCGACGTGGCCAAGGACGGTGTCGTGGTGCTCGACTTCAACAAGGCCTACAACCCGCCGTGCGCGTTCACGCCGTACGCGACCTGTCCGCTGGCGCCGCCGGAGAACCGGTTGGGCGTGGCGGTGACGGCCGGCGAGAAGAAGTACCGCGGCAGCGATCACTGACGCGGCGGCGATCCGGCACGGGCGGGTGCGTCGCCTTGCGGCGGTGGCTCCGGCCCGTTAGGGTTGGCGCATGCGTACCTTCCTCCTGCCGATCGCCTTGCTGATCCTGCTGCCGGGCTGCGACCGCCCGACCCCTTCGTCCGCGGCCTCGAGTCCGACCGCCGCCTCGGCGAAGCCAGCCGATGCCTTCTTCGCGCAGCTCGGCGCACTCTGCGGCAAGGCCTTCGCGGGCCGCCTGGTCGCCTTCGACGAGCGCGACCGCGAAAGCTTCGGCGGTCCGTCGGTGATGCACGTGCGCACCTGCTCCGAGCAGGAGATCCGCATTCCGTTCCACGTCGGCGACGATCGCTCGCGGACCTGGATCGTCAGCCGCGTCGACGGCGGCCTGCGCCTCAAGCACGACCACCGTCATCGCGACGGCAGCGAGGACGACCTCACGCAGTACGGCGGCGACAGTGCCGCGGCCGGCGCCGGCACCGCGATACGCCAGTCGTTTCCGGCGGACGCCGAATCCAAGGCGATGTTCCTGAAGGGCGGATTGAACGCGTCGGTCGACAACGTCTGGTCGCTGGAGGTCGAGCCCGGCTCGCGCTTCGCCTACGAGCTGCGACGGCCCGATCGCCACTTCCGGGTGGAATTCGACCTGTCGCAGCCGGTCGAGGCGCCGCCCCCGCCGTGGGGCTACGAGTAGCCGGCGACCGTGCCCGGCGCCGCCGCGATGCGGCGGACGCCGGTGGGGTGCCTGTCAGGCCAGCGCCCGCGCGTGATGGCGCAGGTGGTCCTCGATGAAGGTCTGGATGAAGTAGTAGCTGTGGTCGTAGCCGGGCTGCAGGCGCAGGGTGAGCGCCTGGCCGGCGTCCTTCGCGGCGGCGGCCAGCAGCTCGGGCTTGAGCTGCGGTTCGAGGAACTTGTCCGCGTCGCCCTGATCGACCAGCAGCGTGCCGTCGAAGCGGTGGCCGCTGCGCAGCAGGGCCACCGTGTCGTACGGCTGCCACGCCGCGCGGTCCTCGCCCAGGTAGCGCGGCAGCGCCTTCAGGCCCCAGGGCACCTGCGACGGTGCGACGATCGGCGCGAACGCCGAGACCGAGCGGTAGGCGCCGGGATTCTTCAGCGCGATCGTCAGCGCGCCGTGGCCGCCCATCGAGTGCCCGAAGATGCCGCTGCGCGCGGTGTCGGCCGCCGCGAACCCGGCGGCGATCAGCGCCGGCAGTTCGCGCGTGACGTAGCTGTACATGCGAAAACGCGCGGCGAACGCCGGCGTGGTCGCATCGAGATAGAAGCCGGCAGCCTCGCCGAACTCCCAGTCGCCGGTGGCGCCCTCGATGCCGGTGTTGCGCGGGCTGGTGTCCGGCGCGACCAGCATCAGGCCCAGTTCCGCCGCCAGGCGCTGAGCGCCCGCCTTGATGATGAAGGTCTCCTCGGTGCAGGTCAGTCCTGCCAGGTAGTACAGCACCGGCACCTTGCCGGTCGCCGCCTGCGGCGGGTGGTAGACCGCGAACTTCATCGTGCCGCCGGTCTCGGAAGAGGCGTGCGAATAGAAGCCCTGGATGCCGCCGAAGCAGCGCTGCTCGGAGATCGTCTCGAATGTCATGTCGGTTCCTGGAAGGCGATGGATCAAACGTGGCGGGGACCGAGCACGATGATAGCCATGCCGGTGAGCGCGACCACCGCGCCCACGATGTCCCATGCGGATGGTCGAACGCTATCGACCAGCCACAGCCATGCAAGTGCCACCGCAACATAGACGCCGCCGTAGGCGGCATAGACGCGGCCGGTCGCGGTCGGGTGCAGGGTCAGCAACCAGACGAAAAGCGCCAGCGCCAGCGCGGCCGGAACCAGCAGCCAGGCCGGTTTTCCCTTGCGCAGCCACAGCCAGGGCAGGTAGCAGCCGACGATCTCGGCCAGCGCGGTGAGGACGAACAGGCCCGCGGTCCTGAGCATCGCGCTACGCGTCCCCGGCCGGCGGTGCGTCCATTTGCCGCGTGTCGCGCAGGCGCCGCTGCAGGCGCGTGAGCCAGATCGCGACCGCCAGCCAGGCCACGGCTACCGCGATCCACACGCCTGCGCGCGCGGCCAGACTCAGGCCGATCGCACCCAGTCCGATGTAGGCCCAGCTCGAGGCCATGTCGCCGCCGCGGTAGACCACGGTGTCGATGAAGTTCTTGGCCTTGTAGCGCGCCTCACGATCGACCAGCGTGAACAGCGTTTCACGCGCCGGCTTGACGAAGGCGAACGAGAATCCGCGCGTGCCGACCTGCACGACCGCCAGCAGCAGGGCGCCGTGCGCCAGCGCCAGGCTGCCGAGCCCGATGCCGACCAGCATCGCCGGTATCAGCAGCAGCGGACCCACGCCGTAGCGCGCCAGCAGGACCCGCGTCACCAGCACCTGGACCAGCAGGACGACGAGGTTCATCGTCAGGTCGATCGTCGCGAAGTAGCGGTTGCGTTCGGCGTAGCTCAGTCCCAGTGCCTGCACGGTGTCGGCCTGGGAGCTGTAGAGCAGCACGCCGATGCTGACGCCGAAGAACATGTGCAGCACGAGGGCGAACAGGATCGGGCTGCGGAACACCATCCTGGCGCCGGCGACGATCGATCCGCCGATCAGGCGGTCGCCGTCCTCGCGGCCGTGGTCCCGCTCCTGCTGCCGCGCCCACGGGATCAGGCGCAACAGGCAGCCGAGGCAGATCGCGTAGAACGCCGCGGAAATCAGCATCAGGCCGGAGGCGTTCACGTGCGCGACCAGCCCCAGCGAGGCGACCGGGCCGAGGATCGCGCCCATCGTGCCGCCGGCCGCGATCACCGCGTAGAAGCGCTTGGCCTGCTGGTTGACGAAGATGTCGGCCATGAAGCTCCAGAACACCGCGTCGGTGAACAGGTTGATGACCGACAGGAAGATCGAGAACGCGACCGCCACGCCGCTGCTCATGCCGCGGCCGACCAGGAACGCGAACAGCAGCAGCATCGCGATCACGAACAGGTAGATCGCCGGCATGAAATGGCGCCGGGCGACCCGTGCCACGAGGGCGCCGTAGAGCGGCGTCAGCAGCAGCATGCAGACGAAGACCGAGGTGAACACGGCCGGGATCAGCCGCGCGCCGTCGGCGCTGATCAGCGCCTCGCGCACCGAGCGCAGGATGTAGTAGCCGAACAGCTGCGAGAAGAAGAAGGCGAACGACCAGAAGAGCGCCACGCGCTCGTGCCGGTCGGCGCCGGCGATCAGCGCCTGCCAGCCCTGCCTGTGCGTGGAATCGGCTGCCGCCATCTGCAATCCCCTGGCTTTCGCGACCGGCGGAGGCCGGGGCCGAAGCATGTTGCGCCGCGCACGCTAACATTGTATTTCCGCCTCGGCCAGACTCGACCGCGCATGACGATCACGCTCTCCGGCTTGTACGTGTATCCGTTGAAGTCGTGCGCGCCGTTGCCGCAGCCGGCGGCCGAAGTCGATCCGCGCGGCCTGGCCGGCGACCGGCGCTGGATGGTCGTGGATGCCGACGGCCGTTTCGTCACTGGCCGGCAGCAGCCGCGCCTGACGCTGGTCCGCGCCTGCCCGGATGGTCCGGACGCGCTGCGGCTCGATGCGCCGGACCTGCCGACGCTGCGGCTGGCGCCGGCGGCGGCCGAGCGGACCGCGGTGACCGTATGGGGCAGCCGCGTGCTCGCGGTGCCCGCCGAGCCGGCCGCGGATGCGTGGATCAGCGGCTTTCTCGGGCAACCGGCGCGCTTCGTCCACATGGACCCGGCCGCGACGCGCCGCATCGACGGGCGCTATTCGGAGGCCGGTGAAGTCAGCTTCGCGGACGGATTCCCGCTGCTGCTGCTGTCGGCCGCGGCCGTGGACCTGCTCAACACCAGGCTGGCACGGCCGGTCTCGCCATTGCGGTTCCGGCCCAACCTGATCGTCGCCGGCACCGAGGCGCATGCCGAGGACCGATGGAAGCGCGTGCGCATCGGCGACGTGGTGTTCGAGGTGGTCAAGCCGTGCACGCGCTGCGTCTTCACGACGGTGGATTTCGAGCGCGGCGTGCGCGATCCGGACGGCGAGCCGCTGCGGACCTTGCTGACCTATCGACGCGGCGCCGACGGCGTCACGTTCGGCCAGAACCTGATCCCGCTCACCGGCGGCGGCGTGCGCGTGGGCGACCGCGTGGACGTGCTGGACTGAGGAGCGGGCCGGCGCGAGAGCGAACGGCCCGCAGAAGAGGCGGGAGCGCGAGCGCGCTCCCGCGAGGTCTCAGCGCTTGTCGACCGGGACGTAGGCGCGCTCGGCCGCGCCGGTGTAGATCTGCCGCGGACGACCGATCTTGGCGTCCGGCGTGACGTGCTGCTCGAGCCAGTGCGCGACCCAGCCGGCCGTGCGCGCGATCGCGAACATCACCGTGAACATCTCGGTCGGGATCTTCAGGGCCTTGTAGATGATGCCCGAGTAGAAATCGACGTTCGGGTACAGCTTGCGCTCGATGAAGTACGGATCCTTGAGCGCGACTTCCTCCAGCGCGACCGCGACGTCGAGCAGCGGGTCGCTGACGTTGAGGTCGGCCAGGACCTTGTGCGTCATCTCGCGGATGATCGTCGCGCGCGGATCGAAGTTCTTGTAGACGCGGTGGCCGAAGCCCATCAGGCGGAAGCCGGAGTTCTTGTCCTTGGCCTTGGCGACCGCGCTGGCGACGTTCTTGGCATCGCCGATCTCCTCCAGCATCTTCAGCACGGCCTCGTTGGCGCCGCCGTGCGCCGGTCCCCACAGCGCGGCAATGCCGGCCGAGACGCAGGCATACGGGTTGGCACCGGTCGAGCCGACCAGGCGCACGGTCGAGGTCGACGCGTTCTGCTCGTGGTCGGCGTGCAGGATGAACAGCAGGTCCAGCGCCTTGGCCACCACCGGATTGAGTTCCAGCGGCTCGCTCGGCACCTCGAACATCATGTGCAGGAAGCGCGTGACGTACTCGAGGTTGTTGCGCGGATAGCGGAACGGCCAGCCGATGCCGTAGCGGTAGGCGGCGGCGGCGATGGTCGGCACCTTGGCGATCAGGCGGATCGCCGCCAGGCGCCGCTGCTCCGGGTCGTTCATGTCGAGCGTGTCGTGGTAGAACGCCGACAGCGACGCCACCGAGCCGCACAGCATCGCCATCGGATGTGCGTCGTAGTGGAAGCCGTTGAGAAAGTTCTTCAACGACTCGTGCATCATCGTGTGGTGGGCGACTTCGTGCTCGAAGGCGCGGAACTGCTCGCCGCTGGGCAGCTCGCCGTTGATCAGCAGATAGGCCACCTCGAGGAAGCTCGACTGCTTGGCCAACTGCTCGATCGGGTAGCCGCGGTACAGCAGGATGCCCTGGTCGCCGTCGATGTAGGTGATCGCGCTGCGCGTGCTGGCGGTCGAGACGAAGCCCGGGTCGTAGGTGAAGTAGCCGGTTTCCTTGTTCAGCTTGCCGATGTCGAGCGCGGGATCGCCCAGGGTTCCGGAGACGACCGGAAGCACGACGCTCTTGCTGGTGGCGGCATCGGTGAGCGTGACGGAAGGTTCGGACACGGGAGTACCTCGCTGCTGAAGGTCCGCGAGCGTGTTGCGACGCAAACAAGCGGACCCGGTAAGACGGGCGGCTGCACGATCGGCAACCCTGGCGCCGGTCGGCCACGCCCGCTATTGCGCGGCGGAGGCCGATCGCGAGGCGGGATTATCTCACAGCTTGGTGTTACAGATTGATGGTGCGCAGCCACATCGGCTGCCCGGCGCGAACGACGCGCATACGAAAACCCGGACGTTGCAGCAACGTCCGGGTCCGAGGCTGGAAGGCGATACGGGCGGCCCTGCGCCGGCGCGAACGGCCGGCACGCGAGCCGGGGTTGTCAGGCCTTGCCGGCGTAGCGCTTGCGGAACTTGTCGACGCGACCGCCGACGTCGGCAACCTTCTGCTTGCCGGTGTAGAACGGGTGCGAGTGGCTGGAGATTTCCACCTTGATCAGCGGATACTCCTCGCCGTCTTGCCACTTGATCGTTTCCTTGCTGGTCATCGTCGACCGGGTCAGGAACGAGAAGTCGCTGGCCAGGTCCTGGAAGACCACGGACTGGTACTTGGGATGGACGTCGGGTTTCATCGTACGGCTCCAGGACGGACCGGTGGAAAAAGAGCCGCGCATAATAGCCGCTGCCCGCCTGCTGCGCAATCGCCGCCGTTGGGTCGTCGAGCCGGCCCGCGTCAGGCGCCCAGGGCGGCGGCGATCAACGCCTCGAAACGGGCCTGGTCCACCTCCAGCACGATGCGGGCATTGGCCGGCCGGCCGGACCGCGCCTGCCAGTCGACGAGGGTCGCGCCGCGTGTCAGGGCGCCGGTCAGCTCGACCTCGACGCGGCGCTCCGCGGCGTCGCTGACGATGTCCGGCTGCAGCGCGACCGCCATCGCCAGGGCGTCGGCGGCCATCAGGCCGCGCCGGCCGCGCGCCTGGCTGAAGTCGCGGGTCTTGCGCGAAAGGGCTGCGTAGAAGCGGGCGCGCCGGTCGCCGGCGGCGAGCACGCGCTCGAAGCGGTCCAGGGCGATGGCGTGGCGCTGGGTCGCTTCCCAGTCCACCAGGTCGAAGCGGGGCCATTCGGTGAACACGACGTGCGCCGCTTCGGGATCGAAGCCGATGTTGAACTCGGCCGGCAGCCGCTCGGTATTGCCGGTGCCGGTCACCGCGCCGCCCATGACCACCAGGCGCTGCACGTGCCGCGGAAGATCCGGGTCCAGGCGCAGCGCCAGGGCCAGGTTCGTCAACGGGCCGAGCGCGACCAGGGTGAGCCGGCCCGGCTGCCGGCGTGCCAGCCGCACCAGGGCCAGGGCGGCGTGCTCGGCTTCGGGCGTGCGCGCGGCCGGGGCGTAGCCGGTGTCGCCGAAGCCGTCGAGGCCGTGCACGAAGGCGGCATCGGCCGCCGGCAGCACCAGCGGGACCGGGCAGCCCGGAAACACCGGCGTGTCCGCCTGCAGCAGGTCGACCAGCTTCAGCGCGTTGCGCACCGTGTGGCCGAGCCCGACATTGCCGGCGGCGATCGTCAGCCCGTGGACGCGCGCATGGTGGTGCGCCATCAGGATCGCCAGCGCATCGTCCACGCCGGGATCGGTATCGATCAGCAGGTCCGGGATCATCGTCGCTCGTCGCGGAAGGGGGCGGTCATTGTCGCAGGGACGCCGCGTCAGGCACCGGCATAGCGGGCGGCGCCGCCGACCCAGCGCTCGATCAGCCGCTCGACGCGCTCGGGCGTGTCGGCGGCCAGGTCCGCTGCGATCCGCTGCACGGCCGGCAGCAGGCTCGCGTCGCGCACGAGGTCGGCCACCCGGAACGCGATCTGGCCGGTCTGGCGCGTGCCGAGCACCTCGCCCGGTCCGCGCAGCTCCAGGTCCTTCTCGGCGATGCGGAAACCGTCCGTCGTCTCGCGCATCACGTCCAGGCGCGCGCGTGCCTGGCCGCCCAGCGGCGGGCGGTACAGCAGCACGCAGCTGGACGCGGTGCGCCCGCGTCCGACGCGCCCGCGCAGCTGGTGCAGCTGCGCCAGGCCGAGCCGCTCGGCATTCTCGATGACCATCAGGCTGGCATTGGGCACGTCCACGCCGACCTCGATGACCGTGGTCGCGACCAGCACGTGGAGGCCGCCGTCGGCGAAGGCCTGCATCGCCTGCGCCTTTTCCTTCGGCTTGAGGCGGCCGTGCACGAGGCCGACCTTCAGCTCGGGCAGTGCCGCGGTCAGCTCGGCGTGGGCGACCTCGGCCGCGCGCGCCTCGAGCTGCTCGGATTCCTCGATCAGCGTGCAGACCCAGTAGACCTGGCGTCCGGCCAGGCAGGCGGCGCGGATGCGCTCGATCACCTCGTGGCGGCGCGCGTTGGAGATGACCACCGTCTGCACCGGCGTGCGTCCGGGCGGCAGCTCGTCGATGACCGAGACGTCCAGGTCCGCGTAGGCGGTCATCGCCAGCGTGCGCGGGATCGGCGTGGCGGTCATCACCAGCTGGTGCGGCACGCGGCCTTCGGCCAGGCCCTTGTCGCGCAGCGCGAGGCGCTGGTGGACGCCGAAGCGGTGCTGTTCGTCGATGACCGCCAGGCCGAGGCGTGCGAAGCGCACTGCTTCCTGCATCAGCGCGTGCGTGCCGATCACCAGCGGTGCGCCGCCGGCCACGGCGTCCAGCGCCGCCGCGCGGGCCTTGCCCAGCACCTTGCCGCCGAGCCAGACCGGCTCGATGCCGAGTGGCGCCAGCCAGCCGCGAAACGCGCGCAGGTGCTGCTCGGCCAGCAGCTCGGTCGGCGCCATCACGGCCGCCTGGTGCCCGGCCTCGATCGCGACCAGCGCGGCCAGCGCGGCGACGATCGTCTTGCCGGAGCCGACATCGCCCTGGACCAGGCGCAGCATCGGCTGGGCCTGGGCCAGGTCCGCGCCGACCTCGTCGACGACGCGCCGCTGGGCGCGCGTCAGCTGGAACGGCAGCCGCGCCAGCAGCGTGGCGGGCAGGGTGCCGCCGCCGGCGAGCCGCGGCGAGGCGTGGCGCCGGATCTGGGCACGCAGCCGCTTGAGCACGAGATGGTGGGTCAGCAGTTCCTCGAACGCCAGGCGGCGTTGCGCCGGATGGGTGCCGGCGGCGAGCGCGGCCTGGTCGACGTCGGGCGGTGGCCGGTGGACCGTCAGCAGCGCCTGGCGCAGGTCCGCCAGACCGAGCGGCTCGAGCAGCCGCGGCGGGATCAGTTCGAGCGCCGCGGCGGGCGGAAGGCGGTCCAGCGCGCGGGCGATCACGCCGGCCAGCCGCTTCTGGCCGAGGCCCTCGGTGGTCGGATAGACCGGCGTCAGGCGATCCTCGACCACGCCGACCTCGTCCTCGGCGAGGCGCTGGTACTGCGGATGGACGATCTCCAGTCCCTGGCTGCCGTGGCGGATCTCGCCGTAGCAGCGCAGCCGCGTGCCGGGCACCAGTTGCGCGACCTGGGTTCCGCGAAAGTGGAAGAAGCGCAGGATCAGCGTGGCACGCGTGTCGTCGCTGATCGCCACGCGCAGCTGCGGCCGGTAGCGGAAGCCGCGCTCGACCGCCTCGACGCGTCCCTCGACCAGGGCGTTGCTGCCGATGCGCAGGTCGCGGATCGCGGTGACGTGCGTGCGGTCCTCGTAGCGCAGCGGCAGGTGGAACCACAGGTCCTGGATGCGCACCAGGCCCAGGCGCTCCAGCGCCTGCGCCAGGGCCGGACCGACGCCGGCGAGGTCGGTGACCGGTGCCAGGCCGGCGTCGAAGGCCGCGGTCGGGGCGTCGGCCGTCATCGGTCAGGCGGTGGCCGGATCAGCCCAGTACGAGGATCGCGTCCACTTCGACCGCGGCGCCGCGCGGCAGGCCGCTGACCTGGATCGTGGAGCGGGCCGGATACGGCGCGGCGAAGTAGTCCTTCATGACCTCGTTGACGGTCGCGAAGTCGCCCAGGTCGGTCAGGTAGATGCCGATGCGCACGAGGCCGGCGAGCGAGCCGCCGGCCGCCTCGCAGACCGCGCGCAGGTTGTCGAACACCCGTCGCGCCTGCAGGCCGATGTCGCCTTCCACCAGTGCGCCGGTGGCCGGGTCGAGCGGGATCTGCCCGGAGAGATAGACGGTATCGCCGGCCCGTACGGCCTGGGAATAGGGGCCGATGGCCTGGGGCGCGGCGTCGGTCTGGATGATCGTTCGCATGGTGTCCGTCACGGAGAGGAAATGGGACGCCGGCGCGATCGCGACGGCGGTCCGATTATCCCGCATCGGGCGGTCGCGCGCCGACCCGTGCCGGTCAGACCGGGTGGCGGTGTACCGAGTTGACGACGCCCAGGCGGCGCACGTGGCGCATGACGTCGGCCAGGTGCTTGCGGTTCTTGACCTCGATCGTGAACACCAGCATCGCATTCATGAGGTCGCGTTCCTGGTACTCGACGTTCTCGATGTTCGAGGCCGAGTCGGCGATCGCGGTCGCGACCTGGGCCAGGACGCCGGGACGGTTGTGCGCGCTCACGCGCAGCTCGACGCGGTAGTCGCCCTCGACCTCGCGATCCCAGTCGATCTCCACGCAGCGCTCGGGCGACTTGCGGAACTCGGGCACGTTCGGGCATTCGAGCCGGTGCACGACCACGCCCTTGCCGGCCGACAGGTAGCCCATGATCGGATCGCCCGGCACCGGATGGCAGCAGTTGCCGAAGCTCAGCACGCCGCGTTCGCTGCCGGTGATCAGGATCTTCTCGCTGACCGTGTGCGCGGTGACGGCGGGATGCCCCTGCAGCATCAGCAGGCTGCGCGCGACGGTGTCGGGCATGCGGTTGCCCAGCGCGATGTCCGAGAGCAGTTCTTCCAGGCGCTTGAAGCGGTTGTCGGCCAGGTAGCGCTCGAGCACCGGCCGGCGCACGAGGTCGAGCGAGGCGCCGAGGCCGTCGAGCGCGCGGTCGAGCATGCGATGGCCGAAATCGACCGCGTCCTCGTGCTGCAGGCGCTTGAGGTGGTGGCGGATCGCCGTGCGTGCCTTGCCCGACACGACCCACTCCAGCCACTGCGGGCTCGGCGCCGCCGACGGCGCGGTGATGATCTCGACGGTCTGGCCGCTGGCCAGGCGCGTGCGCAGCGGCACCAGCCGGTCGTCGATGCGCGCGGCGACGGCGTGGTCGCCGACGTTGGTGTGCACCGCATAGGCGAAGTCCAGTGCGGTCGCGTTGCGCGGCAGCGCGAGGATGCGTCCCTTGGGGGTGAACAGGTAGACCTCGTCGGGGAACAGGTCCACCTTGACGTTCTCGATGAACTCGATCGAGGACGGGATCACGCGCTGCTCGTCGACCAGGTTCGACAGCCACTCGCGCGCGCGGTTCTGGGCGTTGTTCGACGCGCCCGATTCGTTCTTGTAGGCCCAGTGCGCGGCGATGCCGCGCTCGGCCACGCTGTTCATGTCCTCGGTGCGGATCTGGATCTCGATCGGCATGCCGAACGGCCCGAACAGCACCGTGTGCAGCGACTGGTAGCCGTTCGCCTTCGGGATCGCGATGAAGTCCTTGAAGCGGCCGTCGAGCGGCTTGTAGAGCGCGTGGATCGTACCGAGCGCGTGGTAGCACTCCATCACGCTGTCCACGACGACACGGAAGCCGAACACGTCCATGACCTGCGCGAAGGACTTGTTGTCGTTGCGCATCTTCATGTAGACGCTGTACGGCGACTTGATGCGGCTGACGATCCGGTGCTGGATCTTCTCGGCCGACAGCCGGGTCTCCAGCTCCGCCTCGATCCGCTTCATCGCTTCGCGCCGGTTGCCCGCCGATGCGCGCACGCGGGCGCCGATGATGCGGTGGCGGTCCGGGTAGAGCGCCCGGAAGCCGAGATCCTGCAGCTCGGACTTGAACTTGTTCATGCCCAGCCGCTGGGCGATCGGCGCGTAGATGTCGAGCGTCTCGCGCGCGATGCGGCGGCGCGACTCCGGCGCCATCGAGCCGAGCGTGCGCATGTTGTGCAGCCGGTCGGCCAGCTTGATCAGGATGACGCGCAGGTCGCGCGCCATCGCCAGCAGCATCTTGCGGAAGCTCTCGGCGGCCGCCTCCTGGCGCGTGCGGAAACGCACGTTGTCGAGCTTGGTGACGCCGTCGACCAGCTCGGCGACGGTCTCGCCGAACGTGGCGACCAGTTCCTCGCGCGTCAGCGGCGTGTCTTCGAGCGTGTCGTGCAGGATCGCCGAGATGATCGTCTCGGCGTCGAGGCCGAGGTCGGCCAGGATCGTGGCGACCGCGACCGGATGGGTGATGTAGGGCTCGCCGCTCTTGCGGGTCTGCCCCGCATGCGCGCGGTCGCCGATCGCGTAGGCCTGGCGGACCCGGGCGACCTGGTCGGCAGGCAGGTACGTGGCCAGCCGCTGCTCGAGCGCGACCACGTCGGGGGGAAGGGCGTCGGTCCCGGTAGGCTGGACTTTCACTGCAGCGTCCACGGCCGTCGCCCGCCGGTGTTCAGCGTTTGGCGCTACACGGCGGGCGGCGGCGCGGCGTCACAGGTCGTCCCCGCCCTTGGACAGGTCGTCGTCGACCTCGGCCGCGGCCCATTCCAGCGCCTCGCGCTCGGCCTTCTCGCGCGCCAGACGGTCGATCTCGTCGATCATCGGCTGGTCCACCTTGCGCTCGGCGATCTCGCGCAGTGCGACCACGGTGGGCTTGTCGTTGTTGCTGTCCACGACGCTGTCGGCACCCTTGGCCAGCTGGCGTGCGCGCTTGGTGGCCATCAGAACCAGTTCGAAGCGGTTGTCGACCACTTCGAGGCAATCTTCAACGGTAATACGGGCCATCGGATATCCTCGATCAAAACCAAAGCCAATTCATGGCGTTATGCCTCGGCATTGTAGCGGGCCACGATTGTGCGGCGCAAACTATCGGGCCGCCTGCCGGCCTGCGGCGGGTGCTGCGCTGCCGCGAGGGTGGCCGCGGGGTGCGCCCATCTTGATTGTCGCGCCCGGCACACCCATTCTGCGACGGGGAGCGGGGGACGGCGCTGCCCGGCCGTCCTGCGGTCGCGATTCGTTAAGGAACCGTCCAGTATTTCGTGTACCTTGCTCCGCCCGCTCGCGCCTTGGCGGGGCCTGGGGAATCGTCCGGCGCACCTGCAGCGCCAGGGAAGCCGTCGTCCAATGCCGAAAAGCCCGCTCCTGAACAGCCTGCGCCCGTTCGCCCTCGCGCTCGGCCTCGTCCTCCTGTCCGCCTGCACCATCGCGCCGCCGCGGACGGACGACCCGTACGAGCGGTTCAACCGGAAGATGTACACGTTCAACGACACGGTGGATCGCGTCGCGATCCGGCCGGTGGCCGTGGGCTATCGCAAGATCACCACGCCGAACATGCGCCGGGTGGTCAGCAATTTCTTCGCGAACATCCGGATGCCGATCACGATCGCCAACGACCTGCTGCAGGGCAAGCCCGGCCAGGCCGGGCGCAACACCGGCCGCTTCGTGATCAATACCACCCTGGGCTTCCTCGGGTTGTTCGACCCCGCCAGCGAGATGAACCTGCCGCCGAACTCGAACGATTTCGGCATCACGCTGGCCAAGTGGGGCGTCCCGGATGGTCCGTACCTGGTGCTGCCGCTGCTCGGCCCGACCACCACGCGCGACGTCTGGCGCACGCCGGTGGACAGCTACTACTTCGACCCGTTGAGCTGGTACGCGCGCGAGCACGACCTCACCCACAACACCGAGTACCTGCCGCAGTTCGTCTACCTGGTCACGCTGCGTTCGTCGGGGATCGACGCGGAGGGGTTGCTCGAAGGCGTCTACGACCCCTACGTCTTCTTCCGCGACGCCTATCGCCAGCGACGGCTCTACGACGTCTACGACGGCGAGCCGCCGGTCGACGTCATCGAGAAGCTGCAGGGCACCGACGACGTGGACGTCGACCAATTGCTCGAGGAGCAGCAGCAGTACGAGCAGCGCAAAGGCGGCGGTTAGCCGCCCGTCCACGAGCGCAAGGGCGGCGGCTGGCCGCCGGTCCGCACACCGCAAAGGCACCCAGCCGCCCGTTCGCCCGGGCGGCGGATCAGCCGGCGGTTTCGAAGCGATTGGCTTCGCGGTTCTTGCGAACCTGGCCCGGGTGCCAGACGCGCCCGTTCATCGCGATGTAGACGCCGTCCGGCAGGGATTGCACCGCGCCGACGGCGCAGCCGATGTTGAACACCGCATCGGACCGGTCGAACAGCGCCGGGTTCAGCGCGCCGGTCAGCACCACCACCTTGCCGGTCAGGCCTTCCAGGGCACGGGCGGTCTCGACCATGGTGTCGGTGCCGTGGGTCACCAGCACGTGACGGTGCGGCTGCTGCTCGATCGCCTCGCGGATCAGCGCACGATCGGCGGCGTCCATGTGCAGGCTGTCCTTGCGCATCAGCGAGCGCACGTCGAACGCGAACGCCACGCCGAGCGAGGTCAGGATCTCGCCGATCTGCGGGTCGCCGATCTGGTAGGTCGACTTGTCGTCGAAGTAGATCTTGTCGATCGTGCCGCCGGTGGTGAGGATCGTGAGGTGCTGCATGCCGTTGAAGAATGAGCGGGGCGGAGCCGCGCATTGTAGCGCCGGCGCGCGTCCTCGCGCGCGCCGGTCCCTCACACGACCGGGCCCGCTTCAGGCCGCCCTGGCGCGCAGCCCGTCGATGCTCTCCTGCGCCGCCGCCAGCGCCTGGCGGCGATGGCCCTCGTCGAGGTTGAGCCCTTCGGCCCGCACCACGCGGACGTCGTCGATGCCGAGGAACGCGAACACGCGGCGCAGGTACGGCTCCTGGAAATCGAGGGCGGCGGTCGGACCTTCGGTGTAGAGGCCGCCCCGGGTGGAGGCGATCACCACGCGCTTGCCGCCGGCCAGCCCGACCGGTCCGGTGGCCTCGTAGCGGAACGTCCGTCCGGCCACGCAGACCCGGTCGATCCAGGCCTTGAGCTGCGACGGGATCGCGAAGTTGTACATCGGGGCGCCGACGACGATCACGTCGCTGGACAGGAACTGGTCGAGCGCGTCGCCGTCGGCGGCGGCCGCCGGCGACCAGTCGCCGAGCGGCGCGGCGGCGAGGTCGCGGTAGGCGACATCGAGGCCGGGGTGGCGCTCGCGGAACGCCTCGACGATCGAGGCAGTGAGATCGCGCGAGACCGAATGGGCGCCGAGGGCGCTCGAGTCGATATGCAGCAGCTTCATTGGGGGTTCTCTGGCAGGTCAGGCCGGCGATCCGGCGAAACCAAAGCTATGGCGTGGACGATAGGTCGATAAGAGGGCAATATCGAGACTCATCGTTCGCGTGTGGAGACAATGATGGCTGGCGACGGCCTGGCGGATCTGAACGACCTGCGCTTCTTCGCGGCGGTGGTCGATCACGGCGGGTTCTCGGCGGCCGGCCGGGCGCTGGGGGTGCCCAAGTCCCGGCTCAGCAAGCGGGTGGCCCTGCTGGAGGAGCGGCTCGGCGTCCGGCTGCTGCGGCGGACCACGCGGCGCCTCGCGCTGACCGAGGTCGGCGAGCGTTTCCACGGTCACTGCCGGGCCATGCTCGAACAGGCGCAGGCAGCGCAGGAGGCGGTCGAGGTGCTGCGCGCCGAGCCCAGCGGCGTGGTCCGCGTCAGCTGCCCGGTCGGGCTGGCACAGACGCTGGTGGCCTGGGTCCTGCCCGACTTCCTGCTGCAGCATCCGAAGGTGCAGGTCCGCCTGGTCGCCACCAACCGCCGCATCGACCTGATCGGCGAAGGCATCGACATCGCCGTGCGGGTGCGCGAGCGCCAGGATGCCGAGGCCGCGCTGGTGCTGCGCAGCGTCGGCGAGGCGCGTGCAGTGCTGGTGGCGAGTCCGGCCTTTCTCGACGCGCAGGGACGCCCGCGCGTACCGGCGGACCTGGCGCGCTATCCGCTGCTGTCGATGGACGAGCACGAAGGCCCGCAATGGCTACGGCTGTTCGACGCTGCCGGGCGGCCGGTCGAGATCGAGATGCGGGCGCCGCTGGTCTGCGGCGACTTCGTCGTCCTGCACGAGGCGGCGCGGCGTGGCGTCGGCGTGGCGATGCTGCCGGATTTCGTCTGCGCTCCCGCCGTCGCCCGCGGCGAGCTCGAACGGCTCCTGCCGGAATGGGACACGCCGCAGGGAACGGTGCACTTCGTCTACACCGGCCGGCGCGGTCTCCTGCCGGGCGTGCGTGCGCTGATCGACTACCTGGCGGATGTGTTGCCGAAGAACGCGCAGCTCCTGGCCACGCGCTGCGTGGAGGCGTCGCATTCGAGGCCGGCGTCCCGTTAGTCAGCCGGCGGGACGCGCCGCGCCGGCGCGGCGCCGGGCAGCGATCGCGCTCCAGCCGAGCGCGCCGACCAGCAGCGTGCAGATCAAGACCTGGAGCAGGGCGATCGGCCGGGCCGCGGGCACCGCATAGGCGGCGACGATGCCGTGGCAGAAATAGAACAGGCTGACGATGCCGATCCAGGTCAGGGCGCGCCGCGCGCCGGTCCGCAGCGCGAGCAGCGGCAGCAGCAGGGGCGGCAGCGTCAGGGCGAGCGCCAGGGCGCCCTGGCCGTTTTGCGGCGGCGCGCTCCACAGGTACCAGGCCGGCTGCAGCGCGACCAGGCCGGCCCAGGCCAGGAAGCCGACGCGCAGCGCCGTCACGCGCCGCGCCCGAGGCGCGCGGCGACCTCGGCCACGCGCCGGCCCAGCGCCCGCGCGAGCACGCGCTCGTCGTCACTGATGCCGTTGCCGCCGTCGGCCCCGCCGACGTGGCTGGCGCCGTAGGGCGTGCCGCCGCTCGCCGTGTGGCTCAGCGTCGGTTCGGTGTATGGAATGCCGACGATCAGCATGCCGTGGTGCAAGAGTGGCAGCATCATCGACACCAGGGTCGTCTCCTGGCCGCCGTGCATCGTGTTCGTCGCGGTGAAGACCGCGCCGGGCTTGCCGGCGAGCGTGCCCGAGGCCCATTCGGCGCCGGTCGTGTCGAGGAAATGCTTGAGCGGCGCGGCCATGTTGCCGAAGCGGGTCGGGCTGCCCAGGATCAGGCCGGCGCAGTCGCGCAGGTCCTCGCGCGTGACGTACGGCGCGCCCTCGTCCGGCACCGGCGGCTGGGCCGATTCGGTCACCGGCGCCACCGGCGGCACGCTGCGCAGACGCGCCTGCATGCCCGGCACCTCGGCGATGCCGCGCGCGACCAGCCGGGCGAGCTGGGCCACCTTTCCGGTCCGGCTGTAATGGAGGACAAGGATTTCGCTCATCGGGCTTTCCGTCGTACGCTCCTCATCATGATTCGCGCGATCCCACAGTTTGTCACACGGCGCTACGATCGCGAGCGCGTGTCGGCATTCCTGCGCTTCACGCTGAGGCGCTTCCTCGAGGACCGGTGCACCCAGGCGGCCGGCGCGCTGGCCTATACCAGCGTCTTCGCGCTGGTGCCGCTGACTGCCGCGATCCTCGGCATCCTGGCGGCGTTCCCGGTCTTCGGCGAATGGCGCATCCAGCTGACGGCGTTCATTTTCAACAATTTCGTCCCGGCCGCCGGCGACACGGTGCAGGAGTACATCACGCAGTTCGCCGACAACGCCAGCAAGGCGACCGCCGTGGGCGTCCTCGTGCTGCTGTTCAGCGCGGTGGCGTTGATGATGAGCATCGAGGACGCGTTCAACCGGATCTGGCGCGTCCAGGCCGGGCGCCGCCCGGTCTCGCGCTTCGTCATCTACTGGACCGCGCTGACGCTCGGCCCGCTGCTGCTGGTGGCGGCGCTGGCGATCAGCTCCTACCTGTTCGCGCTGCCGTTCATCGATGCGGCCGAGGCGCAGTTCTCGATCCGCGCGCGCGTGCTCGGCCTGTTGCCGTTCCTGATCGTCTGGGCCGCGCTGGTGGCGGCGTTCGTCGTGATCCCCAACCGCGAGGTGCGCTTCCGCCACGCCGTGATCGGCGCCCTGATCGCCGCCGTGCTGTTCGACCTGGCCAAGCGCGGGTTCGCCTACTACGTGACCGACCTGGCCAGCTACCAGAAGGTCTACGGCGCGCTGGCGATGGTCCCGATCTTCTTCTTCTGGATCTACCTGTCCTGGCTGATCGTGCTGCTGGGCGCCTCGATCACCGCGTCGCTGAGCGCGTTCGACTACCGGCCGCCTTCGCAGCGGCTGCCGGAAGGGCACGAGTTCGCCGGCCTGCTGCGCGTGGTCGCCCACCTGGCCGACGCCCAGCGCGCCGGCCACGGATTGACCACGCGCACGCTGCGCCAGCGCGAGAGCTTCCTGACCGACGACCTGCTGCAGCGCTATCTGAAGGACATGCAGCGCATCAGCATGATCCGCCGGACCGAGATCGGCGAATGGGTGCTGACGCGCAGCCTGGACAGCCTGAGCCTGCACGACCTCTACGAAGCGGGCGGCTACCGCCTGCCGTCCGGCGATGCGCAGCCGGGCTTCCAGTGGCCCGCGCAGGACGTCGTGCGCAACACGGCACGCGACCTGGGCGAGGACCTGGACGTGCCGTTGAGCCGGATCTTCCCTTTCCCGGCGCCGGACCCGGCGCCGCCCACCAAGGAACCTGCATGAAACGTCTGATCCTGTCCGTCCTGCTGGCGATGCTGGCGACCGGGCTCGCCTCGGCGGCCGGGACCGGCAGCACCCTGCCAACGAAGCCAACGCTCAAGGTCACCACCCTCGACGGCAAGGCCTGGGACCTGGCCGACCAGCGCGGCAAGTGGGTCATCGTCAACTTCTGGGCGACCTGGTGCGCGCCGTGCATCAAGGAGATGCCGGAATTCTCGGCCTTCGTCGGCGAGCGCGAGGACGTGGTCGCGATCGGCCTGGAGATCGGCGACGAGGAGCGCGCCGAGGTCGACGCATTCCTGGCCAAGCGGCCGGTCGTCTATCCGATCGCCCAGGTGCCGATGAGCGATCCACCGGCCGACTTCGGCGCGCCGCGCGGTCTGCCGACGACCTACCTGATCGCGCCGGACGGGACGGTCGCCAAGAAGTTCATGGGGCCGGTGACGCGCCGCGACCTCGAGCAGGTCATCGCCGGGCACAAGGCCCGCTGAGCGGCGCATGCCGGTCGTTCGCTACCTGGTTTCCGGCCGCGTCCAGGGTGTCGGCTTCCGCGCCGCCACGCGCGCGCAGGCCCTGCGCCTGCGGCTCGACGGGTACGCCCGCAACCGGGCCGACGGCCGGGTCGAGGTGCTGGCCGCCGGCCCGGACGCGGCGCTGGCGGCGCTGGAAGCCTGGCTGCAGCGCGGGCCGCCGGCCGCGCGCGTGGACGCGGTGCAGCGCGAGGACTGCGACACGCCGGCGCCGGACGGCTTCGTCATCCGCTGACGGCCGGTTCGTCCGAGGCGCATGGGTTCAAGGCAGGCGCGCTCGAGGTGCGCGTGTCCGAGGCGCGCCCGGGCCGGCCGGTCAGAACGTCTCGGGCACCCACAGGCTCGCGTCGGCCGGCGTTTCGCGCGCCGGCTTGCGTGCCAGCTTCGGCAGCTTGAGTGGCTTGTCCGGCGGCGTGCGCTCGGGCAGGCGACGCACGAGGTCGTGGATCAGGTTGAGCCGGCCGCGCCGCTGGTCGTTGAAATCCACCAGCGACCACGGCGCCCGCGGGCGGTGCGTGGCTTTCAGCATCGCATCGCGCGCCCGGCCGTAGTCCTCGTAGCGCTTGCGCGCCTCCAGGTCGATCGGCGAGAGCTTCCAGCGCTTGCGCGGATCGCTGGCGCGCTCGGCGAAGCGTTCCTCCTGCTGGGCCTGGTCCACGGTCAGCCAGTACTTGAACAGCACGATGCCGTCGGCGGCCAGCAGGTCCTCGAAGACCGGGCAGTCGACCAGGAAGCGCTGGTACTGGTCCGGGCTGCAGTAGCCCATCACGTGCTCGACGCCGGCGCGGTTGTACCAGCTGCGGTCGAACAGGACCAGCTCGCCCGCCGCCGGCAGGTGCGCGGCATAGCGCTGGAAGTACCACTGCGTCGCCTCGCGCTCGGACGGCTTGGGCAGCGATACCGTGCGCACGTAGCGGTTGTTGAGCGGCGCCTCGATCGCCTTGATGACGCCGCCCTTGCCGGCCGCGTCGCGTCCCTCCAGCAGCACGACCACCCGCTGGCCGGTCTGGATCATCCAGTGCTGGAGATCGACCAGCTCGTCGTAGAGCCCTTCCAGCTGTTCTTCGTATTTCTTCTTCTTCATGGCGGCCTCGGTCAGCGTTCGCGCAGGCGCGGAATCAGTCCAGGGAGGTTGCACGGCCGGGTCCGCGCGTCGAGCTGGTCGCGCAACAGCTTCTCCCAGGCCAGCCGGCAGGCCGAGGTGGAGCCGGGCAGGCAGAACACGAAGGTCTCGTTGGACAGGCCGGCGAACGCGCGCGACTGCATCGTCGAGGTGCCGATGTCCTCGTAGCTGAGTGCGCGGAAGACCTCGCCGAAGCCGGACATTTCCTTGTCGAGCAATGGGCGTACCGCTTCGGGCGTCGAGTCGCGGCCGGTGAAGCCGGTGCCGCCGGTGACGATCACGCCGTTGACCTGCGGCTCGGCGATCCAGGCGGCGACGATCGCGCGCACGAGGTAGCGGTCGTCGCGGCAGATCCTGCGCTCGTGCAGGCGGTGCCCGGCCTGGCCGAGCGACAGCACGAGGTAGTCGCCGGAGGTGTCCTCGTCGGGGCCGCGCGTGTCCGATACGGTCAGCACGCACAGGTGGAGCGGCACGAAGTCGGCTTGCGCGGTCATCGGACGTCCTGCGGTTGCGATGGGGCGCCACGCGCCAGGCCGGCGAGCAGCGCGGAGAGGTCGGCAGCGAAGCCGTCCATGTCGAACAGCGGGCTGGTGGCGCGCCGGCGCTCGAGTTCCCGCCGCAGCTCGGCGCGCGCATCGGCGTCGCGGCCCAGCGCGACGGCGGTGGCGATGAAGCCGGCTTCGCCGCCGGCGTTGAGCTGCGCCAGGTCCAGGTGGGCATTGAGGCTGGCGGCGACCCGCGAAGCGAAGGTCTCGCCGGGCAGGGTCAGCACCGGACAGCCGGCCCAGATCGCATCGGATGCCGTCGTATGGGCGTTGTACGGCGCGGTGTCGAGGAACAGGTCCACGTGGCCGAATCGCGCGAGGTAGTCGGCGTGCGGCAGTGGGGCCAGGAACACCAGGCGTTCCGGCTCGACGTCGTGACGGCGGGCCGCCGCGCGCAGCCGCTGCCCGGCGTCGCCGGGGCCGGCCAGCAGCCACAGTACCGCGCCGGGTACCTCGCGCAGCACGGCCATCATCCGCCCGAAGCTGGCCGGGTTGATCTTGTAGCTGTTGTTGAAGCAGGCGAACACCACGCCGTCGGCGGGCAGGCCGCAGGCCGCGCGATCCGGCGGCGGGGCCACCACGCGGCGCGTGTCGGATGGCTGGAAGCAGCGCGGCAGGTAGGCGACGCGCTCGGCGTAGTGCGCCTGCAGCGACTCGGGCAGCACCACCGTGTCGGCGATCACGTAGTCCATCCAGGGCGCGCCCGAGGTGCCCGGGTAGGCCAGCCAGTTGACCTGGACCGGTGCCGGCCGCAGTGCGAAGACCTCGCTGGTCCCGCCCTCGCCGTAGCCGCGCAGGTCCACCAGCAGGTCGATGCCGGCGGCGCGGATGGCCTGCGCGGTCGCTTCCGGCGTCAGGCCGGCGACATCGTGCCACTGGCCGGCCGCCGCGCGCAGGCGCTCGCGGATCGGGCCGTCGCCGCCACCGGTCGCGAACAGGTGGACCTCGATCGGCTGCGTGCGCAGCGCCTCGAACAGCGCCACCGTCAGCAGGCCGGTCGGGTGCTCGCCGAAGCCGTTCGAGACGAAGCCGATCCGCGGCGCCGGCCCCGGCGCCGCGGCGGGCGGATAGTCCAGGCGCTGCCGCACGCGCTGCATCTCGGTCTCGACGCCGGCGGCGAAGGTGCGCGCGCAGCGCAGCTGGTCGGCGGCCGATGCGTCCTCGGCGAGGAACGCGAACGGCGTGATGCCGGCGGCGTCCTCGCGCACGCTCTTGAGCAGGCGCGCCGCCCAGGCGTCCAGCCCGTCCCAGTCGCAGAGCCGGCGCTTGGCGAACAGCAACTGGCTGAGCGCGGGATGGAGCAGGGGATCGCGATCGACCGCACGGGCATAGGCGGCAGCGGCTTCTTCGAGCTCGCCGAGCGCGTCCAGCGCCAGGCCGCGCTGGAACGCCAGCCCGGCCGCATCCGGCGCAAGTTTCTCGGCATGCCCGTAGGCGACCAGGGCGTCGCGGTGGCGGCCCTGCGCGACCAGGACCTCGCCGTACAGCCGGTAGGCTTCGAGGTTGGCGCCGTCGGCGCTGAGTGCATCGCGCAGGCAGGCCTCGGCTTCGACCAGGCGGCCGAGCTTGAGCTCGGCGGCGGCCAGGTTGACCAGGATCGTCGGATGGCGCGGTGCGCCGAAGGTGGCGGTCGCGAACGAGCGCTGGGCTTCCAGGTAGCGGCCGGCGGCCATCAGGGCATTGCCGAGCGTCATCAGGATGGCGGCGTGCCCGGGATGCTGCCGCAGCGCGGCGCGCAGGTCCTCGACGGCGGTATCGGCGTCACCGGCGGCCGTCCGGGCGCTGCCGAGATTGCAGTGCGCGGCGACCGACAGGGGCGCCAGCTCGACCGCGCGCTCGAAGGCGGCGATGGCGTCGGCGGTACGCGCCAGGCGCAGCAGTGCGATGCCGTGCAGCCGCGCGGCTTCGGCGGCGTCGGGCTGGGCGCGGCGCAGCTCGGCGGCGCGCGCTTCGGCGCGCGCATCCTGGCCGGCTTCGAGCAGTTCGGCGATCTGCGTGAGAGGAGCGTGTGCAACGGAAGTGGGGTCGGCATTCATGCCGCCACGCTAAACCACCCCGCTCGCCGGCGCCAGCCTGTCGCTACCGGCATGCCGGCTCCGGCCGGCACCCGCAGAACGGTCGCCGCCCGTCGGTGGCCGCCGCCGCTCAGGCGTTCCCGGCCAGCTGCTGGAGCTGGTCGGCCTGGTCCTCGCGCGTGAGCGTGTCGACCAGCTCGTCCAGGTCGCCGGCGATGATCTCGGGCAGGCGGTACAGCGTCAGGTTGACGCGGTGGTCGGTCACGCGCCCCTGCGGGAAGTTGTAGGTGCGGATGCGCTGGCTGCGGTCGCCGGAGCCGACCTGCAGCCGGCGCGACTCGGCCTGGGCGGCGTTCTGCTTGGCGCGCTCCTCGTCGAGCAGGCGCGCCTTCAGCAGCGACAGCGCACGGGCGCGGTTCTTGTGCTGGCTGCGCTCGTCCTGGCATTCGACCACGATGCCGCTCGGCAGGTGGGTCATGCGGATCGCCGAGTCGGTCTTGTTGACGTGCTGGCCGCCGGCGCCGGACGCACGGAAGGTGTCGACCTTGAGGTCCGCGTCGCGGATCTCGATCTCGTCGATCTCGTCGAGCTCGGGCAGGATCGCCACCGTCGCCGCGGAGGTGTGGATGCGTCCCTGCGCCTCGGTCTCCGGTACGCGCTGCACGCGGTGGGTGCCCGACTCGTACTTGAGACGGGAATAGGCCCCCTGGCCCTCGATGCGCGCAATGGCTTCCTTGTAGCCGCCGTGCTCGCCGGGACTGGTCGACAGCACCTCCACGCGCCAGCCGCGGTTTTCGGCATAGCGCGCGTACATGCGCAGCAGGTCGCCGGCGAAGATCGCCGCTTCGTCGCCGCCGGTGCCGGCGCGGACTTCGAGGAACAGGTTGGCCTCGTCGCGCGGATCCTTCGGGATCAGGTGCAGGTTCAGCTCGTCGTCCAGCTCGCCGAGCCGCCGCTCCAGGCCGGCGATTTCCTCGTCGGCCAGCTCGCGCAGCTCCGGGTCCTGCAGCATCGCCTGCGCGGCGCCGATCGCGGCGGTCGTGCGGTCGTAGTCCGCCAGTCCGGCGGCGAGCGGCCCCAGCTGCGCGTGCTCGCGCGAGATCTCGCGCAGCCGGCGCGCATCGGCCAGCACCTCCGGCGTGGCGAGCAGGTGTTCGAGTTCCTGATGGCGTTCGGCCAGCTGTTCGAGTTTGCGGCGTATCGAGGGTGTCATTCGGTGGTATCGGACGGGGCGTCGAACAGGCGCTCGGCAGCCGTGAGCAGGTCGACGTCGCCGCGCAACGCCGCGCTGCGCAGGTTCGCGCTCGGCGCATGCAGCAGCTTGTTGGTGAGGGTATTGGCGAGGAAGGCGAGCGCCTCGTCGGCCGGGCGGCCGCGGGCGAGCAGGGCGCGCGCCTTCTCCAGGACTTCGTCGCGATGGGCCTCGGCGCTGCGGCGCAGCTCGCCGACCGGGTTGCGCAGCTCCAGCGCGCGCCACCAGCCCATGAAATGCTCGACCTGCAGCTCGATCAACGCCTCGGCTTCCTTGGCGGCCGCCTGGCGGCTGCGCAGGCTCTCGTCGATGACCGAGCGCAGGTCATCGATCGTGTACAGGAACACGTCGTCGAGCTCGGCCACGTCCGGCGCGATGTCGCGCGGGACCGCGATGTCGACCAGGAACATCGGGCGATGCCGGCGGCTCGCCAATGCGGCGGCGACCCCGGAGCGATCGAGGATCGGCTCGCGCGCGGCGGTCGAGCTGATGACGATGTCCGCTTCCGGCAGGTGCCGCGGCAGGTCGTCCAGCGCGATCGCGTAGCCGCCGACACTGGCCGCCAGTGCCTGGGCATGCTCCAGGGTGCGGTTGGCGACGATCGTGCGCCGGACCTGCGCCTCGGCCAGGTGCCGCGCGGTCAGCTCGATCGTCTCGCCGGCGCCGATCAGCAGCACGCAGGCCTTGGACAGGTCGGCGAACAGGCGCTCGACCATGCGCACCGCCGTATAGGCGACCGAGACCGGGTGCGCGCCGATGCGCGTGTCGCTGCGCACGCGCTTGGCCACCGCGAACGTGTTCTGGAACAACCGGTCCAGCGGCGCCTTGAGCGTCTGCGACGACCGCGCGATCTGATAGGCGTCCTTGACCTGGCCCAGGATCTGCGGCTCGCCGAGCACCAGGGATTCCAGGCCGGTCGCGACGCGGAAGATGTGCCGGACCGCCTCGGCATCGTCGTGCCGGTAGAGGAATTCGTCGAGCCGGTGGCCGTGCAGGCGGTGGTGCTGGTGCAACCATTCTCCCGGCAGGCTCTCGGCGCCGGGCTCGACCGTGCAGTAGAGCTCGGTCCGGTTGCAGGTCGAAAGGATCGCCGCCTCGCGCACGCCGGGCAGCGACGAGAGGCCGGCCAGCGCCTCGGGCGTGGCCTCGGGCGCGAAGGCGATCCGCTCGCGCAGGGCGACCGGTGCCGTCAGGTGGTTCAGCCCGAGGGCGATCAGCGCCATCGATGCGAACGCGGCGGCCATGTGCGGGCGGCCGGCTGGAGCCGGCCGGTTCCGGCCGCGGCCCGCGCGGGGAGCACGGCGGGTGCGGGGATCGGTGCGAGCACCCGTTCCAGGCCCGCACGCGCCCGCCGCGGCGATGCGTCGCCGGCGACCGGAGGCGAGACAGGAGCCGGCAAGCGGTTGCCGGCCCGGCGATGGGGGGCCGGAGCGTTGTTCACACGCGCATAGTCCACGATGTTGAGAGGCGGAGCCAGATCGGCGGAACGAATCGCCCGCACGATCGCCGGCCGAGGCGGCGCCGGAACGGTAAGGACACGGGCGACGGCATTCACTTGCACAATCCGCTAACGATCACGTAGGCAGCAATCAGCTAAGCTTAGATCCGACGATTCCGCACACGTCGTCTGACCCGGCACCGCAGGCGCGGACTCGCAAGGCGGCTCGCGCGGGGCGGACCTGCGACCGGCGTGAATTGTGCGGGCGCCGCGCTGTCACTTCAAGCCGGTATTCCAGTTCCGACAAGGCCTTGCATGCGATTCTCATTCCGTCCCGCCCGACTGGCCGCAGCAGGCAGGCATCGCTTGCGGCATCTTGCCGCGTCGGGCCTGGTCGTGCTGCTGACCGCCTGTGCGACGGTGCCGCGGCCGGCGAGCGCACCCGCCCGGCCCCCCGGCGCGGTCACGATCGCGCCGGTCGATGCGCACGACGACCTGCTGCTCCAGCTGATCGCCGGCCAGTTCGCCGTGCAGGATGGCGACCTTGCCGCCGCCGCCGGCCGGTTCGTCGAGGCGGCCCGGCTTTCGGCCGATCCCGCCATCGCCGAGCAGTCCACGCAGCTGGCGCTCGCGGTGCGCGACTGGGCGCTGGCGCGGACCGCGCTGGCGCGCTGGCGGCAGCTGGCGCCGGCAGCCCTCGGCACACGTCAGGCGGAGGCCTGGATCGCGCTCGGCGAGGGCGACGTGGAGGCGGCGACCCGGCTGCTGACGGCCCTGGTCGACACCGCCGACGAGCAGGCCTGGCGCCTGGCTGCCCAGGTGCTGCTGGCCTCGAACGACAAGGCGGTCGCGGCCGGCGTGCTCGATCGCCTGGCCAGTCCCGCGCGGCTCGGCGACAAGCCGGCGGCCTGGCTGGCGGTGAGCCAACTGGCCTACAAGCTGGAGAACCGCCCCTTGGCCGATCGCCTCGCCGACGAGGCGGTCACGCGCTTCCACAGCGCCGATGCCTACGGCTGGAAGGCACGGCTGGCGCTCGATCGCGGCGATCGCGGCCGGGCGCGCGACATCTTCGCCGAAGGCGTCCGGCGCCGCCCGGGCGATGCCCGGCTGCGTGGCGGCTATGCGGCCCTGCTGGCCGAGTCGGGCGACAACGCCGCCGCTGCGCGCGTGCTCTCGACCGGCCCGCAGGACGACACGATCTTCGCCGCCCGCGCCGCCTATGCCGCGCGCGCCGAGGACAAGGCGACGCTCGCCGCGCTGTATCGCGAGGTCCAGGCCGATACCTCGCCGCGCAGCGGCACCCGTCTGTATCTGCTCGGCCAGCTGGCCGAGCTGGTGGAACAGCCGGCCCAGGCGCGCGCCTGGTACCGCGACGTTCCCCGCGACGACGAACGCTGGTTCGAGGCCCAGACCCGCCAGGCGGTCCTGCTCGACGATGGCGGACGTACCGACGAGGCGCTGGCGCTGCTGCGCTCGCTGGAGCCGGATGCCGCCGACGACGGCGAGCAGCTCGGCACCGTCTTCCTCGTCCAGGGCGACCTGCTCAAGCGCCACGGCCGCAAGGCCGAGGCCGTGACCGTCTATCAGCGCGGCCTCAACAGCCTGCCCGACGATGCCCGCCTGCTGTACGCGCGGGCGATGCTGGCGATCGAGCTCAAGGACATCGGCGCGGCCGAAGCGGACCTGCGCCGGATGATCGCACTCGATCCGGACGACCCGACCGCGCTCAACGCGCTCGGCTACACGCTGGCCGACATGACCGACCGCTGGGCCGAGGCGCTCGACCTGATCGAGCGGGCGATCGCCCTGAAGCCCGACGAGCCGACGATCATCGACAGCCTGGGCTGGGTGCAGTACCGCCTCGGCCGCGTCGACGAGGCCGTGGCGACGCTGCGGCGCGCCTACGAGAAGATGCCCGACCCGGAAATCGCCGCGCACCTGGGCGAGGTCCTGTGGGTCAGCGGCCAGCGCGAGGAGGCGCGGCGAGTCTGGAACGAGGGCCGCCGGGCCGATCCGGACAACGCGACCCTGGTCGAAACGATCCGGCGGCTCGATTCGTGAGCCGGTCGATGCGGTGGCGGTTCTGCGGCCTGCTCGGGCTGATGCTGCTGGCGGCCGGCTGCGTCAGCACCGGCATCCGGCCCGACGCCGGGCGGATGGCGGCCCAGGCCGAGCGCGAGGCCGTCTTGGCGGGTACGCGCAACTGGGCGTTGACGGCGCGCATCGGTGTTTCCGACGGCCGCGACAGCGGCAGCGGCACGCTCAACTGGACGCAGGACGGCGACCGGTTCCGCTTCCAGGTGCATGCCCCGGTCACCGGCAAGACCTGGATCTTGAGCGGGGACGGCACGCATGCCGTGCTCGAGGGCCTGCGTGCCGGCGCGGTGGCGGACGCCAGCGCCGAGGACCTGCTGCGCCGCGAGCTGGGCTGGCGCGTGCCGGTCGCCGAGCTGGCGGACTGGGTGCGCGCGCTGCGCTCGCGCAGCGATGCCGACATCCGCTTCCGCGAAGACGGCCTGCCGCAGGAGATCCGCGAAGGCGGCTGGGTCGTGCGCTACCTGGACTACGACGACGCGGCCCCGCCGCTGCCCCGCAAGCTGTTCGCCGAGCAGGGCGACTACCGCATCCGGCTGGCGATCCAGCGCTGGCAGTCCCGATGACCGCACCGGCGCCGGCCGGTCCGGGCTGGTCGTCCTGGCCGGCGCCGGCCAAGCTGAACCTGTTCCTGCACATCGTCGGCCGTCGCGCGGACGGCTATCACCAGCTGCAGACGGTGTTCCACCTGCTCGACTGGGGCGATCGCATCCGCCTGCGGCCGCGCGCCGACGGCCGCATCGTCCGTCACGACGGCCCGGCCGGCGTTCCGCCGGAGGACGACTTGGCGGTCCGCGCCGCCGCTGCGCTGCAGGCCGCCTGCGGGACCGGTGCCGGCGCGGACATCCTGGTCGAGAAGCACATCCCGCTCGGCGCCGGGCTGGGCGGCGGGAGTTCCGACGCGGCCACGGTGCTGGTGGCGCTGAACCGGCTGTGGGGATGCGGCCTGGCGATGGACGACCTGGCCGAGCTGGGACTGCGCCTGGGGGCCGACGTGCCGGTGTTCGTGCAGGGCCGGTCCGCCTTCGCCGAGGGCATCGGCGAGCGCCTGACACCGCTGGCGCTGGCGCCGCAGTGGTACCTGGTGGTCCATCCCGGCGTGCACGTGCCCACCGCCGACCTGTTTCGGGCACCGGAATTGACACGCGATACGCCAGCCACGACAATTTCACGTTTCCTTTCGGGCGAAACGGCGTTCAACGCCTTCGAGCCGCTCGTGCGCCGGCGCTATCCGGCGGTGGCGCGGGCGTTCGAATGGCTCGAGCCGCATGGCGTCGCGCGGCTGAGCGGCTCGGGATCGGCGGTGTTCGTGCCGGTCGCGAGTGCGGAGGACGGGTATCGGTTGGCGGGCGATCGACCGGCGGGCATGACGGCCTTCGTCGCGCAGGGCCTGGACCGTTCGCCGCTGCACGCGATGCTGGAGCGCCGGAAGGCGGAAGACAACAGCGATTCCTGACACCGGACGGTGGTCGTTTCCCGCGGGGAAACGGGCGGCGCCGGCCTTGCCGGGAATCGCATCGGTTTGCTGGGGCGTCGCCAAGTGGTAAGGCACCGGGTTTTGATCCCGGCATTCGCAGGTTCGAATCCTGCCGCCCCAGCCACTTCGACCGGTTCCGGCGTGGCCTGTGTGGCAGCTGACGAGGGCGACACGTGAACAGCATGGCGAATACGGCCGGGATTCTGGTCTTCACCGGCAACGCCAACCGCGCGCTGGCGACGGCGATCTGCGAGGACCTGGGGCTGCCGCTGGGCAAGGCCCAGGTCGGGCGCTTCAGCGACGGCGAAGTGCAGGTGGAGATCGAGGAGAACGTGCGCAACCAGCGCGTCTTCGTGATCCAGCCGACCTGCGCGCCGACCGCCGACAATTTCATGGAGCTGCTGGCCCTGATCGACGCGCTCAAGCGCGCCTCGGCGTCCAGCATCACCGCGGTGCTGCCGTATTTCGGCTACTCGCGCCAGGACCGGCGCCTGCGGTCGGCGCGCGTGCCGATCACCGCCAAGGTCGCGGCGATGGCGATCGGCGCGGTCGGCACCGACCACGTGCTGACCGTGGACCTGCACGCGGACCAGATCCAGGGATTCTTCGACATCCCGCTGGACAACGTCTATTCCTCGCCGGTGATGCTGGCGGACATCTGGCGCGGCTACGGCCGCGACAACCTGATCGTGGTGTCGCCGGACGTCGGCGGCGTGGTGCGGGCGCGGGCGATCGCCAAGCGCCTCGACGACGCGGACCTGGCGATCATCGACAAGCGCCGTCCGCGCCCGAACGAGGCGACGGTCATGAACATCATCGGCGACGTCAGCGGCAAGACCTGCGTACTGGTCGACGACATCGTCGATACCGCCGGCACGCTGTGCGCCGCGGCCGCCGCGCTCAAGAAGCACGGTGCGGCGAAGGTCGTCGCCTACTGCACGCACCCGGTCCTGTCCGGTCCGGCGCTGCAGAACCTGGCCGGGTCGCAGCTCGACGAGCTGGTGGTGACCGACACGATTCCGCTTTCCGAGGCGGCGCGTGCGGTCAGCAAGATCCGGCAGCTGTCGGTGGCCGAGCTGCTCGCCGAGACGATCCGGCGCATCGCCTACGGCGAATCGGTCAGCTCGCTGTACGTGGATTGACGGCCTCGGCCGGGAATCCTCATCGCTTCACTTCATCCGCTCTCCTGGTCGCGGGAGAGCCCGACGCCGCCGCGAGGTGGCCAACTCCAGAGGCAACAAAAATGGCAACTCACGTAATCAATGTCGAACGCCGCAACGACGAGGGCAAGGGTGCGAGCCGCCGCCTGCGTCGTTCCGGCATGGTGCCGGCCATCGTCTATGGCGGCGACCTCAAGCCGGTCAGCATCCAGATCATCCACAAGGACGTCATGGCGGCCAGCCAGAACGAGTGGTTCTACTCCTCGATCCTCGATCTCAGCCTGGGCGGCGACGTGCAGCGGGTGCTGCTGCGCGACCTGCAGCGCCATCCGTTCAAGCAGCAGCTGCTGCACCTGGACTTCCAGCGCGTCAACGAGAACGAGGCGATCCGTGCCCGCGTGCCGCTGCACTTCCTGAACCAGGAAACCTCGCCGGCCGGCAAGACCAGCGGCGTGATCGTCATGCACGAGCTGACCGAAATCGAAGTCTCGTGCCTGCCGCGCAACCTGCCGGAGTTCATCGAGATCGACCTGGGCCAGATCACGCTGGGCGACATCATCCACCTGTCCGAGATCACCCTGCCCGAGGGCGTGGAGATTCCGGAGCTGCGCCTGGGCAAGGAACACGACATCGCCGTCGTGATCGCCAAGATGGCCAAGGAAGAGGTCGAGCCGGCGCCGGCCGATGCCGCCGCCGCGCCTGCGGCGGATGCGAAGAAGGACGAGAAGAAGTAAGCGCCTGGGCGCTTCGGCTTCCCGATGGCCGGCCTGCGGCTCATCGTCGGCCTCGGGAATCCCGGGGCCGAGCATCTCAGGACCCGGCACAACGCCGGGTTCTGGTTCGCCGATGCCCTCGCCCAGCGCGAGGGCGCCCGTTTCGGCTTCGAGACGAAGCTGAGCGCCGAGACGGCCAAGCTGGCCGTCGAGGGCGGCACGGTCTGGCTGCAGAAGCCGACCACCTACATGAACAAGAGCGGCGTCGCCGTCGCGGCGGCGCTGCGCTACTGGAAGATCGAGCCGGAGGAGATGCTCGTCGTCCACGACGACCTGGATCTTCCTCCCGGCGCGGTGCGGTTGAAGTTCGACGGCGGCCACGGCGGCCAGAACGGCCTGCGTGACATCTTCGCCCACCTCGGGCACGGCCGCTTCCATCGGCTGCGGCTCGGGATCGGCCATCCCGGCCATCGCGACAAGGTGACGCCCTGGGTGCTCGGCCGGCCGTCGGTGGCCGACGAGAATGCCATCCTTGCCGCCATCGGCGAGGCGTTCGACGTGCTTCCGCTCGCCGTCCGCGGCGAGTTCGAGAAGGCCATGCAGACCCTGCATACGCCGCGCGCGGCCGGCGCATAGCCAGGCCGGCGGGTGCCGGTCCGAATCCACCATTGCGGAGTTCCAGATGGGTATCAAATGCGGCATCGTCGGCCTGCCCAACGTGGGCAAGTCCACGCTGTTCAATGCCTTGACCAAGGCCGGCATCGCGGCGGCCAATTTCCCGTTCTGCACGATCGATCCCAACGTCGGCGTGGTGCCGGTGCCCGATCCGCGGCTGGTCGCGATCGCCGGCATCGCCAGGCCGTTGAAGGTCATCCCGACCTCGATCGAGTTCGTCGACATCGCCGGCCTGGTCGCCGGCGCCTCCAAGGGCGAAGGGCTCGGCAACAAGTTCCTGGCGCACATCCGCGAGGTGGATGCGATCGCCCACGTGGTGCGCTGCTTCGAGCATCCGGACATCGTCCACGTCGCCGGCCGGATCGATCCGATCTCGGACATCGAGACCATCGACACCGAACTGGCGCTGGCCGATCTCGAATCGGTCGAGAAGGCGCTCAACCGGGTCGAGCGCGCGGCCAAGGCCAATGACAAGGATGCGCTGGCCCGCCGTCCGGTGCTGCGCAAGCTGGCCGAGGCGCTCAACGAAGGGCGGCCGGCTCGCGCCGCCGGGCTGGACGAGGAGGAGAAGGCGCTGGTCCGCGACCTGTTCCTGCTGACGCTCAAGCCGCTGATGTACATCGCCAACGTCAAGGAAGACGGCTTCGTCGACAACCCGCACCTGGAGGCCGTGCGCCAGCGCGCGCAAGGCGAGGGTGCCGAGGTCGTGCCGGTCTGCGCGGCGATCGAGGAGGAGCTCTCGCAGCTCGACGACGCCGATCGCGACACGTTCCTGGCCGACATGGGCCTGGACGAGCCGGGCCTCAATCGCGTCATCCGTGCCGGCTATCGCCTGCTGGGCCTGCAGACCTACTTCACCGCCGGCGAGAAGGAAGTGCGCGCCTGGACGGTCCGCAAGGGGGCGACGGCGCCGCAGGCCGCCGGCGTCATCCATACCGATTTCGAGCGCGGCTTCATCCGCGCCGAAACCATCGCCTACGACGACTACATCAAGTACCGCGGCGAGGCGGGGGCCAAGGAAGTGGGCCGGCTGCGCCTGGAAGGCAAGGACTACCTCGTGAAGGAAGGCGACATCCTGCATTTCCGCTTCAACGTCTGAGCCCTCGTCGCGCGCGACCGCGTGCCCGGGCGGGTGCCTGTTCGTTATCCCGACGAAAGCTGCGGCCATGGATGGCCGCGAGTCACTGATCCGAAATACGTCGCACATTCGCGGCGACCTATCCCGACGGTGGCGATCCCGGACGGATCGCATAGGCAGCCCTCCCAGAAAAGTTCTTCGCCCATGTGCGGGGACGTTTGGCCTTGCTCCTGCTTTGGCTTTGGCTTTGGCTTTGGCTCTTGGCTTTTTCGCCCTAAAGCAAGCCGAGCATCGGAGGTCGGCGAGGCCGCAGAGGCGCCCCGTGTCTGAGCGAAGCGAGTTGGGGCGCCGTGCCTCGTCGTCCGAGAAGCGCAGGGAACCGATCCGGCGCAGCCGGATCGGCTTGCGTCGGGCAAAGGGCTTTTGGTTCCTTTTGGCCCGTCAAAAAATGTCCGGGAGACATTTTTGACATCGCGTCAGCGATGGCCCGGAGGGCGGCGGCCAGGGATGGCTGCCGCAAAAGGGACTCGGCCGCGCAG
>Ga0182739_1000312_pt1 | contig 73891 bp, 61 predicted proteins | sample eDN5th30CBELigBY_FD_128873 | JGI IMG/M metagenome (GOLD analysis project Ga0182739, IMG submission 128873) | Enriched backyard soil microbial communities from Emeryville, California, USA - eDNA 5th pass 30_C BE-Lig BY (version 2) (version 2) | ecosystem: Environmental > Terrestrial > Soil >... | reverse complement strand
TGGCTGATTGCTGGGTTGGCGGTTGGCTGGTGGCTGACTGCTGCGTTGGCGGTTGGTTGGCGGCTGACTGCTGCGTTGGTGGTTGGTTGGTGGTTTTTCGTGCTGCTGAAGCGTGCAAGGGAAGTTCCTACCGTTACATTACATTTTATTCGAGCCAGTCACTCCTAAGGGAACTTTCTACTTTTATTTTCGGGCGATGTTAACAGTTGCGAGGAAAACAAAAGCTGCAACGGTCGTTATTACCGTTGCAGCTCAGAAATGGCTCAATTAGTTTCTTTTAAAGGTAGTTTTTACCGCTGCGTCAATCGAATGTGGTGAGTGCTACAGGCGACGCAACCGAGACCAGCAGGTGCTGCCGTTGGCGCAACCGAATCCGATAGGTATTACCGCGACGCAATCGAATTCGATAGGTATTACCGCGACGCAATCGAATTCGGCATGTGCTACAGGCGACGCAACCGAGACCAGCATTTGCTGCCGTTGGCGCAACCGAATTCGGCGAGCGCTACAGCGACGCAACCGAGTCCAGTAGGTACTACCACTGGCGCAAGCAAGGCGTTACTGCGCGTAATCGCCGGTATAGTTGACGAGCGAGACGTCGTTCACGCCGTCGATCTCGCTGATCGACTGGACGAATGCCGTATTGTCGTCGCGCATCGTAATCTCGACGGTCAGCTCAGTGAAGCCCTTGCGAACCGTCTTCGACTTCAGCTTCGTTCTCAGCTTGCTCAACTCAACACGCAGCGGTTCAGTCGCTTCCTCTGTATGGCGTATGATCAGCAGGAATGGCTGCTCCTTGATTTTGCCTCGCGACAAGTAAATCAGCACTAAACCAATGACGATCGAACCGAATATCGCGAGCGGGTACATTTTCGCCCCTGAAGCGATGCCCGCGGAAATTGCCCAGAACATATATACGATATCAAGCGGGTCCTTAACAGCCGTTCTAAACCGCACAATACTGAGCGCGCCGACCATGCCTAGAGACAATACGATATTAGTGCTGATCGTCATAATAATAAGCGCGGTAATCATCGTCATCAACACGAATGATACATTGTAATTATAGCTGTACACGACGCCTCTGAAGCATTTGCGATATATCCAGTAAATAAACATCCCGATAGCAAAGGATACGAGCAAGCCAATCGCCATGTCTACATAGGAGAAGGAGCGAAAGGCCTCCAGCTTTAACACGCTTTGCTTAATAATATCTTGAAATGTGGTTGTATCCCCCATAACTGCACCCCTAACCTATTCTTTAAAATGCTTCATGCTCGCTTCACGGCAAATGACATACTTGGAAATCGATGAACGTATATGGCTCTTAGGTTCAATAATTTTGCGGATATGATCTGGCAGAAAAGAATCGTACTTGATCTCCATAATCGTCAATGGAGCCGGTATCGTCTCCTCCAGCACAAGTCCCGGATGAAACATGTCCACCGTATTAATGCCAGCTGATAATCTTTTATCGAACGTAATCCGCACATTGCCATAATCGTATAAGAATGCTTCTCTCCAGTAATCGACAATAACAGCCGGACGAAACGCATAAGCGGTTAAGGCTGCATAAAACTCCTGCAGCAGCTTCTCTTCCCGCTCCTTCAAGAAGCTGTAATCCCCATCCAGTATTCGGTCATACTCATCGCGGTTAAGAGGTGCAGACTCCTTGCATACGAATTCGCCGAATTTGCTCTTCCTTTCAAGCGCGATGGGCGCGTCCTTTCCATTATAAGCCCGAATACGATACTTCTCCCTCTTAAAAACGCCGTTATTCTTATCCTCCAACGCGTAGCGATGCGGGTCATCGAAATATAGACTCCGAATATTATAACCGTCTTGACTGATCGAATGAGAATCAAGTGTAAGCGCAGCAGCAACTTTCTGCTTCAAGGTCATGTAATCATGAATATGGAGATAGTATTTATGCTCCGTTCTTAGCTTACGTCCGCGAAATTGCATGCTACTTCACCTCGAACTCTCTCATGCCTTGGTAATAGTTCCTATCTTCGTCAATATAGGTGTCGAAGGAGTATTGCATATTGCCTTGCGCATCTGTTACTATCGCTTTCCAGTAATAGAGTCCTGCGCTAAGCTCTTTAATAGCTAGCGAGTTTCCCTTCAGATGGGACTGCTTAAATACAACCTGACTCATACCAGGGTCTTTAGCGATCGTTATTTCATATTCCAGCGCATCATCTTGCAGATCAAATGAAATATCCCATGAAAAATGCAACTGGCCGTCATACTGCTCAACATCATTCTGAAAGAATGGCTTAGGCTTCTCCAAGTCCTCCAGAAATCGCTTCAATCCATTCTCAGGCGTATTCATAATAGTGCTCAAATCCTCATCGAACTTGCTTGCTTGATCGGGTAAAAATTGAATGTCCGGATTACGAGTTAGAAACGGCTTAACGATATCTTCATACTGATCCAGCTGACTTTTGATCGTATCCGCATTAATGTATTCCGCATACAATTGCTCCAGCTTGTCCTTTAGCTGTTGAATATGGCTTTCGCTGCGGAAATAGCGATTATGCAGCACAGATCCCCAATAGTTGCTGATGCCTGCTTGGAATGGCCTTATCGACTCATTCCGTCTTTGCAGCTCCCAACCGCCGTCATAATCCCAAGGAAGGATGTACCACTTATCCTCGTTAAGCGGCGAATAGAGATAGAAGTTATTCGCATCCGTATCCATATTATCCATTAAAATATTGGCAGCGGTCCAAGTCAGGAAGTTATCCAAATCAAAATGCTTGCTCACTACTTCATCGATTGGAATACTATAGTCGTTAACATCATCCAGCATATCAATAAGCTTGGTGTGATCCTCTCTGCCTTTAATCTCAAGTATCGTCTCAAAGCTTTCCTTATTATATGCGGGATCATTATAGTTCTTAATCTGATCCGGGTAGCGGTTGTATTCGAAGAACGTTACTTTATACAAATAACCGTTAGGATCTAGCATATGCGAGCGCAAAAATTGCTTATTAGGCTGCTCGACATGGGTGTACAGCCCATAATCAACATAATTGGTTGCCGCTGCGCCTGCCGACAAATCCTTTACATACAAATGAACGAATTGCGTTCTTAAGCTTGTCATATTCGGAATGTTCTCAAATAGATCAAAGCTTAGCTTATTTCTTAAACGAGACAGATCTAAACTGTGCTTATTCAGATTGAAGCTGCGCTGATCAAGATACATTCCCGCTTCCTCTTGCAGCTTGATTCGGTAAGACTTCTGCGGAGTGTACCAAGCTGTATTGCCGCGCAGCGTGATATTGGCATTCGATGATGTCGCCCCGTAACCGAACATGCCGGAACGCGGTCCCTCGCCATCGCTAAGACCCTCCTGCATAATGATGTTTAGCTTTTTATTTTCACTCTTGTTCTCAAGTCTGTTAAGGCTATACCAATCCAAAGCTGGCGCATCCGTACTCTTATCAGGCAAAATAGTAATGTACAGTGTCTTTAAAGAATCATCCTCGTCACGTTCATACAATCTTTTATCCTCATTCAGACCGCTCGAGACTTGCTCGGAAACCTCAGCCCTATTCTTATCAGCAGTAACCTCTGTGTTATCGCTCGTCCCTTCTCCCGTTACCGAGCAAGCGGACAGAACAATCGTCATGACGATAACCGAAGTAATCACTTTTGACTTATGGAAGAAAGACCTCTGCTTCGTCTTTTCTGCCTGATGGATCGGCTGCGCGCAGAAGGTGTAGTAATCTATATTGCGAAGCACATACAGCAACCTCGCAAACACAAGCAGAAGAGCAATAAACGACGCTATGAACATGCCAAGTCCGTCTTTTTCAATCTCCATCATCCAATAAGTAAAGCCGATGTTGAGCAGGACAAAACTAATACCGATCAAGAGCACGCCTTTACGATCGTCGAAATACATCAGAACATGCGTAAGGACGAACATTGTGATAAATAAGTAATAGGCTAAGGTAAGAATAATAAACAGGTCCAAATGGGGAGCTGTAAAACCGATCTGCGGCAAAAACTTGACGCCCAGCGCAATGGCCAGAACTGTGAACAACAGCTGTATCTCCATCAAGAAGCTGATTTCTTTCATCAACGTCTTCTGCATATCTTTCTTGGCAACCGCTATATCTTGAATCGTTCCGCCATTTAGTATATTCATATAATACATGCGGAACTTCTCGTAGAAGGAGGTCTCCACCGATACGACAAACGTAACGAGCGTAGGCATGACTGACATGAATGCAAAGTAGACCGGCAAATCATAGAACGGCATGATTAGGAAACGATCCGCCACTTCCGTGCCGCGAGGACTTAGCCAATAAATGAAATTATGCAAATATACGCCTGAATAAATGAAGCAGCCCGCGAAGAATAAGGAACTGTATTTTTTGAAGTAATGAACAAACTCGAAGAAATACTTGCCTTCTCCTCTCGGAAATCTTTGTTCAAAATGAAAAAACGACAAAATAACAATCGTCAAAAATCCCAAATCAAGCCCAATTAACGCAGCTGTTGTTCCATCGACACTACTCCAGATGAAGCACAGCCAGCCGGTAAGCAGCGCAATAATTGAACCAATCATAAAGCCTCTTGCAATACGGATATAGTCTTTTAGCGCTGATAAATAAACGCCCTGAATCCATATAATAATAAGCAGATTAAAAAAGAAATAAGCGGCGATTTTATACCCCATATTTGCCGTTACACCGCTGAGAAACCAGATCGCAATAAGCGATGCCAACGGCAGCATAATGATTAAGGAGCCATAGTAGGATGACATTAATCGATTATAGTTTTTCCCGTAAATATGATCAGCGATATAACGTGTAAGCACCATCGAAATGCCGCTCGTTAACATAATTGAAAAGACAAAGCAGTAAGACACTGTCGCTATATACAGCTGCCAATCCAAATAGGTGCCGCCGCTTACATCCATAATTCGCTGAAGCGCAATAATGAGCACCATACAGAGAATCATCGGTCCTACTGTCGTTAGCGAGGAGTAAGCGTAAGCTTTCACATTATTGATTAAGCCTTGCTCACGGAATAGTTTTCTAAGCTCGAACCCGATTCCTGCCATTATGCTCTCCTCCTAACTTCGTATACAGCTCTCGATAGCTGCGAATCACTTCATCCTGTCTATAATGCTTCAGCACGCGCTCATAAGCGTTTTTCCCCATATCATTCCGCAGCTTGGCGTTTTTGCAGAGCGTAATCGCACCTTGGGCCAACTGCTCATAATGCATCACTGGCGCTACGATGCCTGCAGGACCTATGCCGTCATTCTGGCCTTCCATCAGCTCTCTGCAGCTTCCTACATTCGTGGTGACAAAAGGTTTGCCTGCCGCCATACCTTCCAGTATAGCGAGCGGCTGTCCTTCACTTATGCTGGTCAGCATCAGCAAATCCATACGCCCGATATAATCTTTAATCGAAACCGTGCCCGTAAATTCAATATCCTTCAATTGCAAAGCGTCGACAAGCTGGAGACACTCTGCATAATAGTCCTCATCTTCCTCATACGGGCCCATAATGTAGAACTTCGTATTCGGCACCTCTTGCTTAATTAACGCGAAGCTTTGAAGCATCGTCTTAATGTCCTTTATAGGAACAACACGGACAATCGCACCAATCTGCAGCCAGCCTTCTTCTTTCGATTGAGGCAGATCCTTGTAATCGCTAATATGGACGCCGTTCGGGATGAGGTCGATCTTCGCCTGATCACAGCCCAACTCGATTTCGATCTCCTTGTTGCGATGGAATAAGGTAGTCACTAAGTCGGATTGCTCATAAGAGCAAGATGACAAACGGTAAAAGTATTGAATCCATAAATCTTTAAAATATCCCTTTACCCAATCCGCTTTTATAATTTCCTCTTCCCGCTCTCTGGAATAAATGCCGTGCTCCGTCAGCAGATAAGGCTTCCCGTGCACATGCTTGGCAACCGCGCCGACGACACCGGCATAGCCCGTTGAAACGCTGTGGTAGAGATCCGCTTCAGGAATTTCATTGCGTATCGTAATAAAGAGCGGCAGCACCATGGAACGGACCGTCCAGAACATTTCTGTAAAGGGAACGAGCGGATAATGCTCCTTGCAAAGCTGCTCCAATAGATCGAAGAAATCCTTGCTTAACAGGAAATCTGAAATATTGTTAAACTGCGAGCTGCGGAGCAAGTTGAAGAAGCTTGTCCAGTCGATACTTCCCGTTTCTCCCAGCAAAGACTTCACATTATTTCGCTGTGTCTCGCTAATTTTAAAGCGTCGTCCCCACTTCCCGTCTTCCTCCATATAGGCGTCCAAAAAGGTTTCCTTCACCTCAATCACATTGGACGGCAGCTCATATTTAAATTTGCCCCTCTGCTCCTTGCTCGCGGCTATCGCATAAATAATAAATTCATGCTCTGGCATCTGCCGGGCAATATTATGAATCCAGCTGGACACCCCGCCTGTAATATAAGGATAAGAGCCCTCTGCGATTATACATATTCTCATCTTCTCACCTGCCTAATCCAATCGTGAAGTTAGCGTCATTAGCAGTTACAAGATACGTATTGTCGTCAATCTTTCTGACTTGGCAATTTCCTTGAACGCCAATCTTTCTCTCTGTTCGTAAAATATAATGCTGCGGAAAGCTGTCAGCCGTCGTGTCCACTTTCAGGCCGTTAGCTTCGTGCTTGACTTGTATCTTTGTCTGTAGCACGCGCGCCATATCAAGCCCGGCCTCTGTAGACGTAATACTGCGCAGCCATGGATACGTATCTTTCAAACGGGCCAGCATATCGTCGAAGTCCTCGTGCAGCTTTTTCCAGTTCTGATTTAAGCTCCGCTCCTCGTCTAGCAGGTCATCCGGATGCAAAAAGTGAGAAAACACGCCAATCGAAGTAACCGCATTTGCCTCAAGCCACTTATTGTAGGGTGTGTCGAAATAGCCTGAAGTAATGCGAGGAAGCTCTATAATGCCGTCAGACGAGACCTCAAATTCCTGTACATAGGCACGGTCCGTATAATCCGTATCATATAGGGAAGCAATAACGGCCAGCTCCGGCCATGCCTGCTTTAGCGCATTTCTTCCGACTTGACCTAATACATTGGAAGGCGGAACATAAGACATAACATGATAGTTCGGAAACGCGCTGTCCATATATTTCAGCATCTCACGAATTGATGCCTCCATATCCGACTGACTCTTCCACGCCGCATACCCGAACGACTTCGCGATAACTGGGTCCAACTGCATCGATTGATGGTTATAGCCATGAATGCCAAGCTCGCCGCCGCTTTTAATAACCTCTCTGCCGAAGGAGATAAGCGTATACTTATCCTCGCCCTCAGGGTTCTCGAATGGCGGCTCAACTTCATCATCATAGGTTTGAATGGCGACCGCTGTATATTTTACATCATATTTTTTAGCTGTTTTCAACATATCCGGCCACCAGATTTCACGGAAGAAAGTCGGCAGATCCATATGATACTCTTCATAGATGTTCTCATCGTCCTTCCGTATAGGAGCAGGAAAATCATCGATATAGAACAGCTTAGAATTGAAAATGGGGTAAATATAATCAGGCTGCATCAAGCTGACGCCGCCGGCAATTAAGCCTCGGTTAGACTTTAAATATAGATTGTCTCCGTTATAAACAAGAAAGGCTCCTTCGCCATATTCTCGTTTCCACATGAGTGGAATCCGCTCTAGGCTCTGAGCTAAAAGGGTCGAATAATCATCAAGCTCCAAATAAAGCGAGTTATTGTACAAAAAGTCTTGACCGGTCGCCAAATCTTGTTGACCAATCAATACATTTGATGTGAGATGAATGCCCGTTGAGGAGCTTATCGTTTTAAAATCGACAATGCCCATTTTACGATAAAGCTGCTTAAATACGTTATCTGGTTCGGTCATACGCATAATAAACACATAGCCGCCAGCTTCTACATAAGCTTCGACCTCACTGCTGTGAACATCTAAGCTTTCGAAGTTTGCAGTCAGCAATACAGCCGCGCAGCCTTGAGGGTCGACATCTTCCTCACTAATATCGACTCCTTTAAAGGACTGCTTCATATAGTTCAACGTTTGTTCTGTATTATCTTTAAGCTGGACGCTCTGCTCATCGTCAGACTCATATACTAGACAATAAGGAAGCGGAGCATTTGCGTCCTGCTGCAGTTGCTCATTTGGATTATCGGAGATGAGTGAGGTCAGCCGTTCATGCTCCTTAACAAGCTTTTCATTCTGATTGAAATTCAATATAAATTGTGACCGGGATATTTGCGATATGATGGCTAGCAGCAATATAGCTATTAGAATCATATAAACTTTGCGATAAAACTTTACATCTTTATTCATACTACGCCCCTTCTGACCAAAATCTTACGATCGTAAGAGCCTGGTTAGACAATCGTATCGGCGCATTCATTAATTTCTCCAAAGTCGCCTTTAGCTTCTCGTAAGACTTAGTCTCGTAATAAACCTTCATCAATGACAAATAAGCATCCTCACTGCGAGGACAAAGCTTCAAATAATATAAGCCGCTTTCCTCCGCACTCGAGTATTGCCCCAAGATAAGCTCCGTATTGATCTTCTCTCGATGAGCCCACTCCTGCTCCTCGCTGAGAGCGATAAGCTGCTCAAGCACTGCTAAATACGTATAGCGATTTTTCGTTAGTGTGCGTTCATCCAAAAAACCACTGCTCATATAAGCTTTCATAATTTCCGCATAAGCAGCTACAATGTACTCATCATCGCGGTGTTTCTCGTACTTGACGGATAAGTCCTGCAGTGCGATTAACAGCTTCCGCTTCGTTTCCATTATGGCGCTTACTGCGTAATGGGACGTTTCTGTATCCTCATTGCTGACCGCTCGCTGCAGCACATCGATATAATGAATCGAGTCCTGCTTCAGCACATCAATCATCACTTTGCGCCGCGTCCGATGTTCGCTTACGACAAGCGCATCCTCAATTGGAATGACATTTAGCTCTTTATCCCGTTCGATCTTGGCATAAACGCCCACCTGCCGAACCTCGTGCTCCTCTTGCTGCCGAATAACATATTCATCGAATTGCTCTCCAGCCTGACGATAAAGCGCTTTGGGCCAAAATAAAGGGAGCAGCCAGCCGACGACTGGCAGAACGGCAACTACTATGGCCCTCAACAGCCATCCCTGTCTGGAGCCGTGATATATGACCGTAATAATGATAAGCGAAACGGCTAGATAAGCTGCATAAATAAGTATACCGATCATCGCTCTACCCCTCTCTTACGGCGGAAAACACGATGTTGGTGCTCGACAGTCGTTCTAATACATGCACTGCATCTTCGTCGCTCGTATTGGATAGCAGCACCAAAATATGATGCTCATCATCCAAGCTAATATAATCCGTTTCACGCAGAAGCGCGGAAACAGCATTGGCGGCTGCCGTAATGGCAGAAGGATCTATTGCGCCTTTCAATAGCAAATAAGGAACCTGATTGTCCTTCTCCGCTTGCGCTTTAGATTCAAGTATTTCTTGGAACAAATCCTTATGCAGCAGCATTGTGCCATCTACATAGCGCTGACCCTCAGTCGCATCAATATAAGTAAAAGCTTTGTTCAGTGCAGAAGCTACGAGATCCACCGTTATGCGGAACAGATTTTGATGATATAACGAGAAGTTCTCGAAGGAAAGTCCATCGATTGCGATTACCGCAGCGATTTTGTCCTTATGATAGATAGGCGCGCACATTAGCGGCGTATTCTCGTCCAGCTCTTTATTCACGTACATTTCCCCTGAGCTTAGAACTGCCGAAAGATATGCATGCTCCTGAACCTTTAGCGACTTGGACGAATGCTGCTGGCCCGAGCTTGCCAGCAACCGTAAATAAGTCTGATATTCGTTAACGGTAAAGATTGAGACCGTCTGTACGTTCATAATCTTCTTAACTACATTGACAGCTGCGTTAAACACAAGCTCTGGCTCCAAGCTCTCCAGCTCTTTTGTTATCGAATAAATCTTGCCGTAGCTGTCGCCTGTATTTAATATTCGTTGCTGTAGCTCTTCCTTCACTTCCCGCACTTCCGTATATACGCCCTCAAGAAATTCATATTGTTCGGTCGTTTCTGTGAGCTTCTGCTCTTGCTGCTTGATGAGCGTATTTTTTCGTTCGACTGTGTAGCCGACCACTAAGCCGATAAATAAATAGATGCCAATCTGGAAAATGAAGTTCGGGTCGTACAGCAGGGAAATCATATCTCTGCCATCAAGCAGCTTCTGACCGAGTAACATTCCAATCGACAACAGTACCGAAAGAAGAGCCTGGCGGCTGCCGTACAGGATGCCCATAATTGTAATGTAGAAAAGCTTAATGTCGATCGAATCGTAAGCGCTATTCATTTGACTAAGCGACAGCCATGCCGTTAAGCCGAAAGCGACTAAGTTCTCGATAGTCGGCATCGCTTTTTTTAACATCGGCGCAATTTCCAGCACTTTCGGCTTCTTCTTTACGGAGGCTGCTGCCAACTGTTCCTGCGCCGTCTTCTCTATAAAAAACGCGTTTGTTTTTGCGAGACCTTCCTGCAGCGTATAAAGCGGACTCCAGTCCAAATCTCGCTTAACGAGTGTATTATCTAGAACAGAGCGCATAATATCGCCGTGTCTCTTATCTGCATGCACGATGCCTTTAGCTTCATGAAGACTGCCAAGCGTCTCAACTATGTCATTAACGCTGCTTTCCGTATTGGTTGATAGATTATACACACCTGTCACATAGCTGTTCGAGCTGCGATAAATCGCATCCGCGACATCTCCAACATAAATAAAATCCCTTGTTTGCGTACCGTCACCATGGATGACAAGCGGCTTTCCTGCAAACAAACGATCGAACATAATCGATATGACTCCGCCTTCACCAAGCGCATCCTGACGTGGCCCATAAACATTAGAAAAACGGAAACAAATGGTCGGCAATTGATAACGTTCCTCCCATTGCCGGCAATAGGCCTCTCCAGTCAACTTACTTAAACCATATGGTGAAATTGGGCTGCATGCTGCATTTTCCTGTATCGGGAGCGATTCCTGCATACCGTATACGGCGGCGGATGACGCGCAAATAAACTTTTTGACATTATACTTGCGAGACAGCTCCAGCATATTTACTAAACCAAGCACATTGGATTCGGCGTCATCAGTCGGATTATTCATCGAATGCGCGACACTAACTTGCGCAGCCAAATGAACGACGATATCGAATCGATTGGAGCGGAACAATTCTTCGCATTTCTTGTCCTCTACGGAAAGAATATAGCTTTTATGCTTAAAGGATATATTTGAACGCTTGCCTGTTTTTAAGTTATCAACAATAAATATCTCATTGCCTTCTTTGTAGAATCGATCAGCAACATGTGAGCCTATGAATCCGTAGCCGCCCGTAATTAATATCTTCATTGGATCACTCTTTCTAGTTGTCGTATGTAGAAAAAAGTAAAAAAAAGTCTAAAAAAGCAGAAAAATATTAATTAATTATAGCATATGCCTGATTATAGAACCACATGTTTAACAGTGTCGGGCGGCAATTCTAGCTGTTACTTAATGGGCTGGAGCAGTTTGTGTGATATTTCATACAACGGGTGAGGGGCTGGCTTGCTTGGGGACGAGTTTGTGAGATATTTCGTATAGTTGTGGGCAGGCGGCCTGCTTCAGGAGCTCTTTGTGTGATATTTCATACAACGATAGGTGCGTACTTGCTTGGGGACGGTTGATCGAGTACGGTGGTTTGAGGCGTTGGTCTGGGAAGATCGCTGGGATGTGATGTGCGTGAATAAATAGAGTCCTGACTCTGTTAGAAGTCAGGACTCTATTTGTCCGGAAGCTTTCCCTATTAACGTATCGTATACAAGCTCATATCCTCTTTAAGAGGAAGCTTCGTCTTCTTGTTATCGTTTAGCAGCACACCCGTCTTTATCTCGCTGCCTTTGTTCAGACCAATAGCGGTTAACGGAATGGCGAATTCGATGCCGCTGTCACTAGCTGCATATAGCTTGGACTTCTTAAGATTATCGATCGATGTCCATGCCCATTTGGAGCCATTACCTGAATAGCGGTACAACCGTCCATCCTCTACTAAATAATCGAGTCCAACTGTTGTCCAATTCGAGGTTTGATAGCCCGTGCTCTCGCTTTGATCCGTATTCATATACAACTGCACTTTACCGCTCAATCCGCTGCCTTCTATTAGAATGTATAAATAGGCGTCGTCATTTGTCAATTTATAGCTCAAGAACGACTCTTTTGCCAGCTCATCCGTATGGCTCCAATCACTTGTACTGCCGTCAATCTTTATTAGATTTAATTCTGGAGCTTCTATAGGAGGCATTGAAGGTTTTGCCTCACTAGCAGTTCCTATGAGTGACATCTCATTGCTAAGCGGAAGCTTGTGCTCCATTGAATCCTTCCAAGCGTAACCGACTCTCAATCCTTCAGCAGATTGAACACCCAGGTCAGCTAAGCTTATTTCCAGCTCTACCACCGTCGATGTAGCAACGAATTTATTGTCTTTCTTGTAGGAGCGCACTTCAGTCCAAGCCCAGTTCGTCTTCCCTTTGCCGCTGTACTTGTACAGCACGCCATTTTCGACCATATATTCCGAACCGCTGCCGCTCCAATAAGGCGCTTGAAACCCGCTCTCGCCATTCTGGTCCGTATTAATAAACAACTGTCCCTTCTGCATCAACAGATTACCCGTTACAACAATGTACAGTTGTTCCTTCGTCGTGTAAGCCTTCATCGACCTCACATTGGAAGAGCTGTTGCTAAGCTCGGCAATAGCGCTCCATTCCAGGGCGGCGCCGTCAACCGTTATTGCTGAGTCGCCGTCGCCGATAGGCGGCGAAGTTACAGGCGTTCCAGCCGGATCAGTCTCTCCCGGTACTAACGGAGTACTCGTCGCAGACGGTGTCGGTGTCGGCGTCGAAGCTTTCGTTGGCTCTGGTGTCGGCTCTGGAGTAGATGCCGGTGTTGGAGCTGCGGTGGGTACCGGTGTCGATGTTGGTCTTGATGTTGGTGAAGCCTCGATAAGACCGCCAAGCTCTGTTGCCCCGATATCGATTCCATTCGCCGATATTCTCTGAGCGCCGGTATAATCAGTTGCACCCATCTCCCCATACTTAAGCGTCCCGCCGTCAACCGCAGCTGACTCTTTTGCCAACGAAATATCTCCTGTACTTACTTCAGCAAGCATTGGATCTCCAAATTTAGAATGCTCATCATAACCGGTTACGGTTTGATAAGCTTCCCAGGTTTTATGCGAGACTCCCTCCCAGCGCCAAGAGCCGCTGTTCACCCCGTCTGAACGGTAATATAGATTATAGTCAATCACATTATCTCCGCCGGTTGTGTTGGACTTCTGCACAAACAGCTTAGACGGCAATGCGTACAAAATATTATTGACAATCACATTATGATCATTATGATGCTGAAGCGTAATTTCGCCGTAGCCTTGATTCAGCGTATCATTATTGTACAGCGTATTATTTGTTATCACGTTACGAGCAGCTCCGCCGTTATCAGAGCCTGATCCGCCCATTATGAGACCAGCGCCTTCATTATGATGCAAGTAATTGTTGCGGACCGTCACATGACTAGTCGTCTTCCCCAATATTTCACTAGCGAGCTCAATGCCGAAGTTGCTGTTAAAAACCTGATTGCGCTCAATAACAATATTCGTTCCGCCATCCACATAGATGCCGCCAGCGCTTTTGGAGCCGCTGCCATATGCCGGATTAGTTGAGCTGTCAATGTTGTAGACGGTATTGCCTGCAACAACGCCATTTCTCGCTTGATCCGTGCATGCCCCTGAACATGTTCCATAAAAGCCTGCGATATCAATACCTATGTTGTTATTATCATGAATGACGTTATTTTCTACGTTGAAGCGATTCACATTGCCTGCTATAGTCATCGATTCGCTGGAGCCCAGAATCAAATGATGAACCGCATTGCCGCTAATCGTCACATCGGTTATCGGAACGATCGAGTTGCCATAGATGACAATACCATGCGCGTTGCCCCTATCTGCGCGGTTCTCTATATGATGCACGTCATTGTTCAATAAGTGAATATTCGAGCCTCCGTCCTGCACCTTAATGCCTGCCGGATATTCCGAAGAGCTGCCCGATGCCAGCCCCTTAATCTCGAAACCTTCCACCACTATATAGTTTGCGTTTCTTATTTGCACCAAGGCGCTTTTGCCGCTCGCTATACTCAAGTTCGTACCATCAATAACCGGCTTCTCTCCCGGATAGGCTTGGAATGTAATGTAACCGTTACTCGCATGGCCAGAGCTTCTAATCGTCAGAAACTCTTCATAGACACCGCCTCTAACGAGGACAGTCTCACCAGCAACAAGTGTATCCGCGGCTTTCTGAATCGTGCGCCAAGGCGACGCGAGCGTTCCGTCTCCCTCATCGCTGCCTGCAGTCGAGACGTAATAGACTTTTCCAGCAAAGTGATCAATCGAATATGCATTCATAGGCAAGTAGGCAACTAAGATCATCATCGACATTAGTACGATGAAGCCGATCTTCAACCTGTTCATTACTGTATGTGTTCGATCGGTATCTCTTATCATGCCTTCGCCTCCTTGTTATGATCTAGTTAATCAATACGGGATCACAGATGCCTTATTTCAATAAAAAACCGCAATTTTGGTTACTATCGGCAAATAGATACCTTATTTGAGTGAAAAATCCGATATTCCGCCCCAAATTCAATAAATAGCCAACCTATTTTCCGATAATACAAGAAATCATCTATTTCCGCCGAAATAAGAAATCTATAATCCGCTAATCGCGCAGCACCAGAACCCTCGCACTAATACCCTCGCTTCGATAATTAAATGGAAATCACGCGCACATCTTATTATCTGAGTCTAGCATATGATCGGCCCTTGCGCGAGTGTGAATTGGCTTACTTTTGTTTGCCTTTTCTATAAGGCTAGTATCATACCAGAACAATAATCCAATCATTCCACTCTAGCAACACATAATCTACATAGAAGTTAAAAAACACGGAGGTGTATCGTTAATGCCAACAGAAAATGGGAACAACAGCAACACAGCTTTTATTCTCGTATTATTTATTCTACTAGTCATTATCGTTTGCAGCAGCGGAGTTTTCGGCCGTAACAATAACTAGTATTGTCGATTGCCAACAAAATAGTCAGTAAGATTGCAATAGTAAGATTGCAATAGCAGCCAAAAAGACGCGGCTCCCAATTCGTTGGAAGACCGCGTCACTTACATAGCCTTATAAATCCGCAGCCGCCAGCTTCTCCTGAACGGATCGTAGCTTCTGCTCGGAGGAGCTTTCTTTATCGCGCCGATCATCGAGCTTGATCGAGGTTGATACTCTCTGGGCATCCGATTGGAAAGGCGCTTCATGTATCGCCCGTATAGCCGCGAACACGAGATCAAGCGGTCCTTCTATAATCGTGCTCATCGAGGTTAACGTATAGGTGATGCCCTCCTGCTCTTGAAGCACCCGCTGCAAATCAGCTACATAAGGACTCAGACTTGTGCTGCCTGTACCAATTGGAATAACAGTTACTTCGGCAATTGCCATTACATGTTTCCTCCTTAATGTGACAATACAAACTCGGTGATCGTCGGCAACAATTGCTCATGTAGAGGAATCTTGTTATTCATGTATGTCGCCAGATTTCCCTCACGATCCTGCGGAGCCACTTTTAGCACATGATTCATTCCGTCTATAAGAACAAGCTTTGCTTCGGGATTGCCTTTCTTTAAAGCCTCTGCATCAGTGACGGTTACTTGCAGATCAGTCGTTCCTTGAATGATAAGCGCTGGTACATTGACAGCCCCCACCGCTTCAGCCGGATCGTAGGAGAGCCAAGCCTTCAGCTAACATTTTTAGGCTGTCATTTTTAGCCCCGCCAATGGGATTGCCGTCTTTATCTGTAGCACCTGAGCCCGCCAGCAAAATTACAACAGGTGTAGGACCATCCTTTCCGGCTCTTTGCAGCGCAGCTTTCAGCTCTCCGTTCGAAACCGGAATCGACAGCTCTTCATAGGTTACAGGCTGTTCCTCGTATCTCGCAAGCGCAATCGGAAATGTTTGGCCATTTTGCTTAAACACACCTTCAATACGCTCTCCCTTTAATTGACCTGTGATCTGAATCTTTGAGCCGGTCAAGTCAATGACAACATTCATTTCATCCCCAATGTAGACAGCACTTTTAAATGGGATATCGTGCAGACCCTGAGCAGGCACAGACAAGCTCCCAGTCTCCCTATCAAGCTTTATTATAATAGGAAGCGGCGATTGCGGAATTTCAATATTTTCCTCCCACGACCCAAGCAGCTGTTCATTCATTTCTATTGGTGCCTCCATATTATCTTTCCCTGTCCCGCACGCTGTTAGAATCGCTACAAGAAGACAAGTCAAAACTATTTTTTTCATCATCAAATGGTCCTCGTTTCAGATATAATGATCGTTTTGCATTATTCCACCATTTTCACATTTACATAAATAATAAGCGCTATTAGTATTCCTTTAAACCAGCCACCCTCCACGAAAAAAACGACCAACAACGCTAACAACGACGGCAAATAGTAAAAGAGCTTCTTCATCCTTATTCCTCCATCCAAAACAATTCATCAAGCGGGGTATGCAGATGCTTTGAAATCAATAAGCACACTCTAATAGTTGGATTATACTTCTGCGCTTCTATTAGATTCATCGTCTGTCTTGTCACCCCAATCAGATTAGCCAGATCGCCTTGTGTCAGCTTCCCATGCTCCATTCTGACGAGCTTCACACGATTCATTAATGTAAAGTCCTTCAACGAGTGATTACACCTCCTATAGTTTTGCGGAGCAAAACTTTCTTCGTAAGCATCGGCTTAGTTTTGCGGAGCAAAACTTTCTTCGTAAGCATCGGCTTATTACTCTGGGTGTAACATATATATTACATTTATCACATATATGCGACAAAAAGAGAGCTGTCCAAGTCAATGACTTAAAGGACAGCTCTCTCTATTTTACCCATTATCCCAACAACGGCTGATCTAAAAATTGCAGCTCTAAGCGCTCCGTACCGTCGATCTCAAACACGATAATTTCATTGTTTCCTTTCCGCAGAAGCGGCGCAGGAATATAAAGCGTCTGCTGCGGTCCAGCCTTCCAATACCTGCCTAGATTAAAGCCGTTAACGTAAGCGACGCCTTTAGTCCAACCCTCCAGCTTCAGGAATGTATCCGCCGGTGTATCTTCAATAGTCAGCTCCGCCTTATAAAAAGCTGGTCCAACAGTTGTCTCTGCCCCAACAGTCCCGTATGACAATGCATTTAAGTCATCCAGCGGCAGCGTCCAGACCGTCCATCCATACAAATATTGATTACCGTGACGTACTCCCTCTGTAATTCCTTTTCGGTCAGCGAGATAAGGTCCATAGTTGATTCGCCCCATATTTTCAACCAAAATACGAAGTCGTGCGCCGCCCTCCGGCACTGCGAAACGGACTTTTTTGCTGGCGTCCCATCTTTCGACTACTCCCTGAAGCTCATCGTCCAAGTAAACAAGCGCCCGATCATGGCAATCTTGAATAATTAACTCATTCTCATCGCGCGGCCCAGTAATGAACGTTTCATAAAGAATAAAACCGCTATTCTGACCAAAACGCTCCATCGGCTCCGGACAGGCTGATTGAACCGGTGCAGACAGATGCTGCAGCTGATCAAACAATACCGCTCTGCTGGTTACCGGAACAGTACCATATGCCCGCTTCGGCAACGGTCCTGGCACCTCCATCTCAGGAAGCTCTATGTACTTGGCTAAAATATCGCGCACCGCGTAGTACTTCTCAGTTGGATCACCTGCTTCATTTAATGGAGCGTTATAATCATAGCTTGTCACAGTCGGCTCATATTGATCGCGTTCTAAACCGTTCGCGCCGCTTGTAAAAGCAAAGTTCGTACCGCCATGGAACATATAGAAGTTCACGGAGCCGCCAGCCGCCAGCATATCCTCAAGCACTTCGGCCACCTCATTACCGTCTCGTACATGATGCTCCTCATTCCAATGGTCGAACCAGCCGTTCCAATACTCCATACACATAAGCGGCCCTTTCGGCTGATATCGGCGCAGCATCTGAAAGGCTTCCTCCGCTCTGGACCCGAAGTTCACCGTTTCCAGCACCCCTGGCACCATGCCGCCTTGAAGCATATGATGCTCTGGCCCGTCAGAGGTGAACAACAGCACATCAATGCCGCGATTAATCATCGCTTGCTCCAAATATTGAAGGTATTTTGTATCGTTGCCGTAGCTTCCGTATTCATTCTCGATTTGCATCGCGACAATTGGGCCGCCGTTCGTGCACAGCAGAGGCTTCAGCCTCGGCATAAGCTCATCGTAGTACGTATCCACTTTGTCGAGGTAAGGGCGATTCATGCAGCGAAGCTGCACATCTCTATCCGCCAGCAGCCAAGGGGGCAATCCGCCAAAATCCCATTCCGCGCAAATGTACGGACTTGGACGTACGATTACATGCAAGCCGAGCTCCCCTGCCAATCGTACAAAGCTTTCCACATCCGCCATGCCCTCAAAGTTAAACACGCCGGGCGCCGTTTCATGAAAATTCCACGGAATGTATGTCTCCACTGTGTTGAAGCCGCATGCCTTCAGCTTTAATAGTCGATCTTCCCAATACTCGGGCACTACTCTGAAGTAATGAATCGCTCCGGAAAGTAAGCGTATAGGCTTGTTATCTAAATAAAATTGATCATTATCTACACGGAAATCAGTCATTTGAAATGACCTCCATTTCTATTGTCTTGCCTATCATTCTATGCCGAAACAGCATACGAACAAATGGACAATAGTAGATATTATTTGACCTTTTGTCATGTTAGCGTTACGCTCAAAAAAGAAGCAGAAATTACGCCGCTCAGGAGGTCTATTTAAATGGAGATTCAGTACTCGCTGCCCAACTTAACTAGCACACTGCAAATCATCGGCTGTCATATGAGCGATTTCCCTCCCGACTGGTCCTATCCCCGGCATCATCATTACCTCTTCGAATTGTTGCACTGCATAAAAGGCGAGATCAGGCAAACGGTTGGCGAGCATGTGTTTACGCTTAGCAGCGGAGACTGGCTATTAATTAAGTCAGGCATTTCTCACGCTACCGAGAATGGCTCCACCTCAACTTATTGCTTCTTTAATCTGCATTTCGATCTGGACGATCCTATCATTCGGACAAGACTTTGCGAGTCTGATTACATCATCATAAAGTCGGAGGACGCTGAACAACTGTCGTTAGCGTCGCATTTCGGCGCCATCGAGAAGGCGCTTCAGGCCAACAATGACCTCTATGTCGTTGACAGCGCCAAGGCGCTGAATCGGTTAATTATTCAATCCCACACGTTATGGATCATTAGCTCGTTTATAAAATACAGCGATAAAGCTTCGAACGAAGTGCGGCTGAATAACGATAATGTTCAAAATTCCTCCGTCTTCGAGACTGAGCTTGCCCATGCCATTGAAGAGAAGCTGCGCAGCGGCGACAATGGGAAGATCGCTGACATTGCTGCTTCGCTAGGCATAAGCCGCGGACGCTGCACGCATATTTTCACCAAAGTGTACGGACAATCGCCTCGGCAATATATGAGCAAGCTCGTCCTTAATCAAGCCAAGCATTTGCTTGTTCACTCCACCTATACAATGGAGGAGCTGGCTGAGCAGCTTGGATTTCAGTCCGCAAGCCACTTCTCCAGACAATTTCGGCGATGGACTGGCATGCCGCCAAGCGCATTTCGGCCGAGGTATATTCGCTCTCCAGGAAATAATAACAGCACATAGCAGCTGTAGAGTCATCATGGACAACACCTCACCTGAGCTGTTGTCCTCTAACGGTAATCCCTCCCTTTAAAAGAAGTGCGAACAGAGCTTACAAAGGTTTAAGAGGAATCCCTGCCGCTGTAAACGGAGTCAAGTGACTACTTGATCGCAATTGCCCCCCCAACAACAAGTAAAACCATATTATTCATGACCGCCTGACCACTGACCAACTTACTAACTGACCAACTGAAAAAATGAGCACCCAGATACATCTCCGTTACACCTTTAATCCATTTTGAAATTAAGTCATCCTTTCTTTTTCACTCTCCACCCTTCTCCCGCAACTTCCATCCGCATTTTCCTATATACAACCCTATATGAATCGGTATAAACTAATCTTATGATATTCAAAACAAAATCTTTATTTCAATTTGAATTTTAGTTGGTATAATAAATATACATGCAGTTACAAGAAGAGCGAGGAGAATGAGGAGCATGAATCTGCAGCAAAGATTGATCATCCATCTTCAATTATTCACTTCCTTCTTCCGAATCGGTCCAGCTACCTTCGGAGGAGGCTACGCTATGATACCGCTCATTGAGCAGCAAGCCGTCCATAAACGAGGCTGGTTCGACGAAGAAGAGATCGGCAAGCTTTTAACGTTAGCCGGAACAGCGCCTGGCGGCGTCGGCGTCAATGCCGCAGCCTTCATTGGATACCGATTAGCTGGCATAAGCGGCGCTATTATGGCGATCATTGGCATTACACTTCCTACTTTTATCATTGTGCTGGGTCTTAGCTTTCTATATATAAGCATCGAAGGTCATCCGAAGGTGGAGGCCGCGATGAAAGGCATTAAAGCAGCCGTTATCGCACTCATCCTTACTGCCGCTTATCGTATGGCCAAAAATGCGCTTTTTGACACTTTCACAGTCATGATCATGCTCGCAGCTTTAGCTGTATTAATATTTACTGCTATTAGTCCTGTATATGTGGTTATAGCAGGCTTGTTTATCGGTCTAATAGGCGCAGGCATAAAGAAGCTGTTCGGCATGGATCTTGCAATAGAGAAGAGAAGGCCGAACAAGCGGGAAATCGCAGAGCTAGAATACTATATTTAATGGAGGTGCGGCATGCTGCTGAAACTTTTTCTCTTCTTTGTCAAAATCGGCTTTATCGCATTCGGCGGCGGCTATGCCGTAGTCCCTATGATCGAGCATCATATAAGCTCTCAAGGCTGGCTTACAGACAGTGAATTTCAAAATATTGTTGCTCTTTCGAGCATGGCTCCGGGTTCTATCGCTACTAACAGCGCAACGCTGATCGGTTACAAATTGGCAGGAGTTACTGGAGCGATCACCGCGACGATCGGCATTATTTTGCCTTCACTCCTTGTCGTTGTGCTGCTTGCCGCTTTTTTCAGTAAATTTCAGAGCAATCGCTGGTTCCAAACTTCCTTCTACGGATTAAGACCGATTATTACCGCTCTGATCGTCTATGCGGCTATTCGGCTCGTCCTTCATTCTTCTCTTATCAACTCTCTGGAATGGCCTATGGTTGCAAGTCTATTCATATGCGCTGCATCATTAGTTGCATTAATCAAATATAAAGCTAATCCTCTGCTAGTTATAGCCGCTTCCGCCTTTGTTGGAATCGTTCTATTCTAGTATAATAGGATCAGAAGCGGCTTATTTTCATCTTGTGAGTATCTTGCATCCAATAACGCGGCTTTATTCTATGTGAAAATGAGGATTGAGCGTGGAAAAAAACCGAAGAAACGCTTTTGCTTCGCCCAAAACTGCGATTTTTAATCAAATAGCGGATCATGATATACATTCAAAATCAGAATTACTTTCCAAGTTCGAGCTGACGAACAGTACGCTGACGCGGCTGCTGGAGGAGATGGTCCAAGCCGGTATTCTCGTCACATCCGGATTAGGTCAATCCAGCGGAGGGCGCAGGCCTATTTTGTATGAAATCAACCAGAGCAGCGGTTACTTTTTTGGCTTGGATTTATCTAGAAGGTACTCTTCGTTAGGCTTTTTCGATATGAAAATGAACCCAAAAACCTTTACACGCTGGAGAATGGACGAAACGATGTCTCCCCGTCAATTCGTCTCTCATCTGGCGATGACTATTCGCTCGATTCTAAACGATCACCAACTTGACCCTGAGCAGGTTATTGGAATAGGTGTAGGCGCGGTAGGACCGCTGGACAGCGAGAGCGGGACGATTCTTCATCCCTTAAACTTCTCGTCACCAGGCTGGATTAATGTTCCGCTTACTGACATCATTACCGAGCAAACAGGAATTCCGGCCTATCTTGAGAATGGCGCGAACGCCGCTTTAATCGGAGAGCATTGGGCACTGCGAGAAAATAATTTACAGCATATGTTGTATGTGCACGCCGGAGTCGGACTTCGGTCTGCCATGATGTCGAATGGCCAGATCGTTCACGGCTCCATAGATATGGAAGGCGCAATCGGTCAAATGATTATACAGACGGATGGTCCGAGATTGCATGACTACGGTAATTATGGCGCACTTGAAGCCTTCGCGTCTGTTCAAGCGCTTGAGAAGCAAGCGCGGGCGGATGCCAAGCTCGGGTTCTGTGATATGCCTCAGCGCTATCATATTCAGCCAGAGCGGATTAACTATGACACCTTGCTGCAAGCATTAGCGCAAAATGATCCCTATGTTACAGAGCTGTTCATGAAAGCAGCTTCTTATTTCGGCATCGGACTCGCTAATCTCATTAATGTATTCCATCCTGAGAAAATTATTCTTGGCGGCCTAATCGTGAATTCGTTTGACCCTTTCTACCAATCAGCGATCCAAACCGCGCTTAAGAATACATATTATTACCCAGACTACCAGCCTGCATTCTCCAAAGGTTTGCTGCGGGAGGACGCAGTTGCGACAGGCGCAGCGCTGCTTGTACGGCAAAGCATTAAGCTGTGAAATAATATCAGGCATACTGACTTTAAAAAAAGCCGAGCGATCATCAGGTGAGCCCTCTCACCCGACAACCGCTCGGCTTTCCACTACTTGATTACTACTTCTTCAAGAAATTCAAAATTCCTTGAGCTGTCTCTGCGCGCTCTGTCACGCCTCTTGGTGCAAATACATCGCTCGCTTGCCCCTGCATAAGTCCGGCAGCGATCGCTTTGCTTACGCCTTCCAGCGCCCACGCGGATACAAGGTCCGCATCCCTATAGCCTTCCAGCTCATCGCCAAACTCCAGCGTCTTGCCACTCTTATATTCATAAGCTCTTACAAGCAACAGCGCCATTTGCTCGCGAGTAAGCGTTGCCTCCGGCGCAAAACGATGCTCAGAGACCCCTTCAACAATGCCCGCTTGAACTGCCGCAGCTACCGCTTCCGCATACCATGCATGCCCAGCGACATCCATAAAGCCTGTATTCGCCTGGTCAGACTCAATACCTAAAGTACGAACCAGCATCGTAACGAATTGCGCTCTCGTTGTAGTTCTATCAGGAGCAAACAGCTCGCTGCTCATGCCATTAACGACATGAAGAGCGCTGAGCTCTTGAATCGCGCCAAATGCCCAGTGGCTGGATGGCACATCCAGATAGCTCTTGCTGTATTCAAGCACCGTGTACTTGGAATTGTGAGTCAACGCTGTCTCAATCGTCTCCCCGCTAACCTTGCCTCCAACATACTCCCACTGCTTCGAGCCCTCATTGAGGTAGTAAATACCCAGCAATCTCTTATCAAACCCGGTTGGTGTAATTGCGAACTTCAAAGTTACCGCTTCCGCAAAATGACTCAGACTAACAGTCTTTCCAGCCTTGCTCTCAAGCACCAATACAAACTCATAAAGCTTGCCATTTTGCTTAACAGCTGCATCGCTCGCAGCATTAGCCGCCTCGACCAATCCAGCCGCCTCTACTGCTTGCAAGCCTGCTTTAATTCGTGCATCCTTCCATTCATCGCCACTGCCTTGCTTGAACAAATCATTCAGCACAGAAGCAGGGATAGTTACTGATTGCGTACCCGACTTCAGGATCAATCCTTTATTAGCCTTCTGCAAAATCTCGCCCGCAGTACCTGGCAGGTACACGAAACCGCCATTTGCAACATCAATCGTTACGTCTGCTGCTGTGCCGGATGAAGCAATCAAATTGTTTAGATCGCTGATAGACAGCTGACGAGGCTGCGGAACTACTCCACCGCCAGTGGAAGGCGGATTATAAGTACTATCCGTTGCTGTTTTAACCGACAAGGTTGGACCATTCGTTGTCCATACGCCATTTGGAAGCTTAGCTTCTACCTTGAAGCTGTACTCCGTATTTGCGATAAGCCCCGTAGCGGTGTATACGCTGCTCGTAACCGTCGCTGCTTCCACAGCATCCTTATACACTTTATATTCCGCAGCTCCGCCGTTTACTTCCTCCCAGTCCAGTGTAAGGCTGGTTGACGTAATGTCACGAGCTGTCAAACTGCTGTTGAACGGCCATGCATACGCTGACTTCATAACATTCCAGAAAGTGTCTGCGATAGCTTTGTAGCCTTCCTCGCTTGGATGAATATTTAATGGATTAGGAAGATAGCTCGCATAATCCGCTGCAATAGCATCCTTAATTGAAATAAATGCAGCTCCTTGCGAGGTTACTGCTGTCTCTGCCGCTTCATTAAAGCTGTCCAGGATCGCCTCAAGTGGCTGCTTCTGCGCTTCTGTCAACGGGAAGTTATAGAACGCATTATACAAACCCATCACATACACATCTGCCGAATCGTTTAATTGTTTAATTTCCGAAAGAATAAGTCCCGTATTAACTGCAATCTGTTGAATAGTGCTTTCTACCAAAATCGGATCAATGGCTGCCGTTGGATCTAAAACTGCCAACAGATCATTAGCCCCGATATCAATAGTAATAACATCAGCGCTTGCGATGCTCTCCTGAATGGACAGTCCATTAGGCGCAATTGTCATTTCATCCTTCAAGGCATCCAGCAATTGCTGCGTTGTATACCCCGGATATGCGAAGCTCTTATTAAACTCTCCTAAGTACCCCGCGCCATGCAGCTCCTCTGCCAGCATATCCGTATAGCTGAGACCTAATGCGCGCTGATGCGAAACGCCTACCGCTAAGGAATCGCCTAGAGCTACATAGTTTACTTTTTCCTCTGAACGATCAACTACAACCTCAAAGGTCGTGCTCCATTGTTCCGCAGCATTGCCTTCGGTATCTTCCACATCAATTGTCGCCTTGTAAGTACCGTTAGGCAAATACGTAGCTGCGATAACCGTTCTTGTGCTAGGGTCATACAGATGTTGAACCGTGGTTTCGTTTAGCTTCACTGAGATTGTCGATGGATCAATATCTGCACCTGTTTTAATCAAAGACGCTGACAGGGTTGGCATGCTCGTATAGACTGTTGAATCATCAGCTGGCATCCCGTTTTCAATAACAGGACCTGTATGACCAGCGCTCTGCCCACTGTCAGCCGCAAAAGCCTGCAACGGTGCCTGAATCATCATAAACACCAGCAACATGAGCACTGTCCCTCTAAACATCTTTTGCCGCTTCTTCACTCACTCACCCTCATTTCATACATAATCATAATTAGCAGCAGAGTTCTCCTAATCTCTATGTTCCACTCCTTTCTATTTAACTTTAAGAACAAAAATATTAGGAAATTAACAGAACCTGCCATCCGCTTAAGATTATACGTATTAAAATTAGTAATGTCTGTAGGAAAATGGGAGTAAGACCTGCCATAATTCGACATGTAAAAGGCCCTGCCTGTTGGCAAGACCTATGCTCTAACGTCCTATTATAAAAAGGCTATTAACTGCTCTGCTCGCGGTTATTGTCCTCCTACAGCCCACCCAACACTATCGATCACCAACAAATCGCTTAGACAATTGTTCTGTAGCGGTAATCTCTGCCCTTAGACCAAGCGACAATCGGATTTGAGAGGGCATAAGGGTAATCCCTACCGTTACAAATAAAGTAATGTGGCAACTTAACAGCAATGGCAAAATGTAGAGTAAGGTTTTTCCCTTAAACGATCATTTTATTCCAACTCAACATTTATAAAGGAAGGTTTTACCGCTAGGCATTCAGGTGGTCAACTTTCCAATCCCTTTTGCCGTTCAGGTAGCAACTTTCCAATCCCTTTTGCCGTTCAGGTAGCAGGACTAATGACCCCAATGTGACGGCCGCTGCAAAAAGACTGGCAGACGCGTCGCGCTGTTCCCTTTAGCGGAGTTCACTTGCATCTGAGTCAAAAACATTGCGGTAGACAGATCCGCTCCGCTTAACTGCGCATCTCGCATATCAGCGCCAATTAGGTCCGCGCCTCTTAAATCGGCATTTTGCAGATCGGCGGCAATTAATAAGGCCCCTCTCAGGTCATACGCCCTTAAATCTTTGCCCTTAAGCTTCTTCCCTGCCCAATCGACTCCTCTATAGGTAAGCTTAGCGCTATTAACCCTATTAGGATTATCTTCTATTAATCGCTGGCGAATGAATTCACTTGTCTCCACAAGCAGTATATTCAACGGCTTCCGATAGGCCATAATGTCTAAGACTAAAAGCGAATTCGCAGCAAGCTTAGTTAGTTCTATCAATTCCTCCAGCTGCGCAAGTAATCTGTCTTGCAGTGCGCCTGATATTTTGTAGGATAAAGCTTCAGCGGCATACGCTATCATCTCATGAAGCTGCTCCACAACAGGAAACACACGAAACATCGTTTCAGCATCTGCAGCGTTTTCTCGCCAGTCCCGCCCTTTAAACGTAACTTGAGAAACCCATTGTCCCGCTCCCATACAATCGAATACCGTACAGCCTTTAAAGCCCTTTTCTCTAAGACTGCCATGAATCCCGCAGCGATAATTCGTTTGTAAATGATGACAAGGAACCCCTGGAGCTTTATCCATTGCAAAATCACTCGATGAAACAATGTGAAGCGCCGTGCAGCATAAGCCAAAGCAACTGCCGCAATCCGCTCGTAAGCTCTCTCTCATTTGTACTGCTGAAGCAGTCAGTGAATGATTAAGGCTATTGAAACTATTAAAACTATTGAAATCCAGCATGCCGTTTCCCTCTCTTTGTCTATACTAAATGCCTTATTCGGCAGCTATTTGTGCAGCAAGCGACTTCAGCCTTTCTCCGCTATAATCCGAATTCGCTTATAATCGACATACCATGACCCATCGATAAAAAGATCCGAGCGAAGCCTGCTTTTAATTTGTTCATAGGCTTCATGCTTTTCATCCGCAGACAGTCCTTCAAAGAAAAATGCCGCAAACCCATCCAGCCAGTAGCGAAGGCCCGCTTCGCCATCAGCCTGCTTGGTAGGCCGATCAAAGAGATGCGCATAAGTGACTGTAAAGCCTAGGTTTTCTAGAATGGAACTGTACTGACCGATACTCGGGAAGTACCAAGGATTTCGTGCAGAAGCATCTATTCCGCAGCTCTCTTGCAGCACATCTTGAATCGCTTTCTCTACACGCGCAATATTCCCCAAGCCTCCGAATTCCGTTACAAAGCGTCCCCGCTCCTTCAAAGCCTCCCATATGCATGAGACGACTTGTTCAGCATGTTTCATCCAATGCAGCGCAGCATTCGAGAATACAGCATCAAACTTCTCATTAAGCTGAAAATTCCCCGCATCCGCATGAATAAAGGCAAGCTGAGGATAATTGCTGCGAGCTTGCTGAAGCATGGCTTCTGACAAGTCAATCCCGGTAACCTCGGCGCCCGCCTTGGCAATTTCATGTGTTAGCGTACCCGTACCGCAGCCTAGATCAAGTATCCTTTCCCCCGGCTGAGGCTTTAGCAGCTCCATAACATCCTTGCCATACCCCGCTACAAATCCGAGCTTATTGTCGTACAAATCGGAATTCCAATTGTTTTGCGCATTCATTCCAATCCCCCCTTATGCCCTTGACAGCTATATTATGGCATAAAGTGGTTTATAACTTAAATATATGTAACTTATTAGGTTTATAGGTATAAACTATAATAAAGATAATAGCCACAGCATTCGTTAGGTAAGGTATAATAAAATTGGTGTTAGGAAATTATGGAAAGGGGTATCAGTATCAATATGACAAAACACCTCAACGCAGCTTCAAAAAGTGAAATGATGGACATGCATGTAGCTGAATGTGGCAAAACGATCAGCAGCTCACGAGTTTTTGTTATTATCCAAGACATTTTTCAATTTGACTTAGAATCGACGGCTGGCTTGACGGCCAATCCCCGCACTGTTCTCGATGCTTACCTGAACGAAAACGAACATAATTCAAACGGACCCGCCATACGAGCACTTCTTAATCAAACCTTCGGCATCAATCTGGATGCCCTTTCTGCTCTTGCAGGCACCGGGATCTCCATTTACTCCAAAAATCAATGGATGCTGAAGCAGCCTCAGGACCTGTTTGTCGTACATACCGGAAACGGTGATCGAGATGTGCGTATTTACACAACCGACTTTTTCGCCGAACAAACGGGGTCCAAGGAACTGCCAGCAGAACTAATCAATGACTTAATCGAAATGGGATATTGCTGTGATGACGGTAAGGAAACCTGCTCTTATAGCAATACAATAGATGAAGCCGTACCGGATGCCTTCAAGGGCAAAACGATGGCAACTGTACGGAAGGCCATTGAACTTATATAAACTGTTTATTTCCCAAAGGATGATAGAAATTTAACGCGGTCGCCCATTGGAGGCGTATTATTGTCAACTAACGCGATTTCGAGCACAGCCGGCCCATTACTTTGCAGCAAGCCGTTAATTGCATCCGCATGAATATCCTCCATACTGCTTATTCTTAAGCTTGGGATATTCATCGCTTCAGTCATTGCAGCGATATTGACGGCTTCCTGCTCGAATGATGCATGCGTTCTTTTAAATTGCAGGGAATGACCGTGATAGACCATGCCTAAACGAGCATTGTTCAAAATAATGAACAGTATCGGCAAGCCATGCTCTTTGGCCGTAAGAATTTCCATACCGTGCATAAAGAAACAGCCATCTCCGGTTATACAGGTGACAGGACGGTCTGGTTCCGCTAGGCTGGAGCCAATAGCAGAGGCGATACCTACTCCCATAGCGCCAAAATGTACATTTATGTGATAGGAATCATAATCGAGCACTTTCATATGATGGATCACATAGGACATAAATTCACCGATATCAATCGAATAACGCATATTGGACGGCAGAAGCCGTTGAATTTCTAGCAGCACATTTTTCGTGTTGTAATCCATCAATTGTTGATTAGAGGCTTCATGATCATGGTCATGTCCGCCTTCACCCTCGCCATCGTCAAATTGCGTATACCCTCTTGACAGCCCCAGCACTCTCAATTCCTCAATGAGCATCAATAGACTCAATTGAATATCGCCTAGCACCGGTATATCAATACTGTATTTCCGATTGAATACCGTCTGATCATAATCAAGCTGAACCGCAAATCGTCCTTTTGTCAAATTTTGATTATAGTTGCTCGTCGCCGTCTCGCCCAAACTGGAGCCTACAATGAGAAGCGCTTCATCCGTTCTGTCATTAATAATAGCGGATGCCGCTTCGTGTCCAGCAAAGCCGAATACCCCGATAAGCAGCGGGTGGTTCTCGGGTATGTATCCCTTGGCCTGAGGGGTTGTTAATATTGGCCAATTCAGCATTTCTGCCAGCTCGATCAGCGACTCTACTGAGCCTCTGACGCCTTGCCCGACAAGGATGCAGCCATTCTTTTTCTGTTTAAGCGCCATTGCTGTCTTTTGGATTGTGTCCAGATCAGGCAATATAGGCTTTCGCTCAATAAGAGCCGGTATATCCGGGTTTCCAATATCCGCATGCTGTACATCGATCGGAATGGCAATATGCACCGGTCCCGGCACCCCTGAAATCGCGATTTGACAGGCTTTCATTATTTCAGGCAGCACGTTTTTGCCTTCCTTCACAATAGCGCTGTACTTGGTGACAGGCTGAAATACGGGAGCAGCATCTAGCTCCTGCGAAGCATTCAAGCCCATCGTATTGACGGGAACAGCTCCGGTAAGAAACAGAATCGGCAAATGCTCCCGCATCGCGTTCGCAGCTCCGGTAACGAGATTCGTTCCTCCCGGTCCGCTGCAGCCAATGCTTACGCTCAGTTGCCCAGCATATCTCGCATAGGCCGCCGACATATAGGATGCAGCCCCTTCATGCTTCGTTACAACCGGCTCAATCTCCGGCATTTCGTACAATGCATCAAAAAAGGCATTAACCGAGCCCGCCGGGATACCGAATATATGCCTTACCCCGTTGTTTTTCAAATACTCCAATACTGCACGCGCTGCTTTCATTCCAACATCCTCCTCATTCTAAATGACGTTGGGCTGCTTCTTCATGTTGAAAATACTTGTCAGGTTTGCAGCCTTCATCGGCCTGCCGAAGTAATAGCCCTGCATTAAGAAGCAGCTCCTTGCGGATAGAAATTCAACATGCTGCTGCGTTTCAACACCTTCGGCAATAACGCTTATATTTAAGTTTTGGGCTAATGTGATAATGATGTTCGTAATGGCAGCATTGTCGCTGTCATTCGTTATATCCTGCAAAAAGGATTTGTCGATCTTCAAGGTATCAATCGGCAAGCTCTTTAAGTAGCCGAGCGAGGAATAGCCTGTCCCGAAATCGTCAATCGCAATTTTTATGCCTAACTCCCTCAAATCCTTCATCGTTTGCAGCGTTAGCTCACGATTTTTAATAATTAGGTTTTCGGTTAGCTCTAGATGCAAATACTCGGGTGACAAGCCTACCTCATCCAACACTCCTTTGACCATGCTGTACAGATTGTATTGTTCAAACTGTCTCGCTGACAAATTGACCGACACGCTGAACTTAGGATAGCCCTGATCATGCCACTCCTTTAATTGCCTGCAGGATTCTCTAAGCACCCACTCCCCAATTGGCAATATAAGCGCCGTTTCCTCAGCCATCGTAATAAATTCATCAGGCGTAATAATCCCCTTTACAGGATGATTCCAGCGAAGCAATGCTTCAACACCTACAACCTCTTGTGTTAAGTAGTTAATTTGCGGCTGATAATAAATAACGAGCTCATCATGATCCAAAGCCTTGTACAAAGCATTCTCAAGCTTGACGTTCTCGAAGGTTTTCGTTTCCATGCTTTCGCTGAAGAAATGATAACTGTTGCCGGATATTTCTTTGGAAATGTACATGGCCGTATCGGCATTTTTAATAAGCATTTCCTCTGTGTCTCCATGGTCAGGGAACAGGCTTATGCCGATGCTCGTCTTGATGTATATTTCATTGCCTTGCAAATCGAATGGATCCTTTAGTGAATCAATGACCGCATGAATGACATGCAGCACATCTTCCTCCGATTTGATGCTAGGAATGCAGATCGTAAACTCGTCGCCGCCCTGACGCGAGACGATCGCTCCCTTCGGGATGCAAAACATGAGCCGCTGGGCAACATTACGCAGCAATTGGTCGCCTACACTATGGCCCAGAGAATCATTGATGAACTTGAATCGGTCCAAATCCAAGTACAGCACTGCGAGCTTCTCACCATGCGTTCGCGCGTGGGCAATGCCTTGAATCAGCCTCTCTTTCAAATGAACACGATTGGGAAGATCAGTCACGCTATCGTAATATGCATGGTATCTGATTTCCGCCTCCATTTGCTTCCTTTGCGTAATATCCTTGAATGTCACGACCTCGCCTACAATTTCACAATCTTCCCGAATAGAAGAAATCACATATTCAACAGGGAAGCTGGTCTGATCCTTACGATAAAATGTTTTGCTCTGATCATCATAGCCCTCCCAGTTACCGCTTGAATCAGAGGGGGCGGCCTCAGCCTCGCCTTTAAAAATAACCCCTCCGTCCTTCCCAATCAGTTCCGTCCTCGAATCGTACCCTAGCATAGCAACGCCGGCCGGATTGCAAAACGTAATTTTTCCATTTAAGTCCAGACCAAAAATGCCTTCACCTGCTGAATTCAAAATAAGTTCCTTTTCACGGCTAAGCTGCTGAAGCTCGGTGATTGCTTTTTGAAGTTCCTTATTTTTAACCGTAATTTCCGAGGTTCTTTCTTCGATGATCATGCCCTGCTTCTCTAGAAATAATAGATTGGAGATCGTCGCCGCAGTTGCGTCAACTACAGATTGAGCAAGCTTTAACGTCGCTTCCGAATAGACGAACCTGCATTCCGCCAAATTGACAACTGGAACTACGCCGAGCACTTCACCCATCGATACGAGCGGAATCATGAGCAAGCCTTTAATTCCAAACTCTTTGCAAAGATCATGGTTAGGCCTATCATCAGCGAATACATCCGATATGAGAATGGCCTTCTTCGTTCGGATAACCTCTTGAAATACAGCATCGTTACTTTCATTAATCGGTATGAGGCTGTGCGTCTTTATCCAATCCTCTTCTGTCCAATCACTATCCTTGCTAAGCTTAGCAGGCTTGATGCTTTTCTCCGTCATAGGATCAAGCAAATGAATGCCGATATTCGTGTTATTCAAAATTTTCGCCAAGTAATGGAAACATCTGTCCAGCGATTCCTGCATCGTGGAGCACATAGCCAAATCACTGGTTACGTCTAGCAATAACTGCTTCTCAGCGATCAAGTTCTCTTTATGAGTCAAATTATTTGCGTTTTGAATGGCAACTGCCGCCATATTTACATAAGCTTCTACTGTCTGAATTTCTGAAAGGGTTAAGTTCATAGGGATGCCGTAATCGAATAAAAAGACGAGGCCGAACAGCTCTTGCTCGTATGAAATGGGGAGTGCCAGTAAAGATTTAATTTGGAAGCCTTCTACCGCGCTCGGATCGGGACGATTGTCTTTGGTCGTATCTGGAATATAGATCGTTCTCTTCGTCTCAACGACTTCCTTCGCTAGCAGATCGACATCCATATCGATGACATGCATATCGAGTGTCCATCCATTTAAAGTCTGCGGTTTACCTACGTAACCTCTGAATGTCCCATCTTCTTCGGGTAAATAAATGCCAACCGAATCGCACTGTACAATCTCTTCCGATATCGCCGTTGTAACATGCTGCAAAACCTCACGCAGATCCAGGTTCATATTAATAAGTTTGGTTAGATTGGCCAGACGTGAATATCTCTTTTGTTCTTTTAGCACTCTCTTCCCTCCTTACTCTTCCAAAAATGATAGGTTATATTAAAAATTGAACAAACCGTGAATCTTTAAAGATTATCCATCTTATTTCTACATAAAAGAATAATTTCCTTTTATTTTATATCTTTTTTACAAAAACTGCAGCAATATCAATCAAAATCACTCGAATATGCACGAAATCGTTCGTTTCTGAACTTAACCGCAGTGGATTGACAGTGGACTCGCTTGGCTCGCCTCACCGTAACGAATATTTATAACCCTATGTCGCGTATTTCTGTGAAAATTAGATTCTAACGAAGACTCTCCAGCTTATTGAACCTACAGAGGTCCTATAATGTGTATTCAGTAACAAATAGCTTTGATTTACCGTTAAAAAAGAACCTTCATCTCCACTATATTGTGGATTTGAAGGCTCTATAGTTAGAAAAATTTGAAGGAAGCGGCGTATGAGCGGTGCAGCTTCAAAAGCAGTTGCTCCGCTCATTCTCCTTATTCAGGCTTCTGCTCGATTTCCTCTGGCAGTTCTTTCGTGATACCCGGCACTTCGCGCGTCTTAAACGAAATATCCTCGGAGGAATAGATCGTAATGTACAATGCGCCGTTGTAGGCAAAGGAACGAATCAGAATCGGCTGATCATACATATTCTGAAAGACGAAATCCGGTCCACCCCAGCTTACCGTTGCATCTCTCCCTGACGGAACGTACGTGATGCTTCTGCTGTGCGAGTAGCGCTCAACGACACGGAGACCTGCACGGTCAATCGCGTTGAATAATGTAGAGGACACCTGGCAAATTCCGCCTCCTATATCCTCAGCAAGCTCCCCTCTGACGATAACCGGCGCGCGCTTATATCCTTTCTCCGCAGTGCGTATACCGACGATATTATTGAAGGAAAAGCTTTCTCCTTGAAATACGACCGTATTGTTGATCGCCTTCACAGCCAGCTCGATATTGTGTGAACGATTGCGGTTACGCGGATTGAAGTAGGTGATATAGCCGCCAATGGGCTTCTCGCGAATAGAAGCGAGCAGTTCTCTATCTACCTTCGGATATACGGGCAACGTTGGCAGCTCGATGGCTGTCGGTCCGCCTTCGTAATAGAATCGCTCCATTTGTTCAACGAACATCTGCCGATCAAGCGTTGCTCCCAACTGTTCGGGTACAATTTCCCCCCGCTGTCCTATGACCGCATTTTTCGCCTTCCGATAGATCTGCTTCTCAATCTTCCGAGCTAAGCTCTCCACCTTATCCTCATTCATTAAAGGTCCTGCAATCCTATCATAGTCAGATCTCCGAACATCCATGATCACATTTCCCTCATGCTCAATGAGCATGCTTTGATTTGTAGGAACCATCAACATTAGGCTGATTAGCAATACTAGCCTCAACTCGTTCTTTACCTCCTCAAATCAGGTTACTTCAATTACGATAACCAGATAGCGGAAACTTATTACTTTTTAAAAATACCGAATGGCGATCCAAGCGGAAGGAAGCTGCGTCCAAAATGTGTATTGAGTACAGAAGCGCCGCAACCATAGAGAGACACGATTGCTATTCCCATTTCCGCATATGCCGCAATCGTATGGAATACGTGTGGGGCGACACCAAATGCATCCAATGTTAATCCGAGGAAAAGAAAATCAATGAATACAAAAATAACAAAGAGCACTTTATGTGTTTCCATCGCACCGATGGTCATAAATAAGGTAAAAATCAAATAACCAAGAAAAGCGAAGCCAAGCTGCTGACCGTCAATGTCAGACGCTAATTGCGATCCAAAAACGCCCAGCTTCATTAACCAACTGCTGGCCACTCCAAGCCAAAAAAAGCCGTACGCCGCAAATGCCGTCATTCCAAACGTATTATTGTGCTTCGCATCTTGAATAGCCGCGAATAATTGAGCGAACGCCCCAAGGAAAATCGCCCAAGGTATAATGAAGCTAAGCCCCTCGGTAATACCAAGCTTTTGCGAGGACGCGACGAGCGTGACGATTGCCAAGCCAAATAGGCCAATGGCGCTGGGGTCTGCAGTAACAATTTGTACCGATTGTTTCGTTTGTGATGTCATAGTTGATAGTTGCCTCCAGTTGAATGAATCATGATGAGCTGATTGCTATAATGGCGTGCTGTATACTTCGTTGGCTAGCGGTAAAACCTACCTTTAAAAATGCTGAAGTTGAAAAAATGACCGTCTAAGTGGAAAACCTTCCGCTATATTCTACACTGCGCTTAAGTAGCGATATTTCTCCATTTTTAACGGTAGAGATTTCCCTAAAGCTTTCGTTTACCTGATCCGCACTTCTTATAACGGTAGAAATTTCCGTTGCAGATCAATAAACCTTAATATGCCATTGCAGATTAAGCAGAATATACCCGCCCGTCTATTCTAGATTGATTTCAATATCTTATCATAGTCAATTAGCACCTTATACGAATAACACTAAAAACAAAACTAACAAATTGGTGAATTGGCTCAATTTAGACACAAAGAAGGAGCAGCTGCTTTAGCAGATCTGCTCCTTCTTGATCAGACACTATTTTACTGTTCCATAAAGTATTTCCGTATAAAATAAGTCGGTGTACAGCTCCACGCATGGCAATAGCTATTCACCAGGTTGCTGCCATACGGAGACTCCTTTTTATCCTTCGGATTGTACAGCTCCCAGAAGGTGTCTGCACCATCCTTCATCATTTCTCCCCAATATGCGTTCATTTGGGTGAGAGCCAGATCCTTGCGTCCGCTCAGAATGAGCGCCTCGACATAGTGATGATAAAGATATGGAGTTCTCATACCGATCGCTTCTTCATACAATGGTAATCTCTCCAAAAGCTTAGCATTCGCATCCGCATCCAGCACCTCAGCAAGAACCATCCATATCTGAGTTGCCCAGGACACTTGCCTTTGATCGCCGCTAATGAAAAACTGTAATTCTTCGTCCCATAAATGCGTTTTGGCGGCATCCAGCACTCTATCCAGCTCGGCAGTAATCCATCCTGCGGCAGCCTCATCCTGCATGATGCCCGCCAGCACCATGCCGCGGCGCATCGCATAAATGAGAACAGCTTGCGCCCCGCCCTGCTTGTTAAGATCATCATGCCAATCGAGGAAGCAATACCAAGTATCATCATCCTTCACGATGCCCCGTTCATCCAATCGCTTGAGGCCGATCTCTATCTGCAGCTTGGCTATCGGCCACAGCTCCTTTAACGTCTCGGAATCCTTAGTCGCTTCATAATAATCGTACAACGTCGCCACGAAGAACAAAGCATAATCATACAAGTAAATGTCATCGATAAAAGGCGAAGGCTTCTCGTACAAGCAAGCTCCTACTTGACCTTCCTCGAGCGGCATGCCGGCAAACAAATACAGACAGCGCTTAACGAGATCATCGCTTCTGAACGTTTCATAATTCGCTAATGCTTGCAGCCGGAGATCGCCGATCCATAATCTGCGGTCGCGCTTTGGACCATCCTCGAATACCGTGTGCATGCAATCCTGCAGCGTCTTAAGCGCTATGCGGTCCATCGCTTTCAATTCCTCCGACAACCCATCAGGCAGCGGAGGAACTGCATTCATGTCGCCTGAGGAAACGGTTGTGCAATGTATTTCCGGGAATGACACATGATAGCGAATGGAGGTGGACAGCACCTCCACCTTCATATAACGGAACGTATAACGGCGCGGCAGCTGGATCGTACCAGGCAGAATATCAATCGTAATGATTTCATCCTGCAGCCAGGAACGGCTTAGCCAGCCGTTGTACTGCTCGAAATCCTCTCCAATCTCACACGGCATTTCGCCGAAGGTTAATTTAAGCCGAAGCGGAGCATCCGCGTTGCTTGCTATATTTTGAATACTTAAAGTGACATATCCGACTTGATGGTCGCCGAAGTCCAGCACAAAGCTGTCTCCCTGCTTGTACACTTGCTGCTTAAAGCTGTCAATTGAAGCTGTCTCTTCCACTTTCCAGCCTTGAAAAGCCGCTTCATCAGCCTTCACCTCGACTAATCGCTTTGGATAAACAATCGTCTCCGTCTGCTGTGGAATAAGCTCTTCAGCCTTAGCGACCCAAGCGCTATGAACCTTTTTCGTTTTCTCCAGCATCTTATATCCCTCCATTAACCTTTAACTGCGCCAACCGTCATTCCGCCTACAAAATACTTTTGCAGGAAAGAGAATGCGACTAGCAGCGGCATCGCGCATAGGAAGCATGCGGCGAACAATACATTCCATTGCGTTGGATTTTGCTGGTCTCCCAGAAACCCGAGCATGGCAAGCGGCAGCGGTGAATGCGCAGCTTGGGAAATAAAGATCATGTTGAAGAAGTAATCATTCCATATCCATACCCCTTGCGTGATGACGACCGATACAGTCACCGGAGCTAGAAGCGGAAAGACAACGAGCCAGAAGCGCTTGAATACAGGAGCTCCGTCAATATGCGCAGCCTCCTCGACTTCTTCAGGAATACCGCTCTTAATAAAGCCTGTATACAAGAAGGTAGAGAAAGGCAAGCTGCATGTAATAAACATAAGAATCGGCGTGTAATGCGTTACTGGTATTCCTAAAGAGTTAATCATTTGCACGATCGGTATAAGCACCATTTGCGCCGGTATGACTAAGCCCGAAAGGAAGAACAGATAAAGAAACTTGCTGAATTTTGTTTTTAGCCGTGCCATCGGGTAGGATGCCATCGCAGCAAACAAAACGACGAATACTACCGAAATTCCGGTTAGAACGATACTATTCCATAGCGCATCTAGGAAGTGCATGCGGGTAAAAGCCGCCTCATAACTGGCGAATGAAATATCTTGAAATAAATTAAGCGGGTTGCTGTTGTTCTTCGGATCGCGCAATGAGGTTGACAGTGCAATAATAAGCGGAATCAGGTTTATCAGAATAACCGCCGCTACGGCTAATTGCGTCAAGAACTTTTGCCAGAGATTCATCTTCATTACGCCGACACCTCCCGCTTATTCATAAGAGTGACACAGATCGCAGTAATGATAATGATAACGCCGAAGGAAATAACGCCAAGCGCAGAGGCTTTGCCGAACAGCTGCTCTGTAAAGGCCATTTTGTAAATGGCATAAATCAATGTATTGGTAGCGGTACCCGGTCCGCCGTTAGTCATAATGAATGGATAGTCGAAAGCTTTCAAACCGTTAATAATACTTAGCGTTACGTTAATGGTCATAGCGGTAGCTAGCAGCGGAAGCTTGATCTTCACGAACAATCGCCATGGGCCGCAGCCATCGATCTTCCCTGCCTCCAGCAAATCGTTTGGAACCGTCTGCAGCGCCGCCAAGAAGATAATCATCGTCGTTCCGACGTTTTTCCAAATCTCCACAAAAATAATGGCGTACAAGGCTGAGCTATAGCTGCCTAAAAAGTTCAAATCCGCATTAATTCCGATTTTGTCCAAGAACGTTGCGATCAAGCCGTAATCCGGCATATAAACATAGCTCCATAGGAAGCCTACTACAATTGCACTGAATAAGGTCGGAATATAGGCTAAGGAACGATAGACGCCTTTCCCTTTTATTTTCAAATTCAAAAGCATAGCAAGGCCTAGACCGAGCAAAATGGACAAGCCAACCGACACAATCGTATAAATAAGCGTATTCTTCAAGGCGACGCCGAGCAGCTCTCCTTGAAACAGCGACGCGTAATTGTCTAAGCCAATGTAATTAAAATTTTGTAAATAGCCGTTGTAATCTGTGATGCTATACTGGAATAAGCGAAGGATTGGGAAGATCCACAGTACGATATAAAAGATGAGTGCCGGTACAGCAAATAAGTATAATGACTTTTTCATCACAGTAGAGTTCACTTTGCCACACCCTTCCATCTATATTTCAAGAAGAAGCGCTGTGCGTCCTTGTGTAAGGACGCACCGTTTCTCCTTGCGCCATTCATTCTCTCTCTATTTCATTAGTTCTTCCAAAGCTCTTTGAATTTATCATCCATCGCTTTCGCGACATCCGCACCTGTAATATCTCTGCCGCCGATAATTTCAGCGAACTTCGATTGCATCACGTCGGATACGCCAGACGGCCACATTTGGTTGCTGAAGTATACCGAGTTGCCGGTTGTCGAGTAGTTTTCATGCAGTGTAGTGAACAATTCATTGTTCAGCTCTACGCCTTCATACACGCTGATATCTGTATTATGCTCATTGAAGGACTTGAACAGCTCGGACTCGCCGTCGAACCAGAAGTTCAGAATAGCCTTCACTTCATCCACATATTTCGATTTTGCGTTAACGCCGTAGCCTGCAGAGGTTGCAGCCGATACAAAGACAGGGTCGCCGGCATTATTGCCAGGCAAGGAATCAAAGCCGCGAGTAAAGTTAGCAGCACCTTGCGAAGTAAGCGAAGGAGCGTCCCAAGTACCTGTAAAGATCATCGCTGCTTGGCCGTCAATGAACAGCTGATTCGCTTGCGCGCTTCCGATGCCGAGCGAGTTTTTCACTACATAGCCTTTTCTGTAAAGGTCGCCGTATTTCTCAATAGCTGCTACCCATTTCTCATTAGTCAAAGAGTTTTCACCGCGTTGCAGCTTCTCGTCAAAATCCAATTCGCCAGGATAAACGACATTCGCCGCGATTTGATACATGCCGAACTGAATAACCCATGGATCTTTATCGCCCATGACGATTGGCGTTATGCCAGCGTCAACTAGCTTTTGACACAGCTCAAGGAAAGAATCCCAGTCCTTAGGGAACTCCGTTACGCCAACAGATTCAAGCATTTCTTTGTTGTAGTAGGTTCCAAGATACGAGCTGCCTTTTGTTACCGCATAAGTCTTACCGTCATAAGACATATCATCTTTTGCGCCTGGCGCGATTTTGTCCCAGAACGTCAAATCGGATAGATCAGAGAGGAAGTTTGCTTTAGCGAAGTCATTTACGCCGCTCGTTGAGTTTTTTGGGAATACTGTGAAAATATCCGGTCCCTGCCCAGCAGCAAGCTTCGTACGAATCGATGTGTTGTATTGATCATCCGGAAGCTTCTGCACTTCTAGTGTAATATTCGGAAACTTTTCCTTAATAAGCTTCGGCAATACATCCATCTCAAAGTCTTCGCCTTCAGATGCGCGATTGCCGGATACCATCATCGTAATGGTTATATCCTTCTCGCCTTCGTTGGCGGCTGGTTTTTCTGTTGCACCCGTATTGCTGCTGCCTGTGTTATTCGCATTGTTGCCACAAGCGCTTACAACAATCATCACTAAGACCATTGCCGCCACAGATAATAATTTCATTCGTTTCATTTTATTGCCCCCTGTCGAATATTGTATTATCCTCTTGCCTTGCTTACATTTTTATAATAACGTGTTAGGCAGTACAACTACTTTTGATTTTTAGTGCACTATTTTTAGATTTTCGTTTCATTTTTGCTCAAGGAGATGTGCGATGCTCTTTTTCAACATTAAAACAAAGCTGTTTTTCGTCCTTGTTGCAGTATCTATAATACCAATTATAGTCGTCAGCCTTACGAGCTATAAAAGCTACACGAAGCTTGTAAACGAGCAAACAACACTGGTTGCCAGCACGACACTGCAGGATTCCGTAAAAAGTATAGAAGAAATACTGCAAAATATTGACCGTATCTCGCTCACGATTTTGCAGCAAACCTCGAATGCCAACAACTATACGACCGTGCAGGATGAGTTGAAGAAGATGCAGCAAACCGATGACTTCTATGAGCTGTTTCTAATTCGCAATCGCCTCAAGTATATGTTCGAGAATATATTACTCGGCTACAGCTATATAAACGGGATTTATCTGTTTACGCCTGACGGTAAAAACATCAGCTACGGCACCGACCTGTTAGCCAACTATTCGCCTGTGCAGGATGACTGGTACCTTGCCACTTTAGCTGGAAAAGGAGAGCTCCATATCGGAGAAGTTAGCGAAAAGCCGTTCATTATTAACGCCAAGCCATCGATTTCTGTATCCAGATCTTTATACGATCCCTATACGAATGAACTCATCGGCGTGTTTATGATGGATTTGAGCATGGAGGTATTCAGCGGACTGAATCGCAATCCCGCTCCCAGCTTGTCCACTATTTACTTGGTTAACGAACATAATCGGGTGCTGTACGACAAATCCGGTGTCTTGATTGGGCAAGCTTTGCCCGAGCCTATCACCGAGTTAATGCCAAATATCGAAGAAGGCAACTATCAGCATAACGATGGTCAGATGCTTACAGTCATTCAAGAGGTTCCGCAAAGAAATTGGAAGATCATCGCTGTCATTTCCATCGATTCGATCTATCAGCAATACGGAATTTCTCAGCAGCTGTTTCTATACGTCTCGCTTAGCTGCGCAGTCATTTTCTTGATCCTAAGCTTCGTATTATCCAACTTCATATCGAAGCCTATTATTAAGCTTGCCAAAGCGATGCGAAGAAACAAAGGCCAGCATTTTGAGAAGCTGGATGTGGACCACAAGCAAGCCGATGAGATCGGGATTTTATACCATGAATACGATAAAATGATGCAAGCAATTGATACGCATATTCGTGAAAGCTATCAAAACAAAATTTTAATGCTCGATTCGCAAATGAAAGCGCTAGAGGCGCAAATTAATTCCCATTTTCTCTACAACACACTTGAATCCATCAACAGCATTGCAGAAATTGAAGAAGTAGAAAGCATCGTTATTATGACCAAAGCTTTAGGAGATATGTTTAGGTACAGCATAAAAACAGAAAGCGAGCTCGTCCCAACGCATGATGAGCTGCAGCATGTCAATAACTATATGGCGATCCAGAAAATCAGATACGGCGAAAAAATTGAATTTACGCTGAATGTTGAAGAAAAACTGTATGAGCATCGCATATTAAAGCTGATTTTGCAGCCGCTTGTTGAAAATGCTATCTATCACGGTCTTGAAAATAAGCGCGGAAAAGGACGCATTGCTATTTCCGGTTACGAAGACGAAGCTTCCATTACGTTCAAAATCAAGGATGACGGAACAGGCATGACTGCTGCGCAGGTCAATGAGCTGCAAGCCTTGCTCGGCGAGCCGCCCGCCTTTACAGCCATTGGGCAGCGTTCGAAGCAAAGCATCGGAATTAAGAATGTTCATTCCCGCATCCAGCTTTATTACGGCGAAGAGTACGGCATCAGCTTTACCAGCGAGCCAGACAAAGGCACCGAAATCGTAATCAAGCTTCCAGCAAGATATAGAGGTGAATAATGATGTACACGTATATCATCGTGGATGACGAAGCCTTTATTCGCAAAGGCCTGATGAAGAAGATCGAATCCTATCAAAGCGCTCCGCTTCAATGCATTGGAGAAGCCGATAATGGCTTGGATGCTTTAGAGCTGATCTCTTCCAGCACCCCAGATATTATATTTACGGATATGAGAATGCCGGGGATGGACGGCAAGCAATTGATGAAGAATATTCGCGAGCAATATCCAGATATGAAAATGATCGTCATTTCCGGCTATTCCGACTTCGAATATATGCAGGCGGCAATTTCTTCTAAGGCCGTGCACTACCTATTAAAGCCTTTCAGTCGGGAAGAAATTCATGAAACGCTGGATAAAGTCATTGCGCAGCTGCACGCTGAACAAAGCATGCAGCTGGAAGTTCGCCAACGGCTGGAGGAGCATGAGCAATTGCTGTATCAGACGGATATGGCAACACTGATCGATACCATTATTGGGCGTCATTCACAGTCCTTTGAAGCCATCAAGCTTCAATCGAAGGCGCTCGCAGACTTGCAAGCGGCGGAGAAGTATGTATTGCTAACTATTTATTCTCCACTCGCTCTTCATCATCTGACGATCAGCAATAACCGAGCTCAGCTCTATTTGCCACATCCGCAAAGCGAGCATCTCGGGTTTGTGTTAGCGGGGTTTCAGTCGTACGAGGACAGCGGACGCATCGGGCAAAGCATCAATAAACTGGCCGAGCTGTACATTGCGGAGCTTAGCGCATCCCTTCACACCGAATGCTGCATTGGAATCAGCTCAATTATTCATCCATTATCTGACCTGAACGAGGCTCATCAACAATGCATTAGCGCACTGGACCAGCGAACGATTACCGACTTCGGCAAGTATTATCATTATACCGAGCAAGCAATCGATGCCGACGCCAGCCTGTGGGATAAGGTAGAAATGCTACTGTACGATCTAGAGAGCGGCAGAACCTCTAAAGTAAATGACCATATATTGGATCTGTTTGCCTTCTACAGGTCTATGCCCAATCTCTATCTCTATCAGGTGAAAAACCAATGCAGAGCGATTATCGTCGAGGTCAAACGCATCATCGCCATGCACTGGAAAACAGAAACGAATCAGAACAGCTCATCAAGCTTGGAGGCTATGCTCAAAATTTCATTTGATCTGGAAACGATAAAAACATACTTTCTCCATGCGCTCACAGGCATTTCTGAATTAATGAAGGCGCAAGGCGTATACACGAATGGCCATGTCATCGATAATATTAAAAGCTTTATTCAAAATCACTATATGCGGGAGCTTACGCTGGAGAAGCTGTCCTCGCTGTTTTATTTGAACCCCAGCTATTTAAGCTACTTATTCAAGGAATATACCGCTCAAAATATAACCGATTATATCAATGAGGTGCGCATTGAGCATGCAAAAAGACTGTTGCTGGCATCCAATGATAAAATTTATAAGATTGCCAAAGCGCTTGGTTACGACAATGAAAAATACTTCTTCCGAGTATTTAAGAAGGCAACAGGCTTAACCCCCGAGCAATTCCGCAAGCAGCAGGGCTAAGCAGAGCATAATTGGGTATAGGGCTGTGTAAAGGGGGATCTCCATGAAACATGGAGGCCCCGCTATGCACCTTTTGTCACATCGATAACTTTACCCTCAGGCAAGCTCCCTCTATTGATCCACGCTTCTATCATTTCATTGAAGAAATCCGGCTTTGCCATTGAAATGCCATGCCCCATATCCGATAGAATTACGCCCGTACAATTAGGATTGCTTGCAACAATATCCTTAGCGGAGTTAATCATTACCGCTTTTTCACTTGAGCCGACCGTTACTAATAGCTTACCGCTCGCTTTAGAGAATTCATCCGGTATGGTGAATGACATATTTTCCTCTAGTATTCGAATCAAGGTGTCAGCTTTCATGTCACGGCTTTCTTTATAATACTTCTCGAAATCCTCTTGGCTAACATATAAGGCTTTGGCCTGCAGCTTAGCGAATAGTCTGCTGCGCATTAATGGCGCGGTTAGTCGAATAGAAGGCTTGATCCATTTCTTCATATCTTTCATCGGTTTTACCAATGCGCTATTAATGATCGCATAATCAATTAAATTAGGCGCCATGCTCAATAGCTGAATCGCTACTTGAGCGCCTAAGGAGAATCCTATGACAATCACTTGCTTGCCTGCAGCTTTCTCTTGAATTAATCCGATTAATTGTTCTGCGCTATTCGTAATAGAGAAGTTTCCCACTTCCCTGCTTTGGCCTTGCTCTGGCAAATCAGGCACTATACAGTGATAATTCGCGAAAGCTCTGACTTGCTTGTCCCACATCCAGCCGCTCACTCCGCCCCCATGCAGAAACAGCATCAAAGCAGCGTTCTTATCGCCATACTCTTCATAATACAAAGTCATATGATCCTCTCCCGCTCCATTCTACTACCTTAACTATAAAGCGCCTATCCAAATAAATAAAGCACGCTTCTGGAAAAATTAGCTTGGTCCTGTAAAGACAAGCTATGATAAACTAGGTATAAATGACTAGAAGAGTATAAGTCGGAGGGATTACAGATGAGTTTCTTAAAAGGCTTGGGAAATTTCGCCGGTGATGTAGTAGGCGGCGTATTAGGCGGGACTGTGCGAGTCGTAGGGGAAGTAACAGGCAGCCAGTTTATTAAAGAGATTGGCGATGGCGTTGAGAACGCAACAAAGTTCGCCGGAAAGACAGTAGGCGATTTAGCGAGCGGCACTTGGGACGTCGCTGCTGGTATTGTTACGCAGGATGAAGCCAAGATGGACGCAGGCCTAGGTGATATTGGCGGAGCTGTTTCTTCCACGGCCAAGGGCGTAGGCCATATGATTGTTAATGTCGTTGATAACGGAGCTTCTGTTGTAAAGGGAATTGGAAACAATGATTCCGAGCTTCTTAAGACGGGTGCAAAAGGGCTGATCTATACCGCTGCGGTAGGGGCTATTGCCGTTGGTATTGTTGATGTTGTTGACGGTGCTGATGTTGCTCATGCAGAAGGGGCAGCTGAGGCTGAGCCGCCTGCAGCGGAAGCGAATGTTGCTAATGGTACAGAAGTCCATCATGTTGAGCCGCATTATGTAGAAGGATATTATCGCGCGGATGGCACTTATGTTGAGGGCTACATGCGTGATGGCGAGGATGGCAACGGATACTTGCGAAGCAATCCAGATGGCGATCCAAGCAATAACTTGAGTTCATAATCGCACTCCGCCTTTACTAGGAGGCTGTCGATTAATTGTTACTAGCTGCATGCTTCAAAGACTATCTGCGTTGTTCGATGGCTTGTCGCATCGATGGCTAACTGCGTGACGAGTAGCGGTAAAATCTACCTTTAAAATAGTGAAAGTGAATGAATTAACCGTTTAAGAGGAAAACCTTCCCTTATATTCTACATTTGGAGTTAAGTAGTCACATTACTCCGTTTTTAACGGTAGGGATTTCCTTTAAACTCTCGTTAACCCAATTCGCACTTTGTTTAAAGGTAGAAATTTCCATTGTAGACCAGGCTTAATTCCGATTATTTTGCGATGGCTTCAATTAATGGCTTTAACCAATCATGCAAGTTTGTAAATTGATATCCGCTGTTGACCGCCTTATCCGTTGTCATATACCAAGAAGCCGGAATCGCATAAGGAGATTGTACTTCTTTGGGTCCTTCCAGCGAGATCTTGGCAGGCTTTCCGACTGCAGCCTCAATTAATGACATTAAATCGCTTAATGAAACTTTTCCGTTTGCCGCTGCATTGTAAGGTCCTTCAACGTCGCTCAAGCCAGCCCATTTCATAAATCGTGCAGCCTCATCTGCTTGGATGTACGACATTTCGGCAGCCATATTAATAAAACCGATCGGCTCTCCGTTCACGACTCGTTCCACATGGACATGCAAACGGCGCGTATAATCATCTTCCCCCATCACAATCGGAAAGCGAACGGCCACGACCGGGAACTCCGCATACTTGTAGAACACTGCTTCCGCTTGACGTTTTCCTTCACCGTATGTAAAGTCCGACTTGTCTCCCATTTGAATAGTATAATGATACGGATCGAAGTCCGCCTCGCATTTCTCATGCCCGTCGACATTATACACCGCTAGTGTGGAGGTAAATACCAACTTTCCGATTTTCCCGTTAAACGCTTCGCAGAAGGAATAGGCTTCGTTAGGCGAGTAACAAATGTTGTCATACACAATGTCGAACGAGCGGCTTTCGAATTTCCTGACCAGCTCTTCCTTATTCGTGCGATCCGCTTCGATATGCTCGACTTTATCACCGAACGGATTTCCGGATTGACCGCGTGTCATAATCGTAACCTTATGCCCCTGTTCCAGGAGCAGTTCTACTAATTTACGACCAAAGAAACGTGTCCCGCCCATGACTAAAATATTTTTCATCCGACCATTCTCCTTATGTATTTTTTTAAAAAAATCTTATCACATAAGCTCGCTATGTAACATCGGTTCCACGAAAAGAAACCTCTTGAACCATCTTCTAACAAGATGATGGTTCAAGAGGTTTTCATAGTTAGACAGTTACAGCTGCGCCGACTCAGCAGCTTTCATCGCATCCTCACCCGTAATCGGACCCATAATGGAATATTGAATGCTACTCTCCATCCAGTATAGCTCCGTGAAAGCAGGCTGTTCATACACTAGCCCTTCGAAGCCATTCACCTCTGTCTTGGTGAACAAATCAGCCGGGAACACAGCCTGATTGCGGCTTGCTGTGAACGTAATAGCCTTATCGCCCGTTGCATACGTGATCACCACATCACGCACGACATCGCCTTCCGACACCGTCTGAATATCCGCTAGCGTATAGCCCTCCGGCATAACGTTCGGCACAAGCAGTCCGTCTCCGAATGCGGCTTTTGCTTCTTCCACTGAGCCGAGCGTTGCCGTCACTAACGGCGACAACTGGGAACCGCTTGCTCCTCCGATAGGCGGCTGTACGCTCCCAGCCGGATCTTGGATCGGAGCCGGTACTGTAGGTTGCTGCATCATAGGATACCCCATGATAAGGATAGCCGCCGCAGCCACTGCCGACATGCCTATAATCCACGCTTTGCGGAAGCGCATGTGACTCCTCATCTGGACCGAGGCTGCTTGCTGTCGTATATTCGCTTTCATTCGATCACTTAGTTTCATTTCAGAAAACAAGATATCATCCGTTTCTTGCGGCAATTGCTCACGCAAGCTGCGTTCTATATTAGTCATTGTATAATTCCTCCCTCTTCATCTCCCGAGCGAGCGCCTCGCGCGCCCGATGCAGTCTGTTTCGTACCGTGCCTTCAGGCGACGATGTCGCTTTCGCTATTTCCCGTGTGCTCAGCTCCAAATAATAATAGAGATAAAGCGCCTCTTGATACGGCAAAGGCAGCCGCAGCACATGCTGAAGCACTTCGCTTTTTTTCATATTTTCAAGCGCCTCATCCTCAACACTAATCGTCCTGCCCCGCTCCATCCGGCTAGGGTCGGTCGGCTGTTCTGTGAACATTCGAACGCCCATCTTATCTCTGCATAAGTTAATCGCGATCGATGTCAGCCAAGTCTTCACCGTGCTCTCTCCCCGAAACGATGTCCAATTTCGATAAGCGCGCAGAAATACTTCCTGGCTTATATCTTCTGCAAGATGCCTGTCGCCTGTATAAAAGTAAGCCGTGCGCATGACGATATCTCCATAGCTTTCCATTAGCTGTTCAAGCGCCTGTGCGGGTTCCTTCGGGAAGCTTTCCTTCGTTATTAAGCCGGCCGGCTTCATGGAATCATCACCTCCAACCTATTAGACGGCCTGAGTGCGCTTTTCGCTGCATGATAAGTACAATTAAAAATCAGAATCTAACGCTACGTTTACTTCCTACCTTGGCAACTTCAACGCTCCATGCCATTTTTCATAAATAACAAGTGCATATCATTTTATAACATGTTAGCATTCCAAATGTAGGAAGTTCCAATATGGAAAGGAATGAGAAACTATGGAAATGAAGATCGAAACGATCCCTAGCTGTCGCATCGCTTACGTGAGGCAAATCGGTCCGTACGGCTCCGCCAATGTTCAACCTATGCAAAAAATAAAGCAGTGGGCCTCCGCGAAAAACCTGTTGACCCACTCCTCCATCCTTGTCAGTATTTCACATGACAATCCGGAAACAACCCCGCCTGAACAATGTCGCTACGACTCCGGCATCGTTATTGCTGACGATTATCCGATCGACAGTCTCGTCAATGAAGCTCAGCTTATCGGAGGCAAATATGCCATTTTTAAAGTGAAGCATACAGCGGAACATATTAAGCAAGCTTGGGGTGAGATTTTTCCCGTATTACTGAATGACGGTTATCAACTTGACGCTCGTCCGATTTACGAAAGATATATTGGGGACATGGACACTAATCAGTATTGCGAAATTTGCGTACCTGTTCTATAGTTTTCACCCTCAAGACATATAAAAAAACCTTCAAATCCACAGTGAAGTGGACTTGAAGGTTCTAATACACTTTAACTAGCTATTTCCTCAGATAACTCGGCGTCATCCTTTTGGTTTGACAGCAGAAGGTTCAATAGAATGGCGGTAACGGAGCCCGTTACAATCCCGTTCTGCAGCAGCATTTTCGCAAAATCCGGCAATTGATCGAACATCGATGGCACAGTAGCTGAACCTAAACCGACTGCAATACTGCATGCAGCTATTATTAAGTTATTGCCCTTCCGCAAATCAACCTCTGACAAGATCGATATGCCTGAAGCAGCTACAGAACCGAACATAACGATCATCGCGCCGCCAAGCACCGCGTCTGGTATGATGGTCGTTAACGCCGCAAGCTTCGGCAATAGGCCAAGCACAATCATAATAGCACCTGCAGCAACAATGACATTTCTCGTCTTGACGCGGGATATGGCTATTAGTCCTACATTTTGTGAGAAGGCGGTGTATGGGAATGCGTTGAAAATACCGCCCAGCGTAATGGCTAGACCCTCAGACCGCAGACCATTCACAATTTGCTTGGGCTCTACTTTTTCACCAATGGTTTTGCCAACCGCTAGATATACGCCTGTAGACTCTACCATACTAACAATATTAACGATAATCATCGTCGCGATCGCTGTTATGCTGATTTGTGGCGTACCGAAGTAGAAAGGCTGTGCAACACTGACCCACGATGCATCTGTCACCGTATCAAAGCTTACAATACCAGCCGCATAAGCGACTGCTGTTCCGGCCACCAGTCCGATAAGAACGGAAATCGACCGAAGAAAGCCTTTAGCAAAACGATTAATAACTAAAATAATGACTAAAGTGAGCAATGCCAGCAATAAATTTCTTGGATGTCCAAAATCAGCGCTGCCCTCACCTCCAGCTACACTATTCATAGCAACCGGAATAAGAGATAGACCGATAATCGTAACTACCGTACCCGTAACAATCGTCGGGAAAAACCTCAACAACTTGCCGTACAAAGGCGCAATTAGCACAATGAATAGACCCGAAATAATAATTGCGCCATAAGCTGTTGCTAGATTGGAGGTGGAGGCTATCGCGATAATAGGTCCAACCGCTGTAAAAGTACAGCCCAGTATGACTGGCAACCTGCTTCCAAAATATTTTGTTCCCATGACTTGCAGGATGGTCGCAATCCCGCAAGTAAACAGATCCGCTGCGATCAAATAGGCCATTTGCGCCGGGGTTAGATTAAGCGCTCCGCCGACGATCAGGGGTACAACTACCGCGCCAGCATACATTGCTAGTACATGCTGAAATCCTAGAGCTACAACTTTTTGTTTGCTTAACATTTCATTTGCTCCTTAGTGTGTTGGAATGCCTTCTCGTTGTCTGTGTCAATCAATAAAAAAAGAGAACAGCCTTCCTTGAGTATCTTTTCTCAAGTGAAGTCTGTCCTCATCGGTTTTCCAACTATGTGCCAAGCACAAAAAAACAACCATTAGGATGTACGTTCACTCATAGTTGGTCGATTGTAGTGGTCGTCCAGTAGAAACTCGCAGGCCATATTCCCGCAATTATACGAGCTCGATATATTGTTATTTTGTAATGCTACTGCATTTCTAGGTTTGTTTCAACCATTAATATATAGGATGGTTCCCAGTATTTAGGCATTGAGGTTTTCTCTATCGCTAGACTTCTGCTCCGATCGTGTTTAGGCGCAGCCCCATTGGCTCCGCTTGTAGTTAGTTAAAAAACTGATTTATTATCCATCCCGAATCATTAGCATAAACCGAGAGATCTTTTATTAGCTCCACCCATATCTTGTCGTTAACAATATTGTTCCAGTCTGCACCGGTATCTCCCTTTGATGCAGCCTCCGGCACACGGTTTCTAACTATTCCCGCCAATTGTGTGCTAATATCGCTTATTTGAATCAGCTTATTTGTCTTTTCTTCATCTAAAGAGATGTCTGCTGTGGCTAAGCTGCAATCCCCTAACAGTCCATTCCCAATCACTAACCTCGCAAGAAAAAAGTGAATATCCTGAGCCATATTCGCTGTAGTATTATTCATTAGAGAGTCATACTTATTGAGATCAGTTGCCATCGTAAACAAGTTCTGCGATTCAACACTCATAGTCTCGAAGTTATAACACATGTTAGATGCTTGATCGGGCGACAACTTCACTTTACCGCCGTCGATGATCTTATCGAATATTTCTTCGTTATCCATGATGGCCGACAACAACGTATTAAGAGTCGTGGCAATTTCAGAGGATATAGCTTTCTCGTAATTTTTGTTTTCTTGATACAGGGTAAAAGCTGCGTAAGTAGATGCAATCGATAAAATAATGCAAACACCTAGAATCGCAATTATTAGACGGTTTTTGGTCAACAACTTCACTCCTAGCTCTGAATTGATTCACTTCTTTACTCGAATATGCTATCATATGATTAAAGAAGCCGAGTGCTGAGAACACTCGGCTGAACAATTGGCTTGGATGGGTTTATCCCTTCTAAGTTTAGAAACGGATAAGAACCCACCTTTGGCGCTAACCTTGGGGTGGGTTCTTATTTTTTCTTGTAGTTATCTGCAATGTATGTTAAAGTGCAATGATAAATGTGCCAAAAAGAATCATGATCGCGATTGCATCCTCTATATACATAGTATCACCTCCTACAAAGTCTCCGAAAAATTCATTTCGTAAGCTTATGTTCGAAGGGATACTACGCCCACCCAAGATTCAATTGTCTTCCACTATCCTACCATGTTATTCCAATGATTTGAAGTACAATTGTTCAGGTTTCTGATTATGCCACTACTGAAGCTTATATTTATTGCCCCACAAGATTCACAGCCATCTCGTCCTCGGCCTCTCCTTATGTAAAATCCTTTTTATATCGGATGGCCAAATAAATTCCACCAGCTAAAAATGCTATCGAATATTTGTACAGGAAAAAAATGTTCCACATATAGTCTTTGGGAAACAATATGTCACATAGAACAATAGCCCACAACACGCAGTAACTGCTTTTCAAAAATATTTTACTTGTCCGTTCGTCGTCTTTCCCAATCAACTTATAAAATACAAAGACAAGAATCACACTGCCAATAAGAAGTAGCCCGCCAACTCCAATGAGAATATTCCAATTCCCCGGAGAGTGTTCAGCCCAAGACTTTAAAGGAGCAAAAATTGCATTAGTGATATCTGAGATTTTCATTTTTCATCATTTCCTTTCTCATAAGTAAAAATTTCGTTTACATCAACATTAAAAAAATCGGCAATTCGAAAAGCTAACAGTAGAGTCGGAACATAATTCCCTTTTTCCATTACGAAGATGGTCTGTTTGGAAACACCGACTTTCTCTGCTAATTCTTGCTGAGACATTCTAGCAAGTACACGATATTCATAAACCTTATTTGCTATCGAATCACCAAAATCTTTCTTCATGACCATCACCTCTTGAATCAAACTATAAACTAACTTTAAACAAAAGTAAAGTAAACTTATACAAAGGAATAAGATATATTTATTATTACTTAAATTACTTTGATTTAACAAGAGCTAGAAAACAGAAAGAACCTGACGAAATTCATGATTCCGTCAGGTTCACATATCGCTCTGGTATAATTTATGGTTTTTGGTGGTGCATTTCCGAAATCCGAACAGTTGTGCAAGAGCACTACTATTGGGAACTCGCTAGAAAATCAATCGCTTTCTCCAGCACCTCATCACGGTTCGCCCTGATCCCCTCAATCGTCGGGGTAACGTATAGATCAGGTACAATTCCCGCTCCCTGCGTTTCCGTTCCATCCGGATGCATATAAGCGACTCCTGTTATTAGGGTACTCACATTGCCTGGCAGTATAATTTGAGAAGTATCACCAGGCGATCCTGCTGTTGTACTGCCGATGACAGTAGCATTAGGCGCAGCACTCAGCACCAAAGCCGCATACTCAGCTCTACTCCAAGAGATTTCGTTCACCAGTAGGACAACCTTGCCTTTATAATATTCATTGGCAACCGCAGGCGTATCGAATCCGTCAATATAAAAAGTTCCTGGCTGCTCAACACTTGCAATACTCCTCTGAAAAGCAGGTGTATCCGGTGAAATCAAAAGCTCCGCTAAAGCTTGCAGCGTAGCATATGCAGGATAGCTCCTTAAGTCGATAATGATTCCTTTACTGTTCATCAAATCAGATTTAATAACAGTTAAATCGTGAGTTCCCGGACTTGCAGGATAGAGATAAACGATGTTATCATTCATTTTTTGATAGAAGTCGATGTTTTGCCTGTACGGATCATACTTTTCAACTCCGGCCTGCGCTTTGGAGTATACTGCGATTTCAGTCGTTCCTATATTGCCGTTTCTTTCATATTCGATCATTATGCTATCCTCATTGCTCCGTAGCAGCTTTTGAGACAAATCCAGCAATCTAGCGGTCTCATTCGAACCGGAAATGTACTTCATTTTTTCGCTTCGAATTTCTTCAACCGTTTTATTATTAACCTTATTAATGATATCGCCAATCATTAAACCGCTCTTTTTGCCAAGCTCTTCATTGTAGTAGCCAGTCACAACAGCTTTGTCCTCAATGATTGAAAGAATGACTGAGGCATAACGTAATCCCCAAAACTTTTCAATAACTGCATCCCCGGCGTAACTGGCATGCGTATCATTCAAGGTCGCGATCAATTCTAATATAGCCAACTTATAGGTCAGCTCATCCTCAGCTTTAATCATTTTCGGAATGAATGACTGCAGCACATTATCCCAATCCTCGTCAATCAAATGCTTAAACGGAGAAAAATATTCAATCATATTCCAATATCGATAAAGCGCTAGCAGCCGATTTTCAGTCGAAGGATAGCTGTCCCACACATTCTTCTCGTTCTGAAAAGCAACCCGCATGGCATCTGGATTCAAGGTTGCATAATGAGATGTATTTTCTCGTTTAGCTTCTTTTACATCCGTAAGCATCGAAGCTAGTTCGTCTGATAATTGAAGATCGGAAATCCATTCCAAATCAACGGATGTCATAATTGCTACATTTTGCGGCGGCTCTGCTGTCCCCTGTTTAAAGTCTCCTAGACTTGAAATCCAATCCGTTAAAGCAGCATCTCTATCATGCGAGCTTGATGCATTCATAATGTTCGGTATATTATCGAATAATTGTTGGTCCCAATCATAAACACCATTTGCAACATTAGGATGGTAGTACTTCAAATATCCCCAAACCTTGCCCAGCACGAACAGGTTTTGCAGCTTCTCTTCTGACAATAGAAAAGACTCGTTCGTAATCGCTTGAAGTTCATCCTTATTAAATGTCGTGTCTACCTCCTGAGTTGATTCAGCCGACTTGTCTTCGTCCAGCGTTTGTTTCTCATCTTCTCCCACATTACTGCAGGCACTAATCAACATAAATAACATGAATAGGATGAATATTCTCCTCATAGTATCCCTCTTTCCTGAAGTAATAACTATTATTGCTAGAGTTACATTCATCATATCAATTATTCCTATATCAGTAAAACAAACGAGATGCAATATTGTATAAATGAAAATCCATCAATCCACTTAAGAGTAAAGCCAATTAACATCTTTCCAAGTGATCTACAAAAAAGGTACTCCATCAGAGCAAAAGGGATTAACTATGCTGCTAGTTAATCCCTTTATAATAGCAATCTATTTACTATCAATAATTGTATTAGGCCCACCAGATAAATCTACGCTGTAGGTTACTTGCTGTTCGATTTTTAAAGAATTCCATTCTTCTTCATGAAATTGCTTAAGCTCCTCACCTATTTGATCGAAATCAAATAGAACAAAATATCTACCATCTTCCTCAATTTTTTCTTTTACATATCCCGTTAACTGATCATAAATCACCTTATTATTCACAGCTTTAATATAGGTTTGATTTCCTTTACCATAGCGTAAAGTAATTTGGTCATCTAGTTTAATGTCTTCCCAAAGCTCATAATTCATCACTTCAACTTTTTCTTTCCTCTTATTTGACACACTATTGTGCGTTTCTACAAAGTACTGTCCATTATTATTTATATATTTTTTAGTTACAATAGCAGTGGATTCGACGATTACTCCTTGTTCAGTTGACCCGATACTTCTACATGCGGCAATAGAAAGTATTATTAGTAGAATAAAAATCTCTTTGACTAGTTTTCGTTGCACATCTCATCACCTCGCAACATAGAATATAGCTGAAATAATTAATATCATTCCTATTAATCTAAAAGTAAAGATTACGTTTTTACTAGGAGAAGCGTTACTATACTCCTCATATTGTTGGTGTGTATAAGCCCCCAGAAAGTAAGTCCCCAATTTCCAAGCGGCCTTAGGGAAGATGAAATATAAAAGACCAATAATAAATAGAACTACTGTTACGATTTTAATAGTAATTCTCCATTTCTAAGGAGGAATATTCTATTTCGAATATCCCCCTCCCTTCTTATTTTATATAAGCTGGAGTTCTATGATCGAATAGTCCGTGCGTTCCACATGGCACAAAATCAATGACATTTTCCTTGAAAAGAGATAAAAGTGGCAAAGTAATCCGTTGACAACTGATTTATACCCGCAATTGTTGTTCTTTGCCCTATCGGTGTAACGTCTGCTCTATCAGTTATAGTCGATACAATACCAGTAATAGAGCTAATGGGGAATTTCCCCAGACCATCACTATCTACGGATAACTCACCAAGAATAGTTTTTGCAATATTACCATGCTTGTAATTTGTGAAGCTTTGATCATAAACCTGTTCACCTGTTGAGTCAGTATACTTTGGCAACGCGTAGTATACTGTATTTTTTTGATCAACTCTTACAGTCATTTTAACAATATCGTTGTCACGAGCAATTACATGCCTCTTGAACGTCAATTCTTGCACGAATTGAACACTATGTGATTCCTGCAACACTCCTTCCAGATGTGAATTTGATTCTCTCAGCATACTAGCAACTCTATTTTGTGAGTCCCTCTGATCCTTATAAAAACTTTTAGCAGTACCTGTTGCTATAGTATATAGGTCGTTAAAATGATGCCAATTAATTTTTAATTGGTTTAACCTTAAGTTAAGATCGAACAACTCCTGGGGTTAATAGCCCCTTATCATGACGTATCAATACGTCTTGCAGTCAATATACCATTGACGTATAGACACGTCGATTACATTTATAAAAATTTTAAAATAAAGAAAACCACATGGAGTTGTTACACTCACAAGTGGTTCATAACATAGAGTTTAAATTCCCAGTCTTCCCATCCAAGTCGCAATTATTAACAATACTCCAACGATAATAAATATACACCCACCAATCTTATACCTAATTACAATAGACTTAGTTGCTTTTTTATTACGAGTATTGTTTGCCGTAAATCTATACATAAGTTCAGGGAAGATGATATTGAACAAACCAATACCACAAAAAGAGATCATAAATACAGCTGTCATTATTAATTTATCAGTCACCTACTTACCTCCTAAATGATAATACCATTCTTGATAATACATTGGAACTTTTGATGAAATAAGATTAATTTAAAAGAATATAGATTCATGTGATAACCCTGCCTCACCATTAAACGGAATAAAATCTGTCGAGACTCCTATTCCAGCACCTATAATATTCACCCAATTACCTGTTGTAGTATCAATACTAAACTTTTGCTCTGCAATGCCAAATTTCAAAATTTTAACTGATGACCCTATATCAGCACTATTCACTACCTTTCCGCCATAACTTGTGGAAACACCACCAGTTAACGAACATGAAGCGCCAAATTTACCATTTGTTCCATAACTAAAACCTATTTCTAATTGCCCTCCTTGAATCTTAGCCATCAATCCTACATTTGCAATTAATGATACTGCAATTTCACCTTTAACATACGTTTCAGAGATTAACCCATCTTTTTCTTGAATAGTTACATTATTTGTTTTCGATACATAGCTTGAACCACCATTCACAAAATCGACTCTTTTTACAGCATCAGCATACTTTAGTCTGACCTGATTAGCTGCATCATGAGCTGCTTGCATTCCATATGTATCACCTGCTAGTTTTGCCTTACTCCACTGAGATTCGTACTGTTTGATACTGTATCGATCGCCCGCATTAAACAGTCGACCCATATTATCAGCTATCTCCATTCTATGCCCCGATGGATCTATAAATTTTAATGGATTGTTAGTTACATACGTATAGAGATTCAAACTTAATGGATTCGTAATTTCCCCTTCATACGTATCCTCATTAATGAACCTACCAATTCTCGAATCGTAATATTACCCTCAAATGGTGCGTTTTTTTCTTGAACGATGCCATTGAGATAAGTTATGGTAACTAAACCCTGATCCTTTGCATAAAACTGCAACTACTATCGGAACGTGGATTCCTTATTCTCGTCAAAAAGCTGCTTTTTGCGAATGATCGGAATATAAGTTCCTTATTTCAGCCCTACACGCAGGAAAACCGTCATTTTCAACAAAATAACGTATCCTTGTTCCGATCCGAATGAAAATCCGCCATTTTGCGCTGAATAGGGCATCTATTTTCCGATAAGCAGATTGTTTAGAATAATTCCCTCACGTCTAGCCTCTATCCCCCATTTCCATTACCCTTACCACAGCAGAGCAGAGCAGAGCACAGCACAGCGCAGTACAGCACCGCACAATATTCCACCCCGCCCGCCACTAATCCCCCATCTTAGCCTGTATCTCCGCAAATGCTGCCTCCACTTGGTCCATCCATTGGTCGGTTGTCATTTTGCCTGTCATGATGGGCGTGATGGCGTTTTTGAATAGAGGGGTTCTTATGTCTACCTTCGAATCCTTAGAGAGTACCTTCCAATCCTGAACTATAGCAGTCGCTCCTTCATAGGCGCTGAACATTTCATATACGCCTGGGGTTAGATAGAGCTTGGACAGCTCTTGGGCTCCTTTGAGCGCGAATGCGCCATTGGACTTCTCGGCGAACAGCTTTACGGATTCATCCGTGTACAGAAATTTCAGAAATTCCTTCGCAAGCTCTGGATTTCTGGCCTTGGCTGGGATGGAGAACTGCTCATAGCTGGATAGGATATAGCGCTCATCTCCCTTAGCGAACACAGGAACCGGGATCATCCCAAATTGAAAGCCTTCCTCCCTCGGGGAATCCTTCATTTCATTCTCCATCCACGAGCCATTCACAATGAATACCGCTTTCCCCAGCATCATATCCGTTTGCGATTGCGTGTGATTCAGCCCCACCGTTCCTTCCATTAGATAACCCTCGGTTCCGATTTTGGCCAAGGTATCGAGCACCTTCTTCACAGATTCACTCTTAAATGAGCCGGACTCGTACTCGAAAATCTCATTTAATTGCGCCATTCCAGCTGCATTCGCAAGAGAAGGGTACAGAATCTCCTCCAAATATTCCGGGTATATGCCTTGGTACGTGAACAGTGCCCGCTTCGTCTTCTTGCCATTCTCGTCGACCAAATAGTTTTCTTCCTTCTTCAGCTCCTCATCGAGCGCGAAGAACTCATCCCAGGTTTCCGGCAGCTTCCAGCCCTTCTCCTGAAACAAGCTTTTATTGTAGATTAATCCCATCGGCCCGGCATTAAAGGGCGCCATATACACTTTCCCATCCTGATAAGGAGAAAACCGCGTGCTTTCCAGCAAGCCCGGAAGGATCATGTCCTTCAGCATTTCATCCTTGTCCAATGCTTTGTCTTCGAATACTTCAGTAATATCGAGCAAGCCTTTTTCTTTCACTAACGAGGTCATAATGCCGCTTTGCTCTGTATCGGTAATCGCTAGAAAATCAGGCGGATTGCCGGCGACAAGCTGAGGCCGGATGACATCTCCTATGCGCGGACTGATCGTCATATTCACTTGTACGCCCGGATAAGCAGCTTCGAATTTCTCCACAATTTCCTTCCAATATTCTGGGCCGTACCCTCCTTGAAAGACGGCTATATGCAATTGTTTATTTTTGAAATACTTCTCTCCAGTACCCGATCCGTTGGAAGCGCTCTCTGAGGAAGGCTTGCGATCTTTAAATGAAATGGCATCCATATTTGTAACCGCTATTATTCCTGCCAATACAGCTGCCATTAACAGTACACCTATGAGCTTTTTCATCGGTCCCACTCCATGATTGTTTTTTACATTTAGACCCTTAACAGATCAACTATGAGCATTTTTACGACAAGAGTACATGAACAGAATTGGCTATTGTATGTACGATATTAACTATTTAAGGCAAAAAAACAATCTATCATTTAACAAACCAGCCATTTTATAAGCCAACCTGTGACTCTCGAACTCGTCTTATAGATAATGTTTGCAATCCGATGCGCGATATTATCCTCTTCGCCAAAGTCTATTGTAAACGCTTGCTCTCATTAGCTAATCTTAACATGCGAGATAAATTATTGACCACAAATAATGAATTTTCTCGTTATCCCATAAATACTTAGGAGGAAATAAGACATGAGAAAAATTTTCAGCTTGGCGCTTGCGGCCACATTAACCTTTACTCTAGCCGCATGCGGATCTTCCAACAACAACAACTCTGGTCAGAACAGCAGCCCTAATCCAACTAGTACGAACACATCTTCCGCAGCACCAACAGACGCTCCAGCAGTGGAGACGCGTACTTTGAAATTCGCTGCACTCGAAACCGCTTATGGAGCAGACGTGTGGAAAGAGGTTGCTGCCGCATTCGAGCAGAAGGTTCCCGGCGTAAAGGTTGAAATGACGATTGACAAGAGCATCGAAGATGTTATCGGACCAAGCATGAAGTCCGGCGAATTCCCGGATGTTATTCATTTGGCAGTCGGCCAACCGAAAGGGCTTACAGAAACATTTGTCAAGGATAATAACATGACAGAGCTTACCGATGTCCTTTCCATGACCATTCCAGGTGAAACAGGAACTGTTCAAGATAAACTCATCCCTGGCTTTACCGATACATCCATTACGAATCCATACAATGATGGCAAGACGTATCTGATGCCAATGTTCTACAGCCCTACAGGCCTATTCTATAACGCCGGCTTGTTCGAGCAAAAAAGCTGGGACGTGCCGACAACTTGGGATGAAATGTGGGCGCTTGGCGATAAAGCGAAAGCAGAAGGAATCGCTCTATTCGCTTATCCGACAACCGGTTATTTCGATTCGTTGTTCTATGCTTTGCTGAATGAAGTGGGCGGAGCTGAATTTTTCACTAAGGCTATGAACTATTCGGAAGGCATCTGGCAGTCGGCTGAAGCGACGCAAGCTTTTGACATTATTTCTAAACTGGCTTCCTACACAGAGAAAACCGTTCCAGCCAATGCGAATAAAGATAACTTCACGAAAAACCAACAGCTGATTCTAGACAATAAAGCGCTCTTCATGCCTAACGGCACATGGGTAGTCGGCGAAATGGGCAACGCGCCTCGCGCTGACGGTTTCAAATGGGGCTTTACGGCGCTGCCAGCCGTAACCGATGGCGGAGATCGTTATTCCTACACGTTCTTCGAACAAATCTGGGTACCTGCTAAAGCTGAAAATGCGGATCTAGCGAAGCAATTCCTTGCTTACCTGTACTCCGATGAAGCTGCAGAAATCTTCGCAAAGGTTGGTGCAATTCAACCTATCAACACAATGTCCAGCAAGCTGGAAGGCGATAACAAACTATTCTACAGCATCTATGACACAGGCGCTAAAGCGGCTATGGGCGCATTCGCTACGACTGATCCAGTTGAAGGCGTAAGCATTTCCGATACGGTATTCGGAACCGTCGATTCCTTAGTTACAGGCGCAAAATCGCAGCAACAATGGGTGGACGCGATTACGAAAGCAAGCGATGCCCTTCGCGGAGCACTTAAATAATCTTACATCAAGAAATCACTAGCTGTACTGCCCTATCATTTACACATCGTTAATGGTGCTGTGGTCAGTGAAAACTGGCCACAGTTATTTTACCTTGGAAGGAGCTCGGGCCATGCCAATCAACAAGGGAAGAAGCCGGTTCATATTTTTTTGTTTGGCTCCCGCCGTCATACTGTTCGTCATCTTTTTGATTATTCCTACGATTGACGTGTTCCGCATGTCCTTATACAAATGGGGAGGCTATACCGACAACAAGACGTATGTCGGGTTCGACAATTTCTCCAAGCTGTTTCAGAGCGATAAGTTTTATCAAGTGTTTCAGAACAGCATTCTGCTCATCATTGTCGTTACGATCATTACATTCGCTTTTGCACTCGTATTCGCGGGGCTCCTATCACGGAATAAGCTGAGAGGCCGCGATTTCTTTCGCATTATTTTTTACATTCCTAATATTTTGTCCGTCGTTGTTATTAGCGCAATATTCTCTGCAATCTATGATCCGAATAACGGATTGTTGAACTCTATCCTTAATCTATTCCGCAGCGCCGAAGATCCAACCTTATGGCTTGGCGATCAGAAAATCGTCATTTTCAGCCTTGCAGGCGCAATGATTTGGCAAGCTGTCGGTTATTACATGGTTATGTATATGGCCAGCATGGCCAACATACCGGAAAGCTTATATGAATCGGCTGATTTGGAAGGGGCTTCCCCCATTCATCAGTTTTTTACCATTACAATTCCGCTCATCTGGACGAACATTCGCACGACGCTTACCTTCTTCATTATAAGTACGATCAACATGAGCTTCTTGTTCGTTACGGCAATGACGGGGGGCGGGCCTGACGGAGCGACTGAAGTGTTCCTGAGCTATATGTATAAAGAAGCCTATACGAATTCCTCCTATGGTTACGGTATGGCTATCGGCGTCGTTGTGTTCATATTCTCGTTTGCTCTTGCCGGCATTCTCAATGCGGTAACTAAGCGCGAGCATTTAGAGTATTGAGGAGGGATGACATGAAGACTAGTACTCTACAAAAAGGCAGCGGAAGCTTATTCAAGACTCTCTCTTATCTACTGTTGATTGCTCTGGCAGTCATAATCATCATTCCTGTAGCATGGGCGTTCATTTCTTCCATTAAGCAGGATTCTGAATTTTACGGCAGTCCGTGGGCAATGCCTGAGGGCATCTATTTGCAAAACTTCGCCGATGCTTGGATGAAGGCCAGAATGGGCGATTATATGCTCAATTCGGTCGTCCTGACAGCTATTTCAATCGGTTTGCTGCTGATCATCGCGCTGCCTGCCGCTTATGTGCTGGCCCGCTACAAGTTTAAAAGCAATATGATATGGAATACGATGTTCATGGCAGGCTTATTCATTAACGTGAACTATATCGTCGTTCCGATCTTCCTCATGCTGAACAATGGGGATAAGCTCGCCCGCAGCGTTCTTGGGCAGCCGATCTTTCTGAACAATATCTTCCTGCTCGCTATTGTGTACACCGCTATGGCGCTGCCGTTTACGATCTATTTGCTGTCCGGGTATTTCAAGTCTCTCTCGAAGGAATATGAGGAAGCGGCATCCGTCGATGGAGCCGGCCACTTCAGAACGATGGTGCAGGTTATTATGCCAATGGCGAAGCCCGCAATTATAACGATCATTCTGTTCAACTTTCTATCGTTCTGGAATGAGTACATCGTCTCCATGACGCTGCTTACGAAGCCGGGCTTCAAGACGCTGCCTGTTGGTCTTATGAATCTGATGGCCGCGCAGAAATCAGCCGTTGAATACGGTCAGCTTTATGCAGGTCTCGTGCTCGTCATGCTCCCAACATTGATTTTATATATTATCGTACAAAAGAAATTGACCCAAGGAATGACTATGGGCGGATTGAAAGGATGATGTGCGGCTATGGACAAATTACTCTACTTAATCCTGTTCATCATAGGAATGGCGCTTGTCGTATTCGGCAATAAATCGATCGGCCCAGTTGGCCTCTCCACTATGCTTGCCGGCATCGCGGTTCTTATTGGTTTATTGTGGCTGTACAATCGCAAATACAAATAAGCTTAAGCCCGAAGATGATCTCTGTACTCAAATCAGGATCATCTTTTTCGCATGTAATCGCTTTAGTCATGTGCTACTATTAGCTTAATACCTTCAAGGAGCTATCGTATGCTGCGCAAATTTAAAATCCAACATCGATTAATTGCAACCTTTCTAATCGTATCTGTTATTCCGATTCTGTTTCTCGGATACTATGCTTATAAGCTATACTCGGATTCGATCAGCGACAAGCTTAGCGCATCTACCTATCAAGCGATTACCTTAGTCAATAAAAACTTGCTAGCAGAGCTGCAAAACTATCAATATCTTAGCGGGTCCATCTCGACAAATGAATTCGTTCAAGCCAATTTATCCAAGCAGCACACCCAGCAAGCGGTCAATGAGAATTCCAAAGAAGCTGCGATGGACGCTATATTTCGAACGATATTTCCTTCTCATGTTGTAACCGTTAGCATTTTTGACATGGAACATAAGCCCTTCTACGAGCTTGGCTTTGAGACGATCAGTGAGCAGTCTTTGGAGAAGGCCATAGCCGATGTAAATAGTAATGCTCCTTACGATGGCCTCACTTATGTAAGGACGGCTCGATCGTACGATACGATAGCGGTAGGGAGAAAAATACATGCGGAGAATGACAGCTCTGAGCAGCTCGGATATGCTTTCGTATTCGTCAGCGCAGACTTGTTCTCCAAAAACATATTGTCCAGCATTGATCTCGGCGCCGGGTCCAAGCTTATTGTTATGGGGCGCGACGGAACGGTATTATCCACAAGCGATAAGCAAATTGCATTAGGAGAGCCGTTCTCCGATCCGGCATTGTTTCATTCTATTCAAGAGCAGCAGCAGAACAACAATCCCTCTTTCTCTGGAATGATCAACAATACCGATCAGCAAATTTCGTATATTTACAATGAACAAATCGGCTGGTATCTTATTTCCTTGATGCCTTACTCGTATATTAATTCCGAAACTAGCAAAATCATGGTCAGCATGACCTTAATCGTCTTGTTAATCGTCATCACTTGTATTGTCATAATTTATTTAGTGAACAACAGCATTGTGAAGCCTATTAAGCGAATCATCTCCTTCAGCAATCAAATCTCTAATGGAGAGTTTTCCATTCGTATTCAGGATGACAGCGAGGATGAGATGAGCGCGCTGTCCCGTAAAATTAATAGCATGGTAAGCGAAATTGAACGATTGATGGATAATCAGAAGCTCGATGAGAAGCGCAAGCGGGAGCTGGAGCTGCAAATGCTGCAGTCTCAGATCAATCCGCATTTTTTGTTCAACACTTTAAATACGCTGCGCTGGCTTGCCGTCATTAATCAAGTGCCCGTGTTAAACAACGGAATCAGCTCATTGTCCGAGCTGCTTCGCAGCACGATTCTGGACAATAATGAAGAGATTACGATTGAACATGAGCTTCAAAACTTAACGCACTATTTTGAAATTCAAAAAATCCGTTACGCCGACCGCTTCCATGTGCAATATGAAATCGATAACGAGCTACTGCAATGCCTCATTCCTAAATTGATCCTGCAGCCTGTCGCAGAGAATGCGATCATTCACGGCTTGTCCGAACAAGGGAAATCTATAGAAATTAATATAAAGGTTCAGCAAATCGATCAGCTCATTCATATTGAGATTACCGATAACGGCAAAGGCTTCGATACGAATCAACATCGGAGCTCGGATAACACTAACAAATTGTCTGGCATAGGGATTACGAATGTGAATGAACGAATCAAGCTGCACTACGGTGACAAATACGGCTTATTTATTACAAGTGTTATAGGTGAAGGAACCAGCTGTACAATAATCATTCCCATTCAGCAATGAGAAGGAGGCTAATTGTCATATGTTCCATGTATTGCTCGTTGATGATGAACCTATTGTCAAAATCGCGCTGCGCACGATGATCGATTGGGACAATCTCGGCTTCTCCATATGCGGCACCGCCTCAGACGGCGCGGAAGCTTTGGCCTTAGTGAAGGAGCTGCAGCCTGATATTATTATTACAGATCTGAAGATGCCGAATATGGATGGTCTTCAGCTCATCCGAGAGCTGAACAGACTTGAATATAAAGGGAAAATAATTGTAGCAAGTAACTTTGGCGAATACGAGCTTGTACGCGAAGCGCTGCTGCTTGGCGCTGTCGACTATATGTTGAAAATCAGCATAAAGACAGAGGATTTAATCGCCCAGCTGCAGAAAACAGCAAAGCTTCTGCAAGAGCAACAGCTTACTCGGCAAGAACAGGAAACGAAGGAGCAAGTGCTGCAAAGCAATCTTAAGAGCGTTAAGCATTCCATATTGAAGGACTACTTCACAAACAGCTATTATGACATCGAGCATCTTTTGCAGCATAAGGAGATTCCACTGTATTTCTTGAACCGACCTTGCTATCCATTCTATATAAACCTGAATTTAGATCGGTCGAAGAATCGAGGCAACTCATCGAATATCTCAATATCCTTTATTGAGAATATGATTCTTGATTTAGTCGAGTCTGAACATGATGCGGAAATTTTTCAGGCGGAGATGGACGCGATCGTTGTTCTTATCTCGAAGGAACGGCTGATTAACCGCAAATTTGAACCGCTGGCCTTCGTCCATCGCTTACGGAGCTTAATTCAAATGTATATGACGGTGGAGCCTATCATTGTGTATTCACATGAAATAACCGGTTATATAGAGGCCAGACAAACTTATCTGGCTTGCAAGGATGCCATTCATATTCATTTTTACGAGCAGCATTCTATTATTTCCGATAAGGACATTGCTTTAAAGCAAGATATTGAGTTTGCAAACTACGTGGACTTCTCTAGTTCTCTCTTGCGGTACTGGTATGAGCATGACGATGCTTCCATCCAATCGTTCTTGAAAACCTTTACACAGCAATGCAAGGAGCATAGCATTCATCCCTTAGCGCTCAAATCCTTTATTACGAAATGTCTGGACTATATTCCATTAAGCGATAGTAAAGTAACCATTACGAATGCCGAGCGATTTGAAGCAAGCAAGAACAATGTATGGAGCTGCAACAATCCCGCTGCCTTATTAGCCGCTGCGATGGATGCTTTTCATTGTTTGAGCCTAGGTGCGGATGCCTCAGATTCCCCTGTTGTTAAGAAGGAAATAGCGGATGTCATCACCTATATTGAAGAGCATTATCGAGATAAGATTACGCTCGAGATGATCGCAGATCATGTTAATTTCAGCGAAAACTATTTATGCCGCGTATTTAGGGAGCAAACGGGTACCAGCCTGATCAACTATATTAATAATGTGCGGATGAATAAAGCTGCGGATTTAATTATGAAGGGGCACACTTATATTAAGGAAATAGCGTCTTTAGTCGGGATTAGCGACCAGTTTTATTTCAGCAGAATGTTCAAAAAGCATTTCGGCGTTACGCCGACCGATTATAAGGCGCATATACTGCAAGGCAATCAACGAATGCATTCATTATAAATAGCAAAGAGTCCCTTTCAGTCATCACGTTCTAAATGATGTTCAAAGGGGCTTCCTGTTACATGCCTTGCGCGGCAATCTCCGATTTTCCCTTCAGAATAATAATAACTATATTAGTTTTGAAGCGGATAAATTCTGATCCTCCAAATAGATAGTTGTTTCTTGTTGTATAGCTTTCTTTATGGTCATAGCCACCATTAAAGCTTTAGTCGCTTCATACGGCCCTATATGCGGAGGCTGCTCATTGCAAATCGAATGAATAAAATGCTGAATTTCCGCCTGCAAAGGGTCCGATGGATTTACTTTGATTTTTTGGGAAGCCGCGTCTCGATAAATGAAAAGCTCCCTTGAGCTGTAATCTATATAAAAGGATCGTTCCAATTCTGCTATGGAAAGTGTACGTTTTGATCTATGGGAAGCGCGGCTAGCGTTTAAGCAAGCTATTGCTCCATTGTTAAACGTAAGAAGCGCGCTGACGATATCCAAGTTTTTTTTAGATGGCTTATACCCGACAGCAGCTACACTATGCAAGGGTGCATTCATTAAACTAAGGATGACATCAATGTCATGAATCATTAGATCGAGAACGACATCGATGTCTAAGCTTCTGGAGCTTTTGCCCACTCGGCTCGCTTCCAGTGAAACAATGTTAGCAGGGTCGATGATTTTGCTTAGCTTCTCAATAGCTGGATTAAACCTCTCAATATGTCCGACTTGAATGAAAGCTTTCGTTTTTCTCGATTGATTGTACAACTCTATCAATTGCTCTGCTTCTAATATTGTGTTTACAAAGGGCTTCTCTACAAACACATGCTTGGCATTAACTAAAGCTTCATACGTATACCTAAAATGAAAGGCAGTAGGCGCTGCGATAATAACTGCGTCCACTGCCGATAGCATGTCTGAATATGACAAAAAGGGAGTTACCTGAAACTCGGAGGAAGTTAGACTGCATTGCTCATGATTAATATCAAAAACACCTACAAAGTCAATATGATTAAGTCTATTCAACACTTTGCAGTGGTTTCTTCCCATCGCTCCAACGCCAACAACTCCTATTCTTGGACGTTTCATTTTATTCACCCTATCGGTTCAAATAATTTGTTCCTTTTTTAATACATTAAGCATGTATTCTGCCCGGTTTCGATACGAATGGGGTGCCGCTGCCTTTTTTCCATTTGCGCTTATTCGCGCTCGTTCAGCAGCATGATTCAAATACAGATTCACCGCTTGGAGTGTTTCCGACGCGTTGCTTGAAACAATCACATCATGACCAGGTGTGAACAATTGTCGAATCGCTGGAGTATCTGAGGTTAATAGAAAGCCGCCCGAAGCCGCTATCTCATAAGTTCTTTGAGTCACTTGAGTCGTAAGGTTTTGCAAACCAATAATGATTTTCGATGAGCTGTATATTTTGGGGCATTCTAGGTAAGGTAACGGTCCATGTATCCAATTCGGATTAATATCCATCCCAATCCACGGTTTAATCTCATCCCAGCCTTTTCCGAAAATATCGACTCTAATCCCATGCTCGATTAAAGGACATAAAAGACTTTTCATAGACTGGATTCGATATGAAACATCCCATTGATCAAACACCCAGCTGTACGAATTGGCGACAAGAGCGATGTCAAATTGATACCTGCTCTCAGGCAGATGAGGAAAATGCAGGGTAGGCTGATACCCCCAGTCCAAATGTGCGGCTTTGATACCCAAAGAACGAAAGTAAGGTACGGTATTGGAGCTAATCGTAAATACAAAGTCCGGCTCTGCCCGTCTAACTAAAGGCAGTACAAAGCTTTCCGTAAACGATGGGTCCTCAATTGACCAGTAGACATGCGGTATTTGCCGCTGTTTAGCATAATTTTTAATAAATAATTGATTATCAGGCGTCTGTTCATTTCCCCAAGCATTCGTTATGATCAGTTCGGGGTTGAAGGCATTCATCATCGCAAGCACGTTATCAAGCGTTGCATTACCCGACACCAAAACCTCATGGCCTGCATCACGAAAACCGTTCGGAAGCAAATGGATCATCGTATCCAGGCTGTCAAAAAAAAATACTCTCATCATTGGCCTCCTTCCAATCAGATTCACAGTATCCCAAAACTCTTCAGCATTTGAAGCATATATTCGACCCGATGACGGTAGGCGTGTGGCGCAACAGCAAGCTGGCCTTGCATCGCAATGGATTTTCGCTCCTGTGCGGCGCGTAAATAATGATGAACAAGCTCCACTGTCTGCTGCGGGGAAGAGGAGACGACCAAATGCTTGCCAGGTTCGAACAGCGCCCTTACGGCCGGAGTATCGAAGGTTAATAGAAATCCCCCCGAGCCCAATATCTCATAGGTTCTCTGGGTGACTTGGGTTGTATAATTTTGAAATCCGATATTGATTTTTGCCGAATTATAAATTTTATTGCTGTCAAAAAAAGATATCGGGCCATGCAGCATACTGGGATCCATCTTTATTCCCAATAAGTCGCTCATTTTATCCCAGCCTTGACCCCAAATATCGACTCGAATATTTTTTTGCAGCAGAGGGACGAGCAGCTTGCGAATCGATTCTAATCGTATGTCTACGCTATAGTGATCGAATACCCATTGATAAGCATTGGCAATAATAGCGATGTCAGTTGTGTAGCCAGGCTGCGGCGCTGTTGGAAAGTGGATCGAGGAAGTAAAGCCCCAATCCAAATGAGCGGCAGGAAATCCTAGCGAGCGATAATACTCGACATGCGAGGAACAAATCGTAAAGACTGCGTCTGGTTCAACTGCCTGAAGCAGCGGTACGACAAATTTCTCTGTATACAGCGGGTCCTCCACAGACCAATACACATGCGGTATGCGCTTCTCACGAACAGCCGCTTTGATCATATGTTGTTTCTCTATCGTTTGTTCCGGACCCCAGCCATACGTAATAGCCAAATCTGGTGAGAAGGAATCTATCAAACTATTCAAATGGACCGCGTTAACAATCGGCCCCGAGATCATTATTTGATGACCCGCATCTGCAAACCCGTTCGGAAGCGCATATTGCAACACTTCATTGCTATCGATAAAAAGCACTTTCATCTACATAACCCTTCCACTGTTTTTCATCTATACTATTCCTCATAAATAAAATGGGAGGCGGTATCTGTCTATTACTAAAAATAAAAGAACCCTCTTCTCCACATTTCTGGTGGATTAGAAGGTTCTTATTACTCTTCGTTAGGATTCATATAGGATTTGACCTGTCAAAGACAAGTCATAACCGGAAATTGCGCGAAGTTCATTCACGAACGCTGCAGATTGTAAAATGCTGATGACGGAATCAATCCATATTCGATTCTCCGGTTTTTTCATTAGGACAAGGTCGTAACGCTCCTGAATCAAGGGGATAAACTCAATGTTTCCGATGATGGAAGCAGTCTTCTCAATTCCTACCCCGACATCTGCTTCGCCGGATGCAACTTTCGCAGCTACCCCTAGATGATTCGATTCTTCCACATCATAACCACTCAGCAGTTTCGGCTGAATTTCGTGCAGGCGCAGCTTCTCATCAAGAAGAACTCGTGCTCCTGATCCTTTCTCTCGGTTTACTAACCGCAGGCCAGGCAGCTTCAAGTCTTTCCAATGCTCAATCTTTTGAGGATTACCTTGCTGGACATATAGTCCAGCCCAACGAGACAGCAGATTAACAACTATAAAGGATGAACCGACTAAAATTTTTCGAATATAGGGCAGGTTATATTCACCAGAATCTCCGTCTAATAGATGAGTGCTTACGATATCCGATTCGCCTTGGTACATTGAAATCAAACTATCCAGGCTGCCAACATGAGCACGAAGAGGTCTTACACCTGCTATATTTTTCTCCATATGTTTAGCCAGAATATCCAAACTAATGTCTTGACCCGTAATGACTATGGGTCGATTGCCTATTAAGGATGGCGAGATAGGGGATAACATTGGCGGGTCCATCATTGCCGGCCGCTCGCTAGTCATCATTCCTTTCGCTCTTTGTTTATAAGCTTCCAAATCTGCCGCGTCTACCCGCATTTGCTTGCCTACACGATATGAAGACAGCTCGCCTTTTTTTAGGAGATCATAAACCGTAAGCTTGGATATTTTCAATAGCTTTGCGATTTCTTCTGTTGTGTAAGATATATCATTAGACATTAGGAATTCCCCTCGTTCAATCAATTGTATCGCTGCGTCACAGTATCTTCATTTTATCACAATAAGGCATAAATGGACTGCCAATAAAGTTTACAACCCGAATAGTTATTATATATAATTATAACGTATTATAACTACTTATATCTAAACATATCATAGGAGTGAAAGAGGATGCGAAAATCGATTAAAGGCAGCATCGTATCATTCTTGGCATTTGTATCGATTTTACTGTTTTCAGGATGCAGTACGGTGCAGTCACCAAATACGAACCAAGAAAGCCCGCCGCAAGCTACAAAACCTGTACAATTGACCATTTCTGCAGCAGCCAGTCTGACAGATGCACTCAAAGAAATCCAGGAAGCATATGAAGCAAACAATAATGGCGTCAAATTGAATTTCAACCTCGGCGCATCTGGTGCTCTGCAACAACAAATTGAACAAGGAGCGCCAGCAGATTTATTTCTTTCCACAGCGCCTAAAAATATGAAAGCACTCGTTGACAAGCAATTCATCGATTCCAATAATCAAAAAACAATATTGATCAACAAGCTCGTTGTAGTTATTCCCGCAGAAGGGAAAATAACGATTCGCAGCGCAGAGGATTTAGTTAATGCGGAAGTGAAAACTATTGCGATCGGCATTCCTGAAAGCGTTCCTGCTGGCAGCTATGCCAAAGAAGCGCTCATTAACGCTAAGCTCTGGGATACTTTGCAACAGAAAACCGTACAAGGGAAGGACGTTAGGCAAGTTCTTCAATATATAGAGACTGGGAATGCCGACGCTGGATTCGTCTATAAAACGGATGCATTGACTTCACAGAAGGCAAAAATCGCTTTTGAAGTTGATCCGAAAACATATGCTGCTGTCGAGTATCCGTTCGGGATTGTTAACGAATCGAAGCATCCGGAAGAAGCTGCGGATTTTTATACGTACCTTCAATCCAAAGAAGCCCTTGATATATTTATTAAATATGGCTTCTCCATTCCCAAATGAGTATGAGTATAATGAATTGGGACGAGTATTGGTCACCCATTAAACTATCGTTGCAGGTTGCTTTATTATCCAGTATTATAGTCGTTTTGTTGGGTTTAAGTATTGCTTGGTGGATGTCTCGAAAAGCTTTTAAAGGGAAAACCCTTCTCGAAACAGCGTTTATGCTTCCTATTGTACTTCCACCTACCGTAGTTGGTTTTCTTCTCTTAGTCATGCTCGGCCGAAGAAGCTGGATAGGACGTATAATCGAGTCAATATTTAACGCGCCAATTGTATTTTCATGGTGGGCAGCCGTAGTTGCGTCTGTAGTAGTAGCCTTTCCACTCGTCTATCAGACGTTGAAGGTAGGATTGTCTTCCGTTGACCGTGAGTTAGAGGATTCAGGACGTTCCATAGGAGCAAGCGAATGGCAGGTGTTTCGATATATTACCTTTCCATTAATCCTCCCATCATTTATTACGGCCTTTATACTAGGCTTTGCCCGCTGTCTTGGAGAATTCGGCGCAACGCTGATGATTGCAGGGAATATTCCAGGTAAAACACAAACGATACCAACTGCGATCTATGTCGCAGTCGATTCAGGTAACATGCCGATGGCTTGGGCTTGGACATGTTCTATTATTATCATATCGTTTATGATGCTTCTGTTAACCGGACGCGGAGGCACCCGTTCACAATAAAAAAGAGCAAATCGATAAACCGATTTGCTCTTCATTCATCCTAGCTGTATGAAAGCATTACTCAGTCGGCATATATACTGACTGAGTAATGCTAAATAAGTGCTGTTTATGATGCAGGATTAACTTCTAGCTCAACTTTAATTTTGATCTCTTTACCTACCAGTACGCCTCCTGTTTCAAGAGCAGCATTCCAGGTAAGACCGAATTGTTCGCGGTCGATCTTAGCCTCCGCTTCAAAACCGTATACCTCTACGCCCCAAGGATTTACGCCTTTGCCGCCAAATTCAACTTCAAATGTAACTGGCTTCGTTACCCCTTTAATCGTTAAATCACCAGTTACTTCATAGTCGTCGCCATCTTTCTCAATTAGAGTAGACTTGAAATCAATGGTTGGGTATGTCTCAGCATCAAAGAAATCAGCAGACTTTAAGTGATTGTCGCGGTCATCAGAACGTGTGCTAATTGAAGCTACATCAAATTGAAAGGCGATAGAAGCTGTTGTTAAGTCCGTTAAATCTGCGGCTTCTACTTCTGCCGTATAAGCTTCAAATTGACCTTTTACTTTAGATACCATCATATGTTTCACTTCGAACCCTACAGCTGAATGGGATTGATCTACGATCCATTTTTTCATAAAAAAAACCTCCAATTGTTTTATCTTCACTTAAAGATATTTGCGATTAAACGATAGCAGTCCTGTTTGCAAAACCTTTAATTTGAATATCTTTAATTTAAGATTAATTTATCATAGTTACTTTTCCTTGTCAACTCCCTTTCATCGATTTGCAGTGCTTATGCTAATCATTTAAACTATATATATGAAAGCTACTTAACTAATTAGAACAGGAGCTGGTGTGGATGTACAGAACTCAACAAGACTTCGTAATGGATTGGAATCAAGCCTCCCAAGGTACACTTCGGGTGCTGCGGGCTATGACAGATGAGGCACTAAAGCAAGCCATCGCGGAAGAACATAATACATTAGGCTGGCTGGGCTGGCATATTACAACTAGCGCTGCGTTTTTTGCGAGCCTTGCAGGCTTGGAGGTCAATCAACCAGACGGCGATAAAGCAATCGTTCCAAGCCATGCTGCTGATATCGCCAACGCTTATGAGAAGATTGCACAGGATATTGTAAAATTAGCGCAAGCTTCTTTAACCGATGAAATGCTTACCGAATCCGTAAATGCTTTTGGACAATCCATACCTCGCGGCGCCTTGCTAAGTAAGCTGATTGATCATCAAACACATCACAGAGGTCAAATGACCGTATTGTTACGCCAAGCTGGCTTGCCCGTTCCAGGTGTGATGGGACCTACTAAGGAAGACATTTTGTCCCGTCAAGGCTAATGAATGAAGAGCCGTCATCTCCGTTAAGGGATGACGGCACTTTTCCATACCGATCGCCACGCGCCCAATGTAATGCAATAATGCAGTACATTTTTCTCATACCGACCGCCACGCGCCCAATGTAATGCAATAATACAGTACATTTCACTCGTATCGACCGCCACGCGCCCAATGTAATGCAAAAGTACAGTACATTTCACTCATACCAACCGCCGCGCGCCCAATGTAATGCAATAATACAGTACATTTCTCTCATACCAACCGCCGCGCGCCCAATGTAATGCAATAATACAGTACATTTCACTCATACCGACCGCCACGCGCCCAATGTAATGCAATAATACAGTACATTTCTCTCATACCGACCGCCACGCACCCAATGTAATGCAAAAGTACAGTACATTCCACTCATACCGACCGCCACGCGCCCAATGTAATGCATAAATACAGTACATTGGACTCGTATCGACCGCCACGCGCCCAATGTAATGCAAAAATACAGTACATTGCACTCGTATCGATGACGTACAATAAGTTGTGTACCAACATTTGGAGTCTATCCAAAACGCAAAAAAGTAGAGTATCCTCGGGGTTACCACGCCACCAAGAAGGGACTCTACTCG
>Ga0182739_1000310_pt1 | contig 74299 bp, 71 predicted proteins | sample eDN5th30CBELigBY_FD_128873 | JGI IMG/M metagenome (GOLD analysis project Ga0182739, IMG submission 128873) | Enriched backyard soil microbial communities from Emeryville, California, USA - eDNA 5th pass 30_C BE-Lig BY (version 2) (version 2) | ecosystem: Environmental > Terrestrial > Soil >... | reverse complement strand
TAGAACAGCGCGCGAAAATTCTCGGACAGGACGATGGTCCTGAACCGATCCTATAACGGCCCCATCTCCCGCCGCACGGCCCCGCGTGCTAGGCCTTGGGCATGGCGAACTCCAAGGCTCCCGCGACGACCCCGGCGGACGGCGACAAGCCGCTCCGCCACCTCTACCTGATCGACGGCTCGGGCTATCTGTTCCGCGCCTACCACGCCCTGCCGCCGATGAACCGGCCCGACGGGACGCCGATCAACGCCGTGTTCGGCTTCTGCCGCATGCTGGTGGCCGACCTTTTGGACAATCCCGAGATCGATCATATCGCCATGATCCTCGACGCCAGCAGCGTCACTTTCCGCAACCAGATCTACGACAAGTACAAGGCCAACCGGCCCGATCCGCCGGAAGACCTGATCCCGCAATTCCCGCTGATCCGCGAGGCGGCGCGCGCGTTCAACGTCACGGTGTGCGAGCTGGAAGGCTACGAGGCCGACGACCTGATCGCGACCTACGCCCGCATGGCCGTCGAGGCCGGCGGCACCTGCACCATCGTCTCTTCCGACAAGGACCTGATGCAGCTGGTGCGGCCGGGCGTCGAGCTGATGGACCCGATCAAGAAGATCAAGCTAGGGCCCGAAGCGGTGTTCGAGAAGTTCGGCGTGACGCCGGACAAGGTCGTCGACGTTCAAGCGCTGGCCGGCGATTCGACCGACAACGTACCGGGCGCGCCAGGCATCGGCATCAAGACCGCCGCCCAGCTGATCAACGAGTATGGCTCCCTCGAAGCGTTGCTGGAGCGCACCCAGGAGATCAAGCAGCCCAAGCGCCGCGAATCGCTGCAGAACAATGCCGAACTGATCCGCATCTCCAAGCAACTCGTGACCTTACGCGACGACGTACCGACACCGGCCGAGCCCGAAGCCTTCGACAAGCGCAAACCCGATCCCAACGTGCTCCTGCCCTGGCTCGAGCAGCAGGGCTTCAGGACCTTACTGCAGCGCTTCACGAGTGAGTTGGGCGAGGCGAGCGCGCCCGTGGCTCCGGCCTCGGCGTCCACACCGGTGAAAAAGGCAGAGGCCACGCCGACGCCCGCCGCCTCCGTATCGAAGAAGCCCAACCGGGAGTTCACGCCCGCCGACTATGAAATGATCCAGGACGAGAAGCTGCTCGACGAATGGATCGCCGAGGCGACCCGGGCCGGCACGGTCGCGTTCGACTGCGAGACCGACGGTCTCGATTCCAACAATGCCGGGCTGGTCGGTGTCTCGCTGGCCCTGCTCGAAGGCCCGTGGGGTGACGTCAATTCGACGCGCCGGCGCGCCGCCTATCTGCCGTTGATGCACAAGGTTCCCGGCGGTGCCGTGCAGGGCGCGCTCGATCTTCTGGGCGACGGCGGCGACAAGGATGCCGGCAAGCTGCTCGAGGGACAGATCCCCTTCAAGACCGCGATCGAAAAGCTGAAGCCGCTCCTGGAAGACCCGGCGGTGCTGAAGGTCGGCCAGAACATCAAGTACGACATGGCGGTGTTCCGCCGGCATGGCGTCGAAATCGGCCCGGTCGACGACACGATGCTGATCTCGTTCGTCCTCGACGCCGGCAAGAACAATCACGGCATGGACGAGCTGGCCGAGCTCCATCTCGGCCAGAAGACCATCAAGTTCTCCGACGTGGCCGGCAGCGGCTCCAAGCAGGTGACCTTCGACAAGGTGCCGCTCGACAAGGCGCGCGACTACGCCGCCGAGGATGCCGACGTCACCATGCAGCTGTGGGCGCGGCTGAAGCCGCGGCTCGTCCCCGAGCGCGTCACCTCGATGTACGAGACGATCGAGCGGCCGCTGATCCCGGTCCTGATCTCGATGGAGTGCGCCGGCATCAAGGTCGATGCGCTGAAGCTCAAGGGGCTGAGCACCGACTTCGAGAAGCGGCTGGCCGAGCTCGAAGACGAGATCCACAAGATCGCCGGCCGCGAGTTCAACGTCGGCTCGCCCAAGCAGTTGGGCGAGATCCTGTTCGACGAGCAGAAGCTGCCCGGCGGCAAGCGCAACAAGAACGGCTCGTGGGCGACCGATGCCTCGGTGCTGGAGGATCTCGCGGCACAGGGCCATCCGCTGCCGGTGAAGATCCTGGAGCACCGCCAACTCGCCAAGCTCAAGGGCACCTACACCGACGCGCTGATGCGCCAGGTCGATGCGAAGACCGGCCGTGTCCACACTTCCTATCACATGACCGGCGCCGCCACGGGACGCCTCGCCTCGACCGATCCCAACCTGCAGAACATCCCGGTGCGCAGCGAGGAAGGCCGCAAGATCCGCCAGGCCTTCATCGCCGAGACGGGCTACAAGCTGCTCAGCGCCGACTATTCGCAGATCGAGCTGCGCCTGCTCGCGCACGTGGCCGACATTCCCGCACTGAAGGAAGCCTTCGCGCGCGGCGACGACATCCACGCGATCACGGCGAGCGAGATGTTCGGTGTGCCGGTGAAAGGCATGGACCCGCTGATGCGCCGCCGCGCCAAGGCAATCAACTTCGGCATCATCTACGGCATCTCGGCCTTCGGCCTCGCCAACCAGCTGGGCATCGGCCAGCAGGAGGCCAAGGAGTACATCGCCAAATACTTCCAGCGTTACCCCGGCATCCGCGACTACATGGAGCGGACCAAGGACTTCGCGCGCAAGCACGGCTACGTGCTGACGCCGTTCGGCCGCAAGATCCACCTGCGCTTCATCCACGACAAGAGCCAGGGCATGCGCGCCTTCGCCGAGCGTGCGGCGATCAACGCCCCGCTGCAGGGCGGCGGCGCCGACATCATCAAGCGCGCGATGATCCGCCTGCCCGGCGCCCTCACGGCTGCCAAGCTAAACGCCAGGATGCTCCTGCAGGTCCACGACGAACTGCTGTTCGAAGTGCCCGAGAAGGAACTCGACAAGACCAGGGACGTGACGCGCAAGATCATGGAAAGCGCCGCCTCGCTCACCGTGCCCCTGGTCGTCGACACCGGCGTCGGCGACAACTGGGCGGCCGCGCACTAGGCGGAGAGAGAGCCATGCGCGCGACGCTGATGGCTTTGGCCCTCTTCCTTGCAATGCCAGCGCGTGCAGGGTCTGACGTCACAATTAGGAACGAGCCTTGTTGCGAAGAGCAACGCGCGGCCGCAGCGCTTTCGCCCGAGGCGAAAGTAATTGCTGCAATACCGGAGCAAGCTTTTCGCGAAGGCAGCGTCCTATGGTTGAGGCTCGATGGCAACCGATCGGCACAGATCGTCGACTGCGCCGCCTTCGTCTGCAGTGTTGACAATTTTCGCTGGCATAAGCTGGTGGCTTGGTGGCCAAAGCATCGATACTACGTGATCGATGTCGGGCTCTACGAAGGTCGGCACGCCTTCCTCATCTCGGAACGGGATGGCCGCTCCACACCCGTATTTGCCCCGCCTGTTCTGTCGCCAACCGGTCGTTATGCAGTCGCGGCGGACTTGTCGCCCGCCTATGGAAACGGCTTGCAGATTATCGACATGAGCGTTGATCCGCCCTCGACTCTAGAAGTGATTTCCCAGCCAACCTGTTCCGGCGACAAAGCCATGTCGCTACGGCCCACTCCGGTCTGGCTCGACGATTCACGAGTTGCGTTCGAAGGTAAGCCATTTTTCGACAACGACGATCCTAGAGAAAAGCAAGTCTTTCGGATCATCGATGGCAAGCCGGAATGGGAATGCTGAATTCAGGAAGAGCGATGCGCGGCTTGCTCGCTGTGATCCTTACAGCGACCGCCTCCGGCGCGCTTGCGCAGGAGGCGGGCGTCCTGCCGCCGCTCATCACGAGCTACTCCATTGCAGTGGTCGTCAAGGAGAAATGCTGCGACTGGCAGGGTGAGCATGTGCCCGTGCCAGACAGCGCGGACCGGGAGGCGCTGGAGAAGCTGCGCGATCGTGCTTATCGCAATGGCATCGTCCTTCAGCTCCGGCTCGACGGGGATCGGTCGCTCAAGATCGTGGACAACACCATCGTCGGCGAATCCTGCGAAGGATATGACGGATGCCGGAAGCATCGATTGATCGGCTATTGGCCCAAGCAACGCCAATATGTCGTCGATGCCGATCTCTGGGAAGGCCGGGACACCTACCTGGTTTCCGCTCGGGACGGCCGGCTCTTGCGCGTCGGATCGCCACCCCTTCTCTCGCCTTCCGGCGAGTACGCGATAGGCGTGGACAACAGCGTCGCCTATCCGAACGGGGGTTTGGAACTGATCGACCTTCGCAAGGACCCACCGACGGGGATTCGTCTGCCGAGCCTGTCCTCCTGTCCGTGGACAAAGCCTCAGCTATGGTTGCGGCCCGATCCCCGGTGGCTCGACGACACACGCATCATCTTCGAAGGGTCCCTGGATCCTGTCCAGTTCGACCCCGACGTCAAACACATCCTGCGCATCGTCGATGGCAGGCCGGAATGGGAATGCTGAACTCAAGGAGAGTGATCCGATGAAGATCTGGGGCCGTGCCAATTCGATCAACGTGATGAAGGTGCTGTGGTGCGCCGACGAGTGCGGGCTCAAATACGAGCGCGAGGATGTCGGTGGGGCGTTCGGCGGCAACGACCAGAAATGGTACCTCGACATGAATCCCAACGGCGTCGTGCCGACCATCGACGTGGGCGGGCGGATCATCTGGGAGAGCAACTCGGCGGTGCGCTATCTCGCGGCAAAGCACGCCGCGGGCACGCTGTGGCCCACCGATCCCGGCCTGCGCAGCGACGCCGACCGCTGGATGGACTGGCAGCTCAGCACCATCGGCGAGCCGATGCGCCTCGCCTTCTGGGGCCTGATCCGCACGCCGCCGGACAAGCGCGACATGGCGGCGATCGGCAAGGCCGCCGCGGAGGCTGGCAAGCTGTTCGGCCGGCTGGATGGCTGGCTCGAGTGCCGGCGCTACGTCGCGGGGGACCAGTTCACGATGGGCGACATTCCGGTCGGCTGCTTCGTCCACCGCTGGTATGCGCTGGAAATCGAACGCCCGGACCTGAAGAACGTCCGGGCGTGGTACGAGCGGCTCACGACGCGCCCGGCCTATGCCCGGCACGTCATGATCAAGCTGACCTGAGGGGCGCTACTTGCGCTTCGGGAGCTTCGAGCTCTCGGCCACGATGGCGCGATCGACCACCGTGAACAGGTAGGCGTCGGGCGACAGGGTGCAGCCGCCGCGCACCAGATGAGCAAGCTGGGCACCCTGCTCGCCATCGGGGATCATGACGCCGCGCACCCGCGCCGAATGTTCCGCGAGGAACACGGCCAGCGCCTTGCGGGCTTCCGGGTTCATGGCGTGGGCCTCGCGGCAGGTGATGTAGGCCGCCTGGTCGAAATTGAGCGGCGGGTTCTGCGCTTGGGCCGACGCCGAGACGGCGATGGTGGCTGCAAGGGCGAGAAGAATCCTGGAGGTCATCTGGATCTCCCTTACTTGCTGTTGCCGATGGCGGTGCCGCCGAGATAGCCGACCGCGCCGCCGATCAGGCCGGCGCCAACCACCGCACCGAAGCTGCCGCCGGTCGCCAGGCCGATGCCGGTACCGGCCGCGGCGCCGACCAGCGCGCCGGTCTGGCCGTCCGACAGGTTGCTGGTATTGCAACCGCCCAGAAAGCCCGCGGCCACGACCAGCGTCAGGATCTTCGTCTTCATCACACCTCTCCCCTTCACCACGACGCCCCGCTTCACGGGGGTGTCATATCTGCCTTCACCCAGCCCTTGTCGGGATTGAAGGTGTTGATCATGCCGGCTTTCTGCGTCGTCTCCGGCCCCAGGTCCTGCTGATAGACCTCGCCCTTGTAGTCGACGATGAAGGTCATCACCCCGGTCACGCCATAGCGCACCGGCCAGGCGATGGCGCCGAAGCCCCCCATCATGCGGCCGTTCACGATGTAGTCGCGCGCGCCGCCCGGAGCTGCCGCACCCTGTCCATAGAGCAGGCGGAAATAGTAGCCGTAATGGCCGTCGGGAGAGTTGCCATCGGCCTGGGCACGGGCGACCGCCGGCCCGAGCGGGCTCTGCGGCTCGCCGGGCTTGGTCGCCCAGTAGAGCCCGTCCTTGCGGCCGGGTGAGCTGAGAAGCCGCCGCGCATAGACCGGCGAGCCGGTCTTCATCGGGTCGATCGCCGCGTAGTCGCGCTGAGCGTCGACGATGGCCAGCATCGTCTGCACCACGGCGGCTTCGTCATGGCCGATCTGGCGCAGGCGCATCTCGCGCCAGCCAGCGACCGGATCGAAGCGCCATTCCGCGCCGTCCTTCACGATCGGGATCGGCAAGGTCCAGCCGGCCTTGCCGGCCATGATGGTCGCCTTGTCGCCGGAGACCTTGACCTCGTGGCTTTCGTCCCACGCGGCGAGATAGGCCGCCCGACGCTCCTGCCGTTGTTCGGACGTCGCCGGAACGAACTCGTTCCATTGAGGTCCCAGCAGCGTGCCCAGGGCCTTCTGGTCGTTCTTGCGGACCGCGTCGGTGAAGGCATTCGCGGCCGCGTCGGCCGTCGGAAAGCCCTGGAGCTTGGCCGCCTGCTGGGCAACCGTGCCGCCGGCCAGGCCCCCTGCAAGCCCGACAAATACGGCGAGAGCCAGGAGACCGCGCCTGAACATCGTGCCGCTCATCGCCGTCCTCCTCCGCCGAACCTGGCGCCGCCACCACCCCCGCCGAAATGCTCGCCGCCGCCACCCCAGCTACGGTTGCCCCAGGACTGGCTGCCGCGGTCGAAATCGCGAGTGGCGCCGCTGCCGCCGCGGTTGATGTCACCGAACGCACCGCGATCTCCCGCCGTCCGGTTCTCGAAGCTGCGATTTTCCGCCGGCCGGTTTTCGGCAGCAGGGCGGTTCGCGGCTCCGCGATTTTGCACGCCCTCGGTGCCGCGCCCGTCGAGCTGACCGCGGAACTGCTCGCGCTGCTGTGCCGAATCGGGACGATGCTGATCGAACTGCTGCCGCTCGGCGGGCGTCCGGTACGGCACGCCGTCGCGATGCGCCGGGTCGTGGTTCCACTGGCCGTTGCGATAGCGGTCGGCGTTGAAGTTGTTGGTGATGTTGGTCGCCCGGTTGACGTTCACCGTCGTGTAGCTGTTGCCCCAGCCACCGCCGCCGTAACCCCAGTGCCAGCCGCCGAACATCGCCGAGCCGGCCGCCACGCCCAAGCCGAACATCATGCCGCTCATCAATGCCGCACCATAATAGGACGGCGGCGGATAATAGGGCGGCGGGTAGGCCGGATAGGGCCAGGTGCCATAGGCCCAGGCCGGATTGTAGTAGGGCACGTAGAGGAGTTCGGGACTGGCCGGCTCGATGACGATCGCGCTGGCGCCGCCGCTCGACTGCGTCGTGACCGTCTGCTGCGGAGTCGACTTCAGGTTACCGGCCGCCTGCGCCTTGGCACGCAGGCGCTGGACCGCCGTCGCGACGTCCTTCTGCTGGCCGATCATCGCGTCGCCGAGCTTTTGCGTCCAGTCGAGCTGGTTGCTCATCATCTGCAGCGTCTGCGGAAAGGCGGTCAGGGACTTCACGCTGACGTCCCAGCTCTTGTCCTTCACCGCGGCGACCGCGGCATCGCCCTTGAGGTTGGGATTGGCCTGCGACCAGCGCGCCGCCTCGACGACTTCGAGCGGATAGGTCGCGGCCATCAGGACCTGCGAGAGCAGCGCGTCCGGATAGAGGGCGATGGGCGCCAGCAACTGGTCGAGCTGCTCGGTGGTGAAAGGCTTGTTGGACTCCTGCGCGCGCAGTCCATGGAAGGGGGCGAGAGCGAGTGCGGCCGTCGACAATGCAAGAAGTTTGCGCCGTTCCATGTCCTGCTCGTTCCCCCGCAAATGTCGGCAAATAGGCCTGCGGCACACTACTTGCGAAGACCATATCCCGTCCAGCGCAGCACCTCGTCACATGAGGCCGCTAAACCAGGCGATACACCTGCTCCGGCTCGTCCCTGCCCTTCACGTGCCGCAGTTCCGGCTTGGGCAGTTCGCCCAAGGCCTCGGGACGCTTCATCGACGCGATCGTGTCACCGCTCACCAGGACGATCACGTCGTCGCCAGCGGCCATGAATTCCTTGCCGAGCTGCTCGAAGCGCTGCGCCACGTTCACCGTGTCGCCGACCACGGTGTAATTGACCCGGCCCGGCGCGCCGATGTTGCCGACGATCACCGGACCGGAATGGATACCGACGCGCAGGCGGACGGCGGTCTGGCCGGCGGCGATGCGCTGCAAATTGTCCTCGTGCACGACGCGCGCCATCTCGAGCGCGGCATGGACGGCGTGGTCGGCATGATCCTCCATGGGCGAAAGCCCGCCCCACACGGCCATCACGCAGTCGCCGATATACTTGTCGATGACGCCCTGGTCGTTCTCGATGCAGCTGCCCAGCAGCGCGAAATGGTGATTGAGCATGTCGGCCGTTTCCTGCTCCGGCAGTTCTTCGGCCTGCGGCGTGAAGCCCACGATGTCGGTGAACATCACGGTGACGACCCGGCGGCGCGACGCCACCGCATCCTCGCCCAGTTCCATCAATCCGAACACGAGACGGCGCGGCACATAGGCACCGAACCATTTCAGCGCGCCACGCGCCTTGTCGAGGCTGTGGCCGGCATCGTCGATCTCGCGCAGCCGCGACTTGCGATGAAACGGCTCGTCGAACTTGAGCTGCTCGATCAGCTCGGCCGCCGAAGTCAGGGTGCGGATGGAGCGCGTCATGCTGAGCCCCATCACCAGTGCCAGCAACGCAGCGACGGCCAGCGTGATGCCGCCGACGATCGCGCCGTTGGTCAGCCGATCGAGGTCGCCGGTCGCGTCCTCGATCGGGAAATACTGCCCGACCAGCCAGGGCTCGGGCCCGAACCGCCGCAGTTCGCGATAGACGAACACCCAGCGCCGCCCGCCCTCCTCGACGACATGGCCGAGGGATCCCAGCGCCCGGTCGATCTGTGGCGAGCGCACCGGCGGATCCCAGATCTTCGCGAGAACGGGGTCGTCCACCTCCTTGATCGTGGGCAGGGGCCGCTTCTCGGAGAGGCCGAGGCCGCGGGGATCGATAAGCCGGCGTGCCGCCAGGACGTGGTCGCGGCCGACGAGGATGAAATAGCGGCCGTCGCCACCGGTTTTCGGATCACCGATGAGATAGGACAGATCGCCGACGGCCACCGTGGCGATCAGGCCGCCGATGAAGGCATTGTCGATGCGCCGCACCGGCGTGCGAACGTTGACCACCGGCTGCTTGATCGTCTCGCTCCAGAACAGGGCGCCCCAGAACGTGTGCTGTGCGGTCTGGAGCTGGCGGAAACGCTCCATGCCCTGCGGTTGGCCGACCAGCGAGAGCGTTTCGCGCTCGATCGTGCCGTCCGGCTCGCGCACCGCCCGATGAAGCTTGAGATCGAGCGTGGCGAAGCCGACCGCCGAGACGGCGGGCACCTGCTGCATCATCACGGCGAGCAGCTCGCGCACCGCGACCGGCGATTCGATGTCGATGCGGCCGCCGGCGGCGAGGGCCGCGACCAGTTCGAGTTGCTCGCTCACCGGATCGAGGCGGCTGCGGACCAGCGACACCTGCGCATCGACCACGCGGGCCGCCCGATCGACCAGCAGCCGGTCTGCGGTTCCGGTGGCACCGGCCAGCACGACGATGTAGGCGACGCCGGAAATCAGCGCGAGCGAGACGAAGGCGAGCGCCAGTGCCGCGACCAGGGGCAACCGCCAGGGGCGGCGCAGGGCGGCTTTCGCAGGGGACGTTTCGGTAATCTGGCTCACGCGGCGGGCATCATAGGATGTCCGCCGCGCGGAAGCGATGTCCCGTCAGATCAGGCGGCGGCGCGGATGGCCGACTTGTTGACCTTGTCGTCGACGTGGCTCTCGAACTGCTGGAAATTCTTCTCGAAGCGCTGGGCGACGTCGCGCGCGGCGCTGTCGTAGGCCTTCTTGTCCTTCCAGGTGTTCTTCGGGTTCAGCACCTCGCCCGGCACGTCGGGGCAGGCGCTCGGCACCTGCATGCCGAAGTGCGGGTCGGTCGAGGAGGAGACCGAGGCCAGCGTGCCGTCGAGCGCGGCGCGCACCATCGCGCGGGTGTGGCGGATCGACATACGCTCGCCGACACCGAAACCGCCGCCCGACCAGCCGGTGTTGACCAGCCAGCACTTGACGTTCTGGCGGGCCATCTTCTCGCCCAGCATCTTGGCATAGACGGTCGGATGACGCGGCATGAACGGCGCGCCGAAGCAGGTCGAGAAGGTCGCCTGCGGCTCGGTCACGCCCTTCTCGGTCCCGGCAACGCGCGCCGTGTAGCCCGAGAGGAAGTGGTACATCGCCTGCTCCGGCGACAGGCGCGAGATCGGCGGCAGCACGCCGAACGCGTCGGCGGTCAGCATCACGATGTTCTCGGGCGTGCCGGCGATGCCGGTGGTCGAGGCGTTCGGAATGAAGTCCAGCGGATAGCAGGCGCGGGTGTTCTCGGTATGGGCGCCATCGTCGAGGTCGAGGCGGCTGGTCGCCGGATCGATCACGACGTTTTCGAGCACCGTGCCGAAGCGGCCGGTGGTGGCATAGATCTCCGGTTCGGCCTCGCGGCTGAGCTTGATCACCTTGGCGTAGCAGCCGCCCTCGAAGTTGAACAGGCTGTCTTCGGCCCAGCCATGCTCGTCGTCACCGATCAGCGTGCGGGTCGGATCGGCCGACAGCGTGGTCTTGCCGGTGCCCGAGAGGCCGAAGAAGACGGCGACATCGCCGTTCGGACCGACATTGGCCGAGGCATGCATCGGCAGGACGTTCTTGTCCGGCAGCAGGTAGTTCAGGATCGTGAACACCGACTTCTTGATCTCGCCAGCATACCAGGTGCCGCAGATCGCCACGACGCGTTCGCTGAAGTTCACCAGGATGGCGCAGTCCGACGCCGTGCCGTCGAGCTTCGGGTCGGCCTGGAAGCCCGGCAGGTTCAGGATGGTGAATTCCGGCTTGAAGCCCTCGAGTTCCTCAGGCCTGGGCCGCAGGAACATGTTGCGGGCGAACAGATTGTGCCAGGCGGTCTCGTTGACCACGCGCACACCGATACGATGCGCGGGGTCGGCGCCGGCCCAGCAGTCGCGCACGAACAGGTCGCGGCGCTGCGCATAGGCGATCATGCGGTTGTAGAGCGCGCGGTAGCGGTCGGGCGTGATGGGCTTGTTGGTCTTGCCCCAGTCGATGCGGCCCTTGCTCTCCGAATCCTCGACGATGAACTTGTCGTTGGGCGACCGACCGGTGTGGATACCTGTCCGTACCACCAGCGCGCCGCCATCGGCCACCACGCCTTCTTGCCGGCGAATCGCTTCCTGGTAGAGCGCGGGAACCTGGAGGTTCCAGTAGACATTGCTCAGGTTCTTGAGTCCGAGCGCTTCCAGTCCAAATTTGGGTACGATGAAGCCCGCCTGATGCACAGCGTTTCTCCTGCTTTCCGGTCGATCCGGATGGCTAACGTTTCACTGTACTAAGCGCTACTGGCAGGGCCGCGATGAGGCAAGTCCCTTGCGACAAGTTGGTGTCTGGACGCGTGTGAATCGCCCTTCGCACGAGCGAAAAGAATGCTGCGCCGCGGAACCCGAAGCCTCGCAGGGAGTGAATCATCAGGGCAGAGTACGGGCCTTGCCAACCAGATCGACCAGGACCTTGCGCGCCTCGCCGGCCGCCCGCAGGGGCTCATCGAATACGAGCCGGGCAACCTCCCCGCTACGCCGCAGGTCGAGCCCCTCGGCATCGATGCCCGTCATCTTCCAGCCGTCGCCGGCCCGGCCGATCAACTTTGCGGCATAGAGCCCAACGGCATCCGCGTGATCGGCGTTCATGTGTTCGACGATGCCCGCCTCCGCTGCAGCGAGGCCTTCGGCCTGCGGCGGCGCAAGTTCGGCAGCCCCGATCCAGCGGATCTTTCCGAAGCCCCCCACCAGATGCGCCCGTTCCAGCGCGATGCGATAGAAACCGAAATCCTTGAAGCCGGCATAGAGCGCGGCATCGGGGTGGTGCGCCAGGAAGCGCGCTTTCAGCCGCTCATCGGCAATCCGCTCCGCCCGTCCCAGCACCGTTGCCCGTGGCCCCGTCAGTGGCTGGTCGAGCCCCGCCGTCCCGTCGAACAGCAGGGAGACACGGTCGTCCGCCTTGATCGCCTTGGTATGTTCGGCCATATCGCTCAGCAGAAGGATCGGCGACAGGTCGTGATCGACCGCCACGAGCACCAGGGAGGCGTAGGGCCAGCCGGCCGGTTCGCCGGGCAGGAAAGTGGCGAGAGAAGCCCGGTCGAGGGCACGCAAAAGGGTGCGCACGGTGCGGGGCATGTCGTCCTGGGTCATTTTCGGATCAAAAAAGCCGCAATTGTTCGTTGAATATCGTGGACCGGAAAGCGGCGGCGACGGCCCGGTCTATGATAGCATGATAAAAAAGCCGTTGTCCGCTGCAGGAGAAGCCAAGCCGTGCGCAAGACCATCGCCCTCGTCGACGACGACCGCAACATCCTCACTTCCGTGTCGATGCTGCTCGAAGCCGAAGGGTTTCAGATCAAGACCTACAACGACGGTGCATCGGCTCTCGAAGGCCTCAACCAGTCGCCCCCGGATCTCGGCATCTTCGACATCAAGATGCCGCGCATGGACGGCATGGAGCTGCTGAACCGCATCCGCAAGACACAGCAGTTCCCGGTCATCTTCCTCACGTCCAAGGACGAGGAGATCGACGAGGTGCTGGGCCTGCGCATGGGCGCCGACGACTTCATCCGCAAGCCGTTCTCGCAGCGCCTGTTGCTCGAACGCATCCGCGCCGTGCTGCGCCGCGCCGACGTCGGCGGCGGCAAGGGCGAGGCCGCCGCCGAGCGCATCGTGCGCGGCGAGCTGGTGCTCGACCCGAGCCGCCATCAATGCACCTGGAAGGGAAAGGAAGTGCACCTCACGGTCACCGAGTTCCTGCTCCTGAAGTCGCTCGCGGAACGGCCCGGTCACGTGAAGAACCGCGACCAGCTGATGGACGCGGCCTATGGCGAGACGATCTACGTCGACGACCGCACCATCGACAGCCACATCAAGCGCGTCCGCCGCAAGTTCCGCGAGGTCGATGGCGAATTCGAGCAGATCGAAACGCTGTATGGCATCGGATATCGATATCGCGACTCCTGAGCCCGGCAGGCGCCCACCCGGGCATCAGACGCTAAGCTCTCGGATCGCCACGGCGCTCGGCCGCCTGTTCCCCCGCTCGGTGCGCAAGGGAGCCGGTGCGTCCGGCGCTACCGATTCGCCCTCGCTCCTCCGCCGGCGCCGCAGTGCGAGCCGCGGCTACTCGCCGCTGACGCGGCGCATCCTGCTGCTCAATCTCATCCCGGTGGCACTGCTCACCCTGGGGGCCGTCTACCTCAGCGACTACGAGGAGGAGCTGATCGACAGCGAACTCGCCTCGCTGCTGGTGCAGGGCGAGATGGTGGCGGCCGGCATCGGCGAGGTCGCCGTGGTCGGCGGCGAATCGACGGTCAACCGCATGGACGCCGACGCCGCGCGCCAGCTGCTGACGCGGCTCGTCCGGCCGACCGGCGTGCGCGCGCGCCTGTTCAGCGAGACCGGTGAGCTGCTGGCCGATTCGGCGATGCTGAACGAGCTCGGCCGAATCCACGTCGTGCCGCTGCCGCCGCCCGAAGTGCCCATGGAGACCGAACCCGAGTACAGCGTCGGCGAGCGGATCAGCGACTGGATCGCGCGACAGCTGTCGCGCGTCGACCACTATCCCGAATATGTCGAGAAGCCGGTCCCGACCCTGCGCGATTTTCCGGAGGCGGCCAGCGCCCTCCGTGGCTTCAACGCGTCCGCCGTGCGCAGCGCCGGACAGGGCCGGCTGCTGCTCAGCGCCGCGGTGCCGGTCCAGCGCTACAAGCAGGTGCTGGGGGCGCTCCTGCTGACGCGCGACAACCGCGCCATCGCCGCCTCCCTGCGCGAAGTCCGCTACGACATGCTGACCATCGCCGCGGCAGCGCTCGGCATCACGGTCCTTCTCTCGCTCTATCTCGCCGGCACCATCACACAGCCGATCGTGCGGCTGGCACGCGCCGCCGACGAAGTCCGGCTGGCGCGCGAGAGCCGGCCCGAGATTCCCGATCTCGGCAAGCGCGGCGACGAGATCGGCGACCTGAACGATGCGCTGCGCTCGATGACCGAGGCCCTGTGGCTGCGCATCAACACGATCGAAAGTTTCGCGGCCGACGTCGCGCATGAGCTCAAGAACCCGCTGACGTCGCTGCGCTCGGCCATCGAGATGGCGGGGCATCCCAACCTGGATTCCGAACGGCGCGCCAAGCTGATGGCCATCGTCATGGACGACATCAACCGGCTCAACCGGCTGATCTCGGACATCTCCGACGCGTCGCGACTCGATGCCGAGCTGATGCGCGGCGAGGTGAAGCAGGTCGACCTCGACAAGCTGCTGCGGGACATGGTCCATCACTATGCGGTGACCGCGAACCAGAAGTCCGGCGTCGAGGTCGAGTTCCGCGTCGCCACCAATCCGCCGTACATGGCGCACGGCCATGATGGCCGCTACGGGCAGGTATTCCGCAACGTGATCGACAATGCGCTGTCCTTCGCTCCTGCCGGCTCGCGCATCCTCGTCGAGCTCGGCCGCGACTCGCGCAACGGTCCCTTCGTCGTCACCATCGACGACGAGGGACAGGGCATTCCCGAGGACAATCTCGAATCGATTTTCCAGCGCTTCTACTCGGAACGTCCGACCGAGCATTTCGGCCAGCATTCCGGTCTCGGCCTGTCGATCTGCCGGCAGATCGTCGAGACCTACGGCGGCACGATCACGGCCACCAACCGGCACGGCCCCGACGGCAAGATGCTGGGCGCCCGCTTCACCGTGCGCCTCCCCGCCGCCACCGGCCGCAAGTGACGTTCTGAATGGCGATCCGGGTCACGACCTTCGTCCACGCGACCTGCGTCGCCCTGCGGGCCGGGGGCCGCTGGCACGGCATCCTGCTGCGCGGACCATCGGGCGCCGGCAAATCCGACCTCGCCCTTCGCCTCGTCGAGGGCGGCGGGCGGCTGGTGGCCGACGATCAGACGGCGCTCGTCCGGCAGGGCCGCGGCCTGGTCGCCACGCCGCCGGACACGCTCGCCGGCCTGCTGGAAGTTCGAGGTGTCGGTATCGTGAAGCTCGGCCGGGGCCAGCTTCTCGCGCGGGCGCCGGTTGCCCTGCTGGTGGACCTCGTGCCGCCTGACCGCATCGAACGCCTGCCCGATCGGGCGCGCGAGACGCTGTTCGACATCGACCTGCCTGTGCTGGCGCTGACGCCGTTCGAAGCCTCCGCGCCGGTGAAGTTGCGCCTTGCCCTCGCACGAACCGGGGCGGCATGATCCGGCCCGCGCCGCTCATGCCAGACAGCCCCGCCCCTTCCACTTCCCACGCCACGGATGAAAAGCGCCGGCCATTCGTCGTCGTCACCGGCCTGTCCGGTGCCGGCCGTGGAACTGCCCTGAACGTCCTCGACGACCTGGGCTATGTCGCGGTCGACAACGTGCCACTGGCGCTGCTCGACGATCTCATGCGTTCGACCGGCGGCGACGCCGGCGCAACCGCCCAGCCGCTGGCGCTCGGCATCGACACCCGGACCGTGGGCTTCGATGCCCGCGAACTGGCCGCCCGCATTCGCGAGCTGCGCAACCGTCCCGGCCTCGCCGCCCGGCTCCTCTTCCTCGAGGCCGACGCAGAGACGCTGCAGCGCCGCTACACCGAGACCCGCCGCCCTCACCCCCTGGCGCCCGATCGTCCCGTGGCCGACGGGATCAGCGAGGACCGCCGGCAGATCGGCTGGATGGCCGACGTGGCCGATCTCACCATCGACACGACGGCGCTGTCGCCGCATCGCCTGAAGCAGATCCTGACCGGGCACTTTGGGCTGGGTCGCGCGGCCGGCACGCGGATTTCCGTGATGTCGTTCTCGTTTCGCCGTGGCCTGCCACGCGAGGCCGACCTGGTCTTCGACGTCCGGTTCCTGAAGAATCCGCATTACGATCCGGCCCTGAAGCCCCTCACCGGCCGTGACCCCGCCGTTGCAGCCTTCATCGCAACCGATCCCGACTACCGCCCGTTCGTGGACAGGCTGAAGGCCCTGATCGGGCCGCTGCTGCCCCGCTTCGATGCGGAGGGGAAGAGTTATCTGACGATCGCCGTGGGCTGTACCGGCGGCAAACACAGGTCGGTGGCCCTCGCCGAGGAGCTTGCAGACTGGTTGCGAAGCGCCGGCCGGTCCGTCACTCTCTCCCACCGGGACGTCGGGGCGGCCGGGGAGGCCGGTGGCGCAGGGTAGAGCAAAAGCATGATTGGTATCGTACTCGTGACTCACGGCAATCTGGCGCAGGAGTTCAAGGCCGCGCTGGAACATGTCGTCGGTCCGCAGCAATGCATGTCCACCGTCTGCATCGGCGCCGACGACGACATGGAAAAACGCCGGGGCGAAATCCTGGAGAGGGTCCGGGCCTGTGAAACCGGCGAGGGCGTGATCGTGCTGACCGACATGTTCGGTGGCACGCCCTCCAATCTCGCGATCTCGATCATGGAGCAGGCGCGGGTCGAGGTGCTGGCCGGCGTCAACCTGCCGATGCTGGTGAAGCTCGCCAGCGTCCGAAGCCGGCCGATCGCGGAGGCGGTTCGCATGGCGCAGGAAGCCGGCCGCAAGTACATCACCGTCGCCTCGCGCATCCTCGCCAAGGAAGCTTCGTGAGCGACGCTGCCGCGAATTCCAGCGCGGAGGCCGGCATTGGCACCCTCAAACGCAGCCTCGCGATCGCCAACAAGCGCGGCCTCCACGCCCGTGCCGCCGCCAAGTTCGTCCGAACGGCGGGCCAGTTCGATGCCATCGTGCGGGTCTCCTTCAAGGGCCAGGAAGTCTCCGGACTGTCCATCATGGGCCTCATGATGCTGGCCGCCGGCATCGGCAGCACCATCGAGGTCATCTGCTCGGGCCGGCAGGCCGCCGACGCGATGGCCGCGATTTCGGCTCTGGTCGACGGCAAGTTCGGCGAGGACTGAGGCCCCTGCGCCGCGGGCATAAAGCGGCGCGCATATCGACATAAATTCTTGCTTATATGTTGATCCGGCGCGTTGAGGCGGTTCCGCACCGCTGTTATGACACGCCCGCTTTCCACAATTCGCCTGCCGACGCCGGCACAGCAAGGAGCGCCACATGGCCGACTACATCGTCAAGGATATCGGGCTCGCCGACTGGGGTCGCAAGGAACTCGACATGGCCGAGACCGAGATGCCGGGCCTGATGTCGATCCGCAAGGAATACGGCCCCAAGAAGCCGCTCAAGGGCGCGCGCATCGCCGGCTCGCTGCACATGACCATCCAGACGGGCGTGCTGATCGAGACGCTGAAGGCGCTGGGCGCCGACGTGCGCTGGGCCTCGTGCAACATCTACTCGACGCAGGACCATGCCGCCGCGGCGATCGCCAAGGCCGGCACGCCGGTCTTCGCCATCAAGGGCGAGAGCCTCGAGGAATACTGGGACTACACCCACAAGATCTTCGAGTGGCATGACGGCGGCGAGCCGAACATGATCCTCGACGACGGTGGCGACGCCACCCTGCTGGTCCATCTCGGCGCCCGCGCGGAGAAGGATCCGTCGCTGGTCGCCAACCCGACCAGCGAGGAAGAGGAAGTCCTCTACAAGGCGATTCTCAAGACCAACAAGGAAAAGCCCGGCTGGTACGCCAAGCTCGGCGCCTCGATCAAGGGCGTCACCGAAGAGACGACCACGGGTGTCCATCGCCTCTACAACATGGCGAAGGAAGGCAAGCTCCTGTGGCCGGCGATCAACGTGAACGACTCGGTGACCAAGTCGAAGTTCGACAATCTCTACGGCTGCCGTGAATCGCTGGTCGACGGCATCCGCCGCGGCACCGACGTCATGATGTCGGGCAAGGTCGCGATGGTCGCGGGCTTCGGCGATGTCGGCAAGGGCTCGGCCGCCTCGCTGCGCCAGGCCGGCTGCCGCGTCATGGTCTCCGAAGTCGATCCGATCTGCGCCCTGCAGGCGGCGATGGAAGGCTACGAGGTCGTGACGATGGAAGAAGCGGCTCCCCGGGCCGACATCTTCGTGACCGCCACCGGCAATGTCGACGTGCTGACGCTCGACCACATGAAGGCGATGAAGCACCGAGCCATCATCTGCAACATCGGCCACTTCGACAGCGAGATCCAGATCGCCTCCTTGCGTAACTTCAAGTGGCACAACGTCAAGCCGCAGGTCGACGAGGTCGAGTTCGCCGACGGCAAGCGCATCATCGTGCTGTCGGAAGGCCGCCTGGTGAACCTCGGCAACGCCACCGGCCACCCCAGCTTCGTGATGTCGGCGTCGTTCTCGAACCAGACGCTGGCCCAGATCGAACTGTGGACGAACCCCGGCAAGTACGAGAAGCAGGTCTACACGCTGCCGAAGTTCCTCGACGAGAAGGTCGCGGCGCTCCACCTCGAGAAGGTCGGCGCCAAGCTGACCAAGCTCCGCCCCGACCAGGCCAAATATATCGGCGTGCCCGAGGCCGGCCCGTTCAAGGGCGACCTCTACCGCTACTAATCGCCCCCTCAATCGCCCACAGGGCGAGCAAGGGCGGGCGCATGCTAGAAGTCGGCATCGAAAGATGCCGACTTTTTCTTTGCCCCTTCCCGACGAGGCCGCGACCGAGCGGCTGGGCGCGGCGCTCGCCGCCCGCCTGAGGCCGCGCGACGTCGTGGCGCTGGAGGGTGGCCTCGGCGCCGGCAAGACGACCCTCGCGCGCGCCCTGCTGCGCGCCGCCGCCGGCGATCCGGCGCTGATCGTGCCCAGCCCCACCTTCACGCTCGTCGAAGTCTACGAAACCGTCCGCGGCAGCTTCTGGCATTTCGACCTCTATCGCCTGGAAGAGCCCGAACAGGTCTTCGAACTGGGTTGGGAAGAGGCGCGCGTCGACGGCGTGGTCCTGGTCGAATGGGCCGAGCGGCTCGGTCCGCTGCTGCCGCGCGAGCGGCTCACCGTCAGCCTGTCGGTCGAGGGCGAAGGCCGGCGCGCGATCCTGGAAGGAGACTCCCGTTTTGGCGAAATCTGAACGCGACCGCCTGCGAGCCGAGTTCGTGAATCGCGCCGGTTGGGGCGATGCCGGCGAACGCCTGCTGGCGGGCGACGCCTCGTTCCGCAAATATTTCCGCCTGAGCCGGCCGCGCGGCTCGGCGGTCGTCATGGATGCGCCGCCGCCGCAGGAGGACGTGCGGCCCTTCGTGCGCATCGGCCGGCACCTGATCGCCCTCGGGCTCAGTGCGCCGGAGATCCTCGCGGAGGATGCCGAGCAGGGCTTCCTGCTGCTGGAGGATTTCGGCGACGACACCTATGCACGCGTGCTGGCGGCCGGCGGCGACGAGGGCGAGCTCTACGGTCGGGCGACCGACGTGCTGGTCCAGATCCATCGCGCCGGCGAGCGCAGCCTGCTACCGGGCCTCGGCGCCTATGCCGGCGAGGCGCTGATCGAGGCCGCGATGCTGCTGCCGGAATGGTACTTGCCGGAAGCCACCGGCACACCGACGCCGCCCGAGGAGATCGCGCGCTACGTCGCGGCGTGGCGCGCGTGCCTGGCGGCGCTCCCCGCGACGGCCGAGACGCTGCTGCTGCGCGACTATCACCAGGACAATCTCCTGTGGCTGCCGGCACGCCCCGGCGTGAAGGCCTGCGGCCTGCTCGATTTCCAGGACGCCCAGCGTGGCCATCCCTCCTATGATCTCGTGTCGCTGATCGAGGACGCACGACGCGACGTGGCGCCCGAAGTCCACGCCGCCTGCCTCGACCGCTATGTCGGCGAGGCCGGAATCGCCGACGCCGCCGGGTTCCGCACCGGCTTCGCCCTGATGGCCGCGCAACGCCACGCCCGCATCATCGGGCTTTTCGTTCGCCTGCTGCGCCGGGACGGCAAGCCCGACTATCTGCGCCACCTGCCGCGCGTCTGGCGCATGTTCGAGCGCGCCCTGCAGCATGAGGCGCTGTCGCCAATGCGCGCCTGGGTCGACCGCACCCTGCCGCCGGAGTTGCGCCGCATCGGAGCGGGCTCGTGATCCGCAGCGCGATGATCCTGGCGGCCGGCCGCGGCGAGCGCATGCGGCCTCTCACCGATTCGACACCCAAGCCGCTGATTCCCGTGGCCGGCCGCTCGATGCTGGAACGCGCGATGGATCGCCTCCAACGCAGTGGCGTGCAGAACATCGTGGTGAACGTGCATCACCTGGGCGGCCAGATCGCCGACCGCCTGCGCGGCCGTGCCCGCATCGTCCATGAGGACCGGCTGCTGGAGACCGGCGGCAGCGTGCGCAATGCGTTGCCCCTGCTGGGCAACGGCCCCTTCTTCGTGCTGAACGGCGACGGGCTGTGGCGCGACGGGCCGGAATCGATGCTGGGTCGTCTCGCAGCCACCTGGGATCCCAACCGCATGGACGCGCTTCTGCTGCTCCACCCGCTGGCCACCGCCATCGGCCGCGAGGAGAAGGATCGCGGCGACTACTATCTCGAGCCGGACGGCCGCGCGCGGCATCGCGGCACGGCCGAGACCGCGCCCTATCTCTTCGCCAGCGTCTCGGTCTGCGACTCCCGTCTGTTCAACGGCACATCCGAAGGCCCCTTCTCGCTCCTGAAATTGTGGAACCGCTCGGAGCAGGCCGGCCGCCTGTTCGCGCTGGTGCACGATGGCGAGTGGTTCCACGTCGGTACGCCCTCGGCTCTCGCCGAGGCGGAACGCGTGCTGGGATGAAAGGCGTCTTCACAATCGCCACGGAACGCCGCTTCGCCGACGAGCTGGCGCGGGTGGTGCTGGACGAGCACGGAGGCGATCCACTGGCGCTCGCCGATGTGCGCATCCTCGTGCCGACGCGACGTTCGGTGCGCGCGCTGCGCGAAGCCTTCCTGCGCGCCGCCGGTGGCAAGCCGACGATCCTGCCGCGCATGGCACCGCTCGGCGATGTCGATGACGGCGAATGGGAGATCGCGTCGGGCGAGGGCGACGCGCTCACCCTGCCGCCCGCCATCGAGCCCGCCGAGCGTGATGCGCTCCTGACGCAGCTCGTGGCCGCCTTCAAGGACGATCAGGGCCATCCCATCGCGCAGTCGGCGGCGCAGGCGCTGAAACTCGCGCGCGAACTCGGCCGCCTGCTCGACGAACTCGCCATCGAAGGCGTGTCGTTCTCACAGCTCGAGGGGCTGGTCGAAGGCAACTTCGCGAGCCACTGGCAGCGCACCCTGAAGTTCCTCGCCATCGTGGGCGAGGCATGGCCACAGCTTCTCGCCGAGCGTGGCTGGATCGACGCCATCGCGCGGCGCACCCTGGCGATCCGCAACCAGGCCGACCGCTGGCGGGCGCAGCCGCCGCAGACGCCGGTGATCGCGGCGGGCTCGACCGGCTCGCAGCCCGCGACGCGCGACCTGCTCTCGGCCATCGCCGGACTGCCGCAGGGTGCCGTCGTCCTGCCGGGCCTCGATCGCGACATGGACGAGGCGAGCTGGGACGCTCTCGACCCGTCGCATCCGCAATACGGCCTGCGTGAACTCCTGGGCGCGCTGGGCGTCGCCCGCGCGGATGTCGAGGAATGGCCCGGCGCCGCGAGCGGCTCCGCCCGTCATTTCCTCATCACCGAACTGATGCGTCCGGCGGAGACCAGCGACTCCTGGAACCGGCCGGAGCCCTCGTCGCTGGAACACGTGACCAGGGCCGACTGCGCCACGCCACATCAGGAGGCGCTGGTGGTCGCGCTGGCCCTGCGTAGCGTGCTCGACACACCGGGACGCACGGCCGCTCTCGTGACGCCCGACCGCGAGCTGGCGCGACGCGTCACCGCCGAACTGAAACGCTGGCAGATCGACATTGACGATTCGGCCGGCACGCCTCTGGCCGACACGCCACCGGTCGCGCTGCTGCATGCCGTGATCGCCGCGGTCGATGCGGGATTTGCGCCGGTCGAGTTGCTGGCGCTCCTCAAGCACCCTCTCTGCGCCCTGGGGCAGGACCGCGCCTTCGTGCTCGACGCGACACGGCGGCTCGACCGCAAGTGCCTGCGCGGGCTCAAGCCGACGCCAGGACTGCCGTCGATCCAGGCCCGCGTCGACGACGCGAAATTCGGCGATCCCGGCAGCCGCGCCGCCGTGAAGATGCTGCTCGACCGGCTCGACGAAGCGACCCGGTCCCTCGTCGAGCTGATGCAGGGCGACGCCGAACCGGAAGCGCTGCTCGGCGCCACGATCACCGCCGCCGAAATGATCTCGCCGCCCGAGACTTTGTGGTCGGGCGACGCGGGCAGCGCGCTGGCCGATGTGCTGGGGCGTCTGCGCGCGGCGTGGGCCGACCGTCCCGCAATCGCCCCCGGCGAATGGCCAGGCCTGTTCGCGGCCATGCTGGAGCCGGAAACGATCCGCCCGGCCTTCGGACGTCACCCACGCCTGTCGATCTGGGGACCGCTCGAAGCCCGTCTGCAACGCGCCGATCTGCTGGTGCTGGGCGGCCTCAACGAGGGGACCTGGCCGCCCGCCGTCGAGACCGGCCCGTGGATCAACCGTCCGATGCGCGCCGAACTCGGCCTGCAGCAGCCCGAGCGACGGATCGGGCTCTCGGCGCACGATTTCGTGGCCGCCCTTGGCGCCGAGCGCGTGCTGCTGACGCGCGCAGAACGCGAAGGCGGCGCACCGACCGTGCCGTCGCGCTGGCTGGCACGCCTCGATGCACTGTTCGGCTATGAACCCGGCGGCCATGCACCCGTGCCGGAATACATCCAGCGTGGCCGCCACAGCTTCATCGCCTGGGCCGAGGCGATCGACCGGCCGGATACCTACGCGCCATGGCCGCGCCCCGAACCGCGGCCGCCGGTCGAAGCGCGGCCCACGAAGCTCTCGGTCTCGAGCGTCGAGCAATGGCGGCGCGATCCCTACGGCCTCTACGCGCGGCGCATCCTCGATCTGAAGGCGTTGAAATCGCTGGAAGAGGAACTGGGCGCGGCCGATCGCGGCAACGCCCTGCATGACGCGCTCGACGAATTCCTGAAGGCGCATCCCTCGGGCGTGCTGCCGTCGGACGCCGTGCGGGAATTCGAAACGATGGGAGAGCGGCATCTTCGCGATCTGCTGACGGCGCCGGCCGAACGCGCTTTCTGGTGGCCGCGCTTCCAGCGCCTCGCCCGCTGGTTCGTCGCGCATGAGAATGCGCGCCGCGCCAATGGCACCAGGCTGCTGACCAGCGAGAGCAACGCCGCGATGACCGTCGGACCCGCTTCGCGGCCGCTACGGATCGAGGCGCGTGCCGACCGGGTCGACGAGTTCGAACGTGGCATCTGGGAAATCATCGACTACAAGACCGGCCGCGTGCCGACCAAAAAAGAACTGGAGGCACTGTTCGCGCCGCAGCTCCTGCTGGAAGCGGCGATGGCCGAGCGCGGCGGCTTCGAGAAAATCGACGACAAGGCGAAGACCGTGCACCTCTCCTACTGGCAGGCCAACGGCCTCGACGACGGCGGCAAGGTCACGGAGATCGACGACAGCGATACGCTGGTGAACGAGATGATGGCCCTGGTCGAGAAGATGGCCGATCATTTCGCGAGGCCCGGCACCGCCTACCCGGCGCTGCCGTGGCCGGCCTACGGTCCCTACTTCAACGACTATGCCCATCTCGAGCGGGTCGCGGAATGGTCGACGGCGGGAGGCAGCGAGGAATGAGCGACATCCTCGACGCCATCGCCTTGGCAACCGACGCGCAGCGGCGCGCGACCACGCCGGACCATTCCGCCTGGGTCGTGGCCAACGCCGGCACCGGGAAGACCAAGGTCCTCACCGACCGCGTGACGCGGCTGCTGCTCGAAGGCGTCAAACCCGAGCGCATCCTCTGCCTCACCTTCACCAAGGCGGCGGCCGCCGAGATGCGCAACCGCCTCGCCCACCAGCTCGGTCGCTGGGCCCTGGCCGATGAGGCGACGCTCGACGCCGGCATTGCCAAGCTGATCGACCGGCCCCCCGATCCCGCGCAGCGGGTCGTGGCCCGCCGCCTGTTCGCGCGCGTGCTCGATGCGCCGGGCGGCATCAACATCCTGACCATCCACGCCTTCTGCCAGGCGCTGCTGAAACGCTTCCCGCTGGAAGCCGGCGTCGCACCGGGCTTCGAGATTCTCGACGAAGCCGAGGCGCAGACGATCCTGCGCCGCGTGCAGGACGAGCAGATGGAAGCCCTGGCGCGTAGCGATTCATCGCCGGCGCTCGCCGCCGCCCTCGCCCTCGTCGCCGCCAAGGTTTCGATCGCCGAGTACGCCGAGCTGATGACGCGGCTGCTGAGCGAGCGGGCCTGGCTGCTCGCCCATGTGGTCGACGAGGCCGGTCTCGCGAAACTGGGCACGCGACTGCGCCAACAATTGAATTGCGAGGGTGCTTCATCGCTCGACGAGGCGGCACTGCGCGAAGCGGCGCGGGCCTTGATCGAAGCCGGCGGCAAGACCGATGGGCCGAATGGCGAGACGATCGCCAGCTGGCTGGACGAAGGGCGCGACGACCTCAGCCCGGCCTATCGCAGCGTGTTCTTCACCGACAAGGGCCAGGTCCGCAAGACGCCGGCGACCAAGGCGGCGCAGAAGCGCCTGCCCGGCATCGTCGATATCCTCCAGGCCGAGGCGGCGCGACTCGAATGCGCGCGCGGACAGGCCCTCGTCGAACTGACCCTGGCGCTGCTGCGGCTCGGCCTCGACGTCGCCGACCGCTACACGCGCGCCAAGCGGCGCCGCGCCGTGCTCGACTACGACGATCTCATCGTGGCGACGCGCCGCCTGCTGGAGACGGCGGAAAGCGCCGCCTGGGTGCTCTTCAAGCTCGACGGCGGAATCGACCATGTGCTGGTCGACGAGGCGCAGGACACCAATCCCGACCAGTGGGAAGTGATCCGCCGCCTCACCGAGGAGTTCTTCGTGGGCGAGGGCGCGGTCGGGCGCAGCCGCACGGTCTTCGCCGTCGGCGACACCAAGCAGTCGATCTTCGGCTTCCAGCGCGCCGATCCGCGCAAGCTCGAGGAGATGCGCCTCTGGTTCGACGAGCAGAGCCGCATCGCCGACCGGATGTTCGTGCCGGTCGGCCTCAACGTCTCGTTCCGCTCGACACCCGCCGTGCTCGACGCCGTCGACTGGGTATTCGGTGAGACCGACACGGCGCGCGGGGTCGGCGAGGCCGGCACGGTCCGGCACTTGGCGAGCCGCAAGAACGAGCCGGGGCGGGTCGAGCTCTGGCCCCTGGTCGTCGGCAGCGACGACGAGGCCGACACGACGGATATCGAGGCCATGGGAAGCAGCGCAGCGCTCGGCCTGCCTCACGAACGGCTGGCGCGGTTGATCGCCGCGCACGCCAAGCAGCTGATCGGCACGGAACGTCGCGCGCGCGACGGCGAGACGCTGCATGCCGGCCACTTCATGGTCCTGGTACGGCGCCGCAACGAGTTCGTGAATGCGCTGGTGCGCGCCCTGAAGCGCGAGGGCGTCGAGGTCGCGGGTGTCGACCGGCTGAACCTCGGACAGGAGCTCGCGATCCAGGACCTGCTGGCAATGGCGCGCTTCGTCCTGCTGCCGCAGGATGATCTCAATCTCGCGGCGCTGCTGAAGTCGCCGCTGATCGGGCTCGACGAGGACCAGCTGTTCAGCCTGGCCTGGAAGCGCCCCGGCCATCTGTGGCGTGCGTTGCGCGAGCGCGCCGGCGAGGCGCCGTTTGCCGCGGCTTATGCGACCCTGGCCGACTTGCTGAAGCGCGCCGACTACGACACGCCCTTCGACTTCTTCGCCCGCGTGCTCGGCCCGCAGGGAGGCCGCCGTCGGCTGCTGGAGCGGCTCGGCCGCGAGGCTTCCGATCCGATCGACGAGTTGTTGGCGCGTGCGCTCCAGTATCAAGGGATCGAGGCCGGCTCGCTGCAGGGCTTCCTGCGCTGGTTCGAGACCGGCGGTGGCGAGATCAAGCGCGACCTCGACCAGAACCGGCGGCGCGAGTTGCGCATCCTGACGGTGCACGCCTCGAAGGGATTGCAGGCGCCGATCGTCTACCTGCCGGACACGACGCGGGTGCCCCAGAACCGCGAGCGGCTGCTGTCCGGCACCGACGACGAAGCCCGACTCTGGCTGCCGCGCACCGACGACGCCAACGAGGCGGCGCGCCGCTGGCGGAGCGAGATCCACGGCCGCGCCCTCGAGGAGCAGAACCGGCTTCTGTACGTCGCCATGACGCGCGCCGAGGACCGGCTCTATGTCGGCGGCTGGACCGGAACGCGCAAAGCCGATCGCGGGTGCTGGTACGAGCGCATCGAGGCCGGCCTGCGCACCAGCACCGAAGCCGACATGCCGGACGATCCGTCGCCGCGCGTCCGCGCCGTCGCGAAGAGCTTCGACTTCACCCCGCTTCTGCCGAGCGAGGGCTGGTCGGGCGAGGGCTACGAGCTCGTGAACGAAGGCCATATCGCCGAGACCGAACAGCCCGAGCTGCCGATCGCGGACGAGGCCCCGTTGCCGCAGTGGTGGACCGAACCCGCGCCGGGCGAGCCCGACCCGCCGACGCCGCTCGCGCCCTCGCAGCCCCTGCCCGACGAGGTCGCCGCCGCGCCACGCGCCTACAGCCCGCTGATCGCCAACGATCCCAAGCGCTGGAAGCGCGGCCTCTTGCTTCACGACCTGCTGCGCCATCTTCCTGCGCTGCCGGCGGGCCAGCGCGCCGAGGCGGCGCACCGCTTCCTCGCGCAGCCGGCACACGAGCTCTCGGCCGAAGACGTCGAGCAATGGGCGAGCGAAGCACTCGCCGTCACCGAGGCGCCGGAACATGCCGCCCTGTTCGCCGCGGGCTCGCGCGAGGAGGTGCCGTTGATCGGCTCTCTGCAGACGCCGCGCGGTACCTTCACGGTGAGCGGCCAGGTCGACCGCCTGGCGGTCTCCGACACCGAAGTGCTGATCGTCGACTACAAGACCAACCGCCCACCACCGGACTCGGCGGCGGGCGTGGCGCTGGTCTACCGCCGCCAGCTCGCCTTGTACCGGGCCCTGCTGCAGCAGATCTATCCCGGCCGGACGGTGCGAGCCTTCCTGCTTTGGACCGCGGCGCCGCGCCTCATGGAGATCGCCGGAGAAACCCTAGACAAATCAATGCCTTATGCCGCCGCATCTTGACTCGGGGGGCGTGCGTTCCTAGCTTCTGGGCCAAGGGCGGCGCCGGTCCGATCGACCGGCCTGTAGTGTTTTTGGGAGAACCCGCAATGACCGTTAAAGCAACCGATGCTTCCTTCGAAGAGGAAGTCCTGAAGTCCGACACGCCCGTCCTCGTCGACTTCTGGGCCGAGTGGTGCGGCCCCTGCCGCATGATCGGCCCCTCGCTCGAGGACATCTCCAAGGAGATGGACGGCAAGCTCAAGGTCGTGAAGATCAACATCGACGAGAACCCGATGGCGCCCACGCGCTACGGCGTGCGGTCGATCCCGACCCTGCTGCTGTTCAAGAACGGCCAGGTCGCGGCCACCAAGATCGGTGCCGAGCCGAAGCAGAAGCTGGTGAGCTGGATCAACACCGTCGTCTGATCCGGTCGCGGTTCAGCCGTTGCGGACGAGGACCTCGCCCGCAAGGTAGAGCGAGCCACAGATGAGAATGCGCATCGGCGCGGGCTGGGTGGCCAACAGGTCTTCCAATGCCGCGCCGATGTCGTTTGCGGGAGTGCAATCGAGCCCGACATCGGCCGCGCGCGCGCAGGCTTCCTGCGGCGTATAGGCGGCATGGCCCTCGGGGAACGGCACGGCACGGGCCGCTCGGGCGTGGCGCGCCAGCGGCCGCAGGAAGCCCGACGCGTCCTTGGTCGTCTGCATGGCGAAGACGAGATAGAGCGGCAGCGCCGCCGGCTCCTTCGCCCATTCTGCCGCCATACGGCCGAGCACGATTCCGCAATCCTCGTTGTGGCCTCCGTCGAGCCAGAGTTCGCAGCCGGGCGGCAGCGAGTCCGGCAGCGGGCCCTTTGTCAGCCGCTGCAGCCGCGCCGGCCATTCGACGGAGCCGAGACCCTTGGCGATCGCGGTGTCGTCGAACTCGAAGCGCGCCGCCCGCAAGCGCTCGATGCAGGCGACGGCGGTCGCTGCGTTGTCGATCTGGTGGGCGCCCGCCAGCGCCGGGTTGGGCAGGTCGAGCGTCAGGAGGTCGCTTTCGTAGCGAAAGCCCGAGTCCTTCGGCATCACCTGCCATTCGCGGCCCATGCGGAACAGCGGCGCGGCGAGCTTGGCCGCCTCGGCCTCGATCACCTGCGCACTGACGTCACGCTGACGGCCGATCACCGCGGGGGTCGCGCGCTTCAGGATGCCGGCCTTCTCCCAGGCGATACCTTCGAGCTTGTCGCCCATGAAGCCGGTGTGATCGTAGCCGACCGGCGTGATGGCCGAGAGGATGGGCTCGATCACGTTCGTACTGTCGAAGCGACCGCCCATGCCGACCTCGATGATGCCGAGATCGGCCGGCACGCGCGAGAAAGCGAGATAGGCGAGCGCCGTGGTGATGTCGAAGAAGGAGATCGGCGTGTCGCCTTGTGCCTCCTCGCACTCGGTCAGCATCTCGTCGAGCTCGTGATCGCCGATCAGCCGGCCGGCGATGCGGATACGCTCGTTGAAGTGCACGAGATGCGGCGAGGTATAGACGTGCACGCGATAGCCGGCGGCCTCGGCGATGGCGCGCAGATAGGCGACCAGCGAGCCCTTGCCGTTGGTGCCGGCGACGTGGATCAGCGGCGGCAGCTTCTTTTCGGGCGATCCCAGCCGCTGCAGCAGGCGCTCGATGCGCTCCAGCCCGAGGGTGATGACCCTCGGATGATGGCTCATCAGGCGTTGAACGATCGGATCGTTCGCGGTCACGTCAGCGACCGGTCTCCGCGAGGGCGCGGCTCTCGACGACCAGGGGATCCATGAAGAGAGAGACCATGCGAATCAGCGTCTCGCGCAACTTGTGACGATGGACGACGGCATCGACCATGCCGTGCTCCAGCAGATACTCCGAACGCTGGAACCCTTCGGGCAGCTCCTGGCGGATCGTGTCCTGGATCACGCGCGGGCCGGCGAAGCCGATGATTGCGTCGGGCTCGGCGATGTGGACGTCACCCAGCATGGCGAACGAGGCCGAGACGCCGCCGGTCGTCGGATCGGTCAGCACCACGATATAGGGCAGGCCCGCCTGCTTGACCTTGCGCACCGCGATCGTCGTGCGCGTGAGCTGCATCAGCGAGAGGATACCCTCCTGCATGCGCGCACCGCCGGAGGCCGAGAAGACGATCAGCGGCGCCCCGCGCGCGACGGCGAGGTCGGCGGCCATCACCAGCCCCTCTCCTACCGCGGTGCCCATCGAGCCGCCCATGAAGCCGAAGTCGAGCAGCGCCACCACGGAGAGGCGATTGCCCATCAGGCCGCTCGCCACGACCAGCGCGTCGGTCGTGCCCTCGGCCTTGGCCAGGGCCTCCTTCAGGCGCGCGTCATAGCGCTTGGTGTCGCGAAACTTGAGCGGATCGGCGTTCACCCGCGGCAACGGATGCAGCTCGTACTTGCCCTCGTCGAACAGGAACGGCAGCCGCTTCATCGGACGCAGCCGCATGTGATGACCACAATGGCTGCAGACTTCCTGGTTGGCCTCCCAGTCGCGCGTGAACAGCATCTGTTCGCACTTCGGGCATTTCACCCAGAGATTGTCCGGCACTTCCTTGCGGGCGACCAGCGCACGCAGTTTGGGGCGGACGAAATTGGTCAGCCAGTTCATGGGCGCGGTATCGCACGAATGAGGGGACGGGCCAAGGTCAGCGCCAGAACCCGCTATAGGGTGCCGAGAAGTCCGAAGGTTTCTTCACGACGCAGAAGGATTTCCGAGCCTGGTAGTCGGCGCACAGCCTCTGCGCCGCTTCGGGCTGCAGATCGGCGATGATGGCCGCCTGCTTCGTCACCTTGTTGGAGGTGACGGGCAGGATGTACTCCTTGCCGGGGTGCGAGACGCCCATCGCCATCAGCTTGGCCTGTCCGGCATCGAACGCATTCTTCGCTGTCCGCCAATCGCCGAAGGTGCCCAGCCAGACTGCGTCCCCCGGCATGTCGTAGCGGATTCCGCCGCACTCGCCGTAGGGCAGCACCGTCACGGGCCCGCCCTCACCATTGCGCAGCTGCCAGACCTTCTGCCGGTTGCCGCCTGTCTTGAGCGCATAGGCCTCGTCGAACAGGCGGACGAGAAACTCGTCGCGCAGATCGGCGCGGCGGAAGCCGAAGGCGACGGCGACCAGCCGCCTGCCGTCGCGCACCGCGCTGCCCACGATGTTGAAGCCCGAGGCGCAGATGAAGCCAGTCTTGAAGCCGTCGGCGTAGGGCGAATAGAGATCGAGGAACTTGATGCCCGGCCCGATCCGCTGGCTGCCCAGCATGAACTCCTTGGTGCGGAAGTAGCCGTAGTATTGCGGGAAGTCCTTGAGCAGGGCCAAGGCGAGGATCGCCATGTCGCGTGCCGTGGTCGTCTGCGCAGGATCGGGCAGGCCGTTGGCGTTGCGGAAGGTCGTCGCGGTCATGCCCAGCCGCTGCGCCGTCTCGGTCATGCGCTGGCCGAAGGCCGGTTCCGACCCCGCGATGCGCTCGCCGAAGGCGGTGGCCACGTCATTGGCCGAGCGGGCGACCAGCGCCTGTATCCCCTGTTCGATCGTGATGCTTCGACCCTGCGCCAGGCCGAGATGGGAAGACGGCTTGGTGCGCGCATTCTCCGTGAAGGAAAGCGTGCCATTGAGCTGGAGGCGGCCGGCCTTCAGCTCCTCGAAGACGATGAAGAGCGTCATCATCTTGGTGAGCGAGGCGGGATACCACAGGGTGCCGGCACTGCGATCCAGCAGGGCTTCCCCGGTCGCCACGTCGACGACGACATAGGGCCCGGCGGGAACTGGCCCGGAAGGGGAAGCCACGGTGGCGATCTGGGCCCGCGCAGGGGTCAGCGACAGGGCGAACAGGCCCAGAATGCACAGCAGGAGACGCACGTTCATCGCCATCGATTCATGAGGGACCGGCAGCATACGCCCTTCCGCCGACCCGCGGGAGGCATTAGATCGGAGGCATGCTCAAGGTCATGATCGCCCCCGTCACTCCCTTCCAGCAGAACTGCTCCATCGTCTGGTGCGACGAGACCATGGAAGGTACCGCCGTCGATCCGGGCGGCGACTTCGACATGCTGCGCGAGGCAATTGACCAGCAGGGCATCAAGGTGACCAAGGTGCTGCTCACCCACGGGCATGTCGACCACGCCTCCGCCGCCGGCACCATGGCCGAGCACTATGGCGTGAAGATCGAGGGCCCACACGAGGACGACCTGTTCCTGATCGAGGGCCTGCCCGAGTCCGGCGCCAAGTACAATTTCCCGGTCTACAAGCCGTTCGTGCCCGACCGCTGGCTGACGCACGGTGAGACGGTGAACCTCGGCAACGTGACCTTCGACGTGGTGCACTGCCCCGGCCATACGCCGGGCCATGTCGTGTTCGTGAACAAGGCCGCCAAGGTCGCGTTCGTGGGCGACGTGCTGTTCCGCGGCTCGATCGGCCGTACGGATTTTCCGCGCGGCAACCACGAGCAGTTGCTCGATTCGATCCGCCACCGCCTGTGGCCGTTCGGCGACGACATCACGTTCGTCCCGGGCCATGGCCAGACCTCGACCTTCGGCTGGGAACGCAAGACCAATCCCTACGTCGCGGACCTGAACTTCGAGGATTAACGGGAGATAGATTAAGTCGAGCGGCGCTACGAACTTGGACTTTGGAAAACAATCCCGTCATCTCGACCGGAGCACCAAAGGTGCGGAGTAGAGAGATCTTCTCTCTACGTAATGCCGACAAATCGTCGAGGGAAGATCTCTCCACTCCGCGCTGCGCGCTCCGGTCGAGATGACGGAATTGTTGGTGAACGATCAAGCCTTGCGAACGCCGCGCACGCCATCGGCCAGCGCCTTGATGTAGGCGAAGACGCCCGGCACCAGTTCGGGCTTGGCCTTGCCCCTGTCGTCGAGGCCGGCCTTCACGTGGTCGATGATGGCGGTGCCGACGACGGCGGCGTCGGCATGGCGCGCCACGGCCGCTGCCTGCTCGGGCGTGCGGATGCCGAAGCCCACACCCACCGGCAAATCGGTGTGGCGCTTGATGCGCGCGACATGGGTGCGCACCGCGTCCTCTGTCGCCGTTTTGGTGCCGGTGATGCCCAGCACCGAAACGAAATAGACGAAGCCCGAGGCGTATTTCAGCACCGCCGGCAGGCGCTCGTCGTCGGTGGTCGGCGCCGTCAGCAGCACGGTGTCGAGACCGCTCGCCGCGGCGAAGGGCTTGAGTTCGTCGGCCTCCTCGGGTGGCAGGTCGACCAGGATGAAACCGTCGACGCCGGCCGCAGCGGCATCCTTGCAGAAACGCTCCGGCCCGCGCTGATAGACGAGGTTGTAGTAGCCCATCAGCAGAATCGGCGTGTCGTTGTCGCCCGTCTCCTTGCGGAAGCGGCGGACCATGTCGAAGGTCTTGTCGACCGTCATGCCGGCCTTCAGCGCGCGCTGGCCGGCGAGCTGGATCGACGGACCGTCGGCCATGGGATCGGTGAACGGCATGCCGAGCTCGATCAGGTCGGCACCGGCCGCCGGCAGACCCTTGAGGATCTGGTAGCTGATGTCGGTGTCGGGATCGCCAGCCGTGATGTAGGTGACGAGTCCAGCCCGTTTGTCGGCCTTGAGCCGGGCGAAGCGCTTTTCGATACGACTCATGATCAGATCTTCATCCCGAGGCGTTCGGCCATCTGCGGGACGTCCTTGTCGCCGCGACCGGAAAGGTTCAGCACCAGCAGATTATCCCTGGGCAGCGTCGGCGCGAGCTGCATCACGTGCGCGAGGCCATGCGAGGATTCGAGCGCGGGAATGATGCCCTCGAGCTTGCACAGGAGCTGGAACGCCTCGACTGCCTCGTCGTCGGTCGCCGAGACATACTCGACGCGGCCCATCTCCTTGAGCCACGAATGTTCGGGCCCGATGCCCGGATAATCGAGACCGGCCGAGATCGAGTGCGCCTCGATGATCTGGCCGTCCTTGTCCTGCAGGAGATAGGTGCGGTTGCCGTGAAGGACGCCGGGGCGGCCGCCGGTCAGCGACGCGGCATGTTCCTCCGTGTCGAGACCACGCCCCGCCGCCTCGACGCCGACGATGCGCACGCCCGGATCGTCGAGGAAGGGATGGAACAGGCCCATGGCGTTCGAGCCGCCGCCGATGCAGGCGACCAACGTGTCGGGCAGACGGCCCTCCGCTTCCATGATCTGCTTGCGCACCTCGTCGCCGATCACGCACTGGAAGTCGCGCACCATCGCCGGATAAGGATGCGGGCCCGCCACCGTGCCGATGCAGTAGAAGGTGTTCTCGCAAGTCGCGACCCAGTCGCGCAGCGCATCGTTCATCGCGTCCTTGAGCGTCGAGGCGCCGGCGGTCACCGGCCGCACCTCGGCGCCCAGCATCTTCATGCGCGCCACGTTCGGCGCCTGGCGCTCGACGTCGACCGAGCCCATGAACACGACGCAGGGAATGTCGAACAGCGCGCAGGCGGTCGCCGTGGCCACGCCGTGCTGGCCCGCACCCGTCTCGGCGATCACGCGGGTCTTGCCCATGCGCTTGGCCAGAAGCACCTGGCCCAGCACGTTGTTGATCTTGTGACTGCCGGTGTGGTTCAGCTCGTCGCGCTTCAGATAGATCTTGGCGCCGCCGAGCTTCTCCGTGAGACGCTTGGCGTAATAGAGCGGGCTCGGCCGCCCGGCATACTGGGACAGAAGATACTTCAGTTCACCCTGGAACTGCGGATCCGCCTTGGCCTCGTTGTAGGCCTTTTCCAGCTCGAGGATCAGCGGCATCAGCGTCTCGGCGACGTAGCGGCCGCCGAAAATGCCGAAATGCCCACGCTCGTCGGGGCCGGTGCGGAAACTGTTGGGTGCGCTGGGCATTGTTCTTCCTATCGGGACGGGCCGGCTTAGCAGTCCCGGCGTGGGTCGGTCAAAAGCCCTAGTTTTTCTTCTTCTTGGCCGCTTTCACCTTGGGGGCGGCCTTCGCTTTCGGGGCGGGCGCAGCCTTGCGCCTGGCAGCGGCCGGCTTGGCCACCACGGCCGGCGCCGGCGGTGGCGCGTCGTCCTCGAGTTCGACGATCACCTCGATCTCGACCGGGATGCCGCGTGGCAGCGAGCCCATGCCGACCGCCGAGCGGGCATGACGGCCCTTCTCGCCGAACACCTCGACGAAGAGATCGGAGCAACCGTTGATCACTTCCGGATGGCTGCCGTATTCCGATGTGGCATTGACCATGCCCAGCACCTTGACGATGCGCTTCACGCGATCGAGGTCGCCCAACTCGGCCTTGAGGGCGCCGAGAATGCTGAGACCGGTGTCGCGTGCGAGGCGATTGGCCTGCTCGAGCGAGAAATCACGTCCCACCTTGCCCACCGGCAGCGGCTTGCCGGGCAGGCCCGGTCCCTTGCCGGCCATGTAGAGCAGGTTGCCGGTACGCACGGCATTGACGTAGCTTCCCATCGGCGTGGTCGCCTCGGGAAGCTCGATGCCGAGCTCCTTCAGCCGCTCTTCGACTTTCATTCCTCTGCTCCTCAAAGCACTCGTACGGCGCCCAGAAAGGCGCGGATCAATTCAGTGGATTTCACCCCGCGCGTCGCTTCTACACCAGAAGAAACGTCGACGGCGCGCGCGCCGGTGACGCGGACCGCCTCGGCGACATTTCCCGGATTGAGACCGCCGGCGAGGAACCATGGCAGCGGCACGGTCCGGCCCGAGAGAAAGGTCCAGTCGAAGGCCTTGGCATTGCCACCCGGCAGCGTGCCGTCGGCGGCATCGAACATCAGCCGATCGACAACACCGGCATAGACCGCAATGCCGCGCTCGACGTCGGCGGGCACCGCGACCTTGATCGCCTTCATCACCGGTTTGCCGGTCCGTGCCTTGAGCGCGGCCAGCCGCTCCGGCGTCTCCGCCCCATGAAGCTGCAGCATGTCGATGGCGCCCGTCGCCAGACGCGCGTCGATCAGCGCATCGTCGGCATCGACGAACAGGCCGACCCGGATCACCCTCGGCGGCACGCGCGCGCCCAGCGCCTTCAGCAGATCGAGCGACTCGATGTGACGCGGCGAGCGCGGAAATGTGACGAAGCCCACGAACCCGGCGCCGGCCTCCACCGCCGCATCGACCGTCTCCGGCGTCGACAGCCCGCAGATCTTGGCTTCGACGGTCATAGGTCGTTGACGCCGGCCTCGCGCGCGATCGCCTCGGCGGCCGCGCGTGGATCGACCGCCTGATAGATCGGCCGCCCAACGACCAGGTTGGTGGCGCCGAGATCGACCGCCTGGCGCGGCGTCATCGCCCGCTTCTGATCATTGGCGGCGCTGCCGACCGGGCGGATGCCCGGCACCATCAGCACGAAATCGGGACCACATTGCTTGCGCAGGGCCGCGATCTCGTGGGGCGAGCAGATCACGCCGTCGAGGCCGCTCTCATGCGCCAGTGCCGCGAGCCGCAGCACCTGGTCCGACGGGTCGGCGTTGATACCGGTCGATTCGAGATCGGCCCGGTCGAGCGAGGTGAGCACAGTGACGCCGAGCAGCTTCGGCCGCGCGACGTTCTGCTTCGCCGCCTGCGAAGCCGCCTCCTCGACCGCGGCCTTCATCATCTCGCGGCCACCGCTCGCATGGATCGTGACAAAGGTGGGCGCGAGATCGACCACCGCGCGGATGCCACCCGCCACCGTGTTGGGAATGTCGTGCAGCTTGAGATCGAGGAAGAAACCCACGCCAGTCGCCCGCACCGGGGTCGGAAAGGCGTAGCGCACACCCGGTGCGCCATGGGCCAGGAAGAACTCAAGTCCGAGCTTGATGCCGCCGACCGCCGGCGTCGGCCCTCCGGCAACGCTCTGGATGAGCTTCGTGGCGTGGGCGAGATCGATCGTGTCGATGCTGCAGTAGACGGGATTTGCGCGGGCTTTCATGGCGGGCGCAACCTAATGGCCGTGCCCCCTAGCAGCAATCAGGAACTGCGGACCCGGCGGACCGCGTCCTTCCAGCCAGCATAGCGGCGGTCGCGCGAGGCGCTGTCCTCGGCCGGCCTGAAAGCCCGGTCGAGCACCCATGTCTTCGACAGGGCCTCCAGAGACGGCCACAGACCCGCCTTCAGGCCGGCCAGGAAGGCGGCGCCCAGCGCGGTCGTCTCCGTCACCTCGGGTCGCTCGACCGGCGTGCCCGTCGTGTCGGCCAGCCGCTGCATCAGCGGATCGTTCACCACCATGCCGCCGTCAACGCGGACTTCGTCGATCTGGGCACCATCGCCCCGCATCGCCTCGAGCAGGTCGCGCGTCTGGTAACAGACCGAATCGAGGGTCGCGGCAGCGATCTCGCCGGGGCCGGAATCGCGCGTCAGGCCGAGAATGGCCGCGCGCGCCTCCGGATCCCAATGCGGCGCGCCCAGGCCCACGAACGCGGGCACCATATAGACGCCGTGCCCGTCTTTGGCGCCCGCTGCGACCTTCTCCACGTCGGAGGATTTCTCGATCAGCTTCAGCCCGTCGCGCAGCCATTGCACGGCAGCGCCGGCGATGAAGATGCTGCCCTCCAGCGCATAGGTGCGCCGTCCGTCGATCTGATAGGCAATCGTCGTGAGCAGGCGATGGCGCGAATGCATGGCGATGCTGCCGGTGTTGAGCAGCGCGAAGCAGCCGGTGCCATAGGTCGCCTTCACCATGCCGGGCTTGATGCAGGCCTGGCCCACGGTGGCCGCCTGCTGGTCGCCGGCCATGCCGAGGATCGGGACCGGGGCGCCGAGAATATCCTCGGTTGCCACGCCCAGTTCGCCGGAACAGTCGACGACCCTGGGCAGCAGCGAGGCCGGCACGCCCAGGATCTTCATCAGCTCGGAATCCCAGGTGCCCTTGCGGATGTCGAGCAGCAGCGAGCGGCTCGCATTGGTGGCATCGCTCGCATGGATCTTGCCGCCGGTCAGACGCCACAGCAGGAAACATTCGATCGTGCCGGCCGCGAGAGCCCCCTTGTCCGCGGCGGCGCGGGCACCGCCGACATGGTCGAGGATCCACGCGATCTTGGTGCCCGAGAAATAGGGATCGAGCAGCAGGCCGGTGCGATCGGTGAAGAGCTTCTCGTGCCCTTCCTTCTTCAGCGCGGCGCAGCGGTCGGCGGTGCGCCGGTCCTGCCAGACGATGGCGTTGTGAATCGGCTTGCCGGTGGCGCGGTCCCAGACGACGGTGGTCTCGCGCTGGTTGGTGATGCCGATGCCGGCGAGGTCCCTGGCGCAGAGCTTCGCCTTGGCGAGCGCGCGGCGGCAGACCTCGACGGTCGCCGACCAGATTTCTTCAGGATCGTGCTCGACCCAGCCCGGCTTGGGGAAGATCTGCGGCAGTTCCTTCTGTGCCGAAGCGACCGGGCGGCCACTCGAATCGAAGACGATGGCGCGGGTACTGGTCGTGCCCTGGTCGATGGCGAGGATATGGCGGACAGGCATGCCAGATTACAGCACACCAGCCTCTGGCCAGCATCAGCGTCTTTTCTGCTCCGCGCCTTCTCTTGGCTGCAGGCGCGTCAGTGGGCGCGGTCGATGGCGAAGTCTACCGCTTCGAGCAGCGCCGACTTGAGCGGCGTGCTGGGAAACAGGCCCAGCGCGTCGCGTGCCATGGCGCCGTAATGGCGCGCCCGCTCCAGCGTGTCCGACAGGGCGCCGTGCCGCTCGATCAGGCCGTGCGCCTGTTCGAGATCGCCGGGACGCTGGTCGAGTTTTTCGATCGTGCGCTTCCAGAATTCACGGTCGGCGGCGCCACCGCGCAGGAAGGCCAGGATCACCGGCAGGGTGATCTTGCCCTCGCGGAAGTCGTCGCCGACCGACTTGCCGAGCTTGGCCTCGCGACCGGAATAGTCGAGGGCGTCGTCGACCAGTTGGAAGGCGATGCCGAGGTTCATGCCGAAGCTCTGCAGCGCCACGCGCTCCGGGCCGTTGCGGCCTGCGACCATGGCGCCGACTTCTGCCGCCGCGGCGAACAGCTTGGCCGTCTTGGCCTTGATGATCTCGAGATAGGTCGCCTCCGGCGTGCTGATGTCGCGCTGGCTGACCAGCTGCAGCACTTCGCCTTCGGCGATCGTCGAGGAGGCATTCGACAACACACCGAGAATATCGAGCGAGCCGACCTCCACCATCAGCTCGAACGCGCGCGTAAACAGGAAGTCGCCGACCAGCACAGAGGCCTTGTCGCCCCACACGGTGTTGGCGGTCGGCTTGCCGCGGCGCAGCGCGCTCACGTCGACGACGTCGTCGTGCAGCAGCGTGGCGGAATGGATGAACTCGACGCAGGTCGCGAGCTTGATGTGACGATCGCTGCCCTCGCTGTAGCCGCACAGCCGCGCCGCCGCCACCGTGAGTAGCGGACGCATGCGCTTGCCGCCGGCGCCGACCAGATGGTTGGCGAGTTCGGGAATCAGCGCGACCGGCGAGCGCATGCGCACGACGATCTCGCGATCGACCCGCCCCATGTCGTCGGTGCAGAGGGCCAGAAGCGGTTCGAGGCTGGGCGACTTGCGCTTGCCTTCAAGAGAGACGACGGTTGCCATGACGGGAGGCCAACTCTCCGGTGAAGCCTGTTGCTGCGAGATGAATTCGTTCGAGATGACTAGCATGGATTCCGCGCCGACCGAAAACACCGTAATGGGCGGCCGCGTAAAGCTCTTGCAGCCTCGACGCGGATATCGAATTGCGGTCGACGCGGTGTTGCTGGCCGCCGCCGTCGACGCAAAGGCCGGCGAGAGCGTGCTCGATCTTGGTGCGGGTGTCGGCGCCGTCGGCCTTTGCATTGCCGCGCGCGTGCCAGATTGCGACATCACCGGCATTGAACTGCAACCAGCGCTGGCGGCGCTGGCGGAGCAAAATGCCGTGCTGAACGACGCGGCGGACCATGTCCGCACGCTGGTTCACGACCTGGCGCAGCCGCTCCCGCCCGGTCTCGGCCCGTTCGACCATCTCGCGACCAATCCGCCCTATCTTCCGGCGGCCGTCGCTGACCCCTCACCCGACCGCAGCAAGGCGCTGGCGACCGTCGAATCGAGCGCAAATCTCGCGCGATGGCTGACCGTGGCGACGAGCGCGCTGAAACCCGCAGGGACACTGCTCGTGATCCATCGCAGCGATCGTCTCGAGGAGATCGTCGGCATCTTGGACCGCCTCGGCTGGGGCGACGTCACGGTGAAGCGACTGCCGCCGGCCGCGCGCGTACTGGTCCGCGCCCGGGCCGCAGGCGAGCTGCGCCGCCAGGACGCGGAGCCGCTGGTGCTGCATCGACCCGGCGGGGGTTATACCGACGAGGCCGAGGCCATCCTGCGCCACGGCCAGCCGCTTGCCTTCTAAGGGCACGCCCGCGACAGTGCCCGGCATGCTGAATTGGATCAGGGATCGTTTTCACCGCGGGCCGGTCGTGCCCGTCGTTCGCCTTTCCGGCGTCATCGCCTCCGGCGGCCTGCTGGGCGGCCGCAGCCTGTCGATGGAGTCCGTCGCGCCCTTGTTGAAGCGGGCCTTCGAGACGCGCGGGGCCAAGGCCGTCGCGCTGTCGCTCAACTCGCCGGGCGGCTCTCCCGTGCAATCCGCGCTGATCGCCCAGCGCATTCGCCTGCATGCCACCGAGAAGGGCCTGCCCGTCGTCGCCTTCGTCGAGGACGTGGCCGCCTCGGGCGGTTACTGGCTGGCCTGCGCCGCCGACGAGATCATCGCCGATCCGAGTTCCATCGTGGGATCGATCGGCGTCATCAGCTCGGGCTTCGGCTTCCAGGACCTGATCGCGCGCATCGGCGTGGAACGCCGCGTCCATACCTCCGGCGAGAACAAGTCGATGCTCGATCCCTTCCGCCCCGAGCAACCCGAAGACGTCGAGCGCCTGAAGCGGCTGCAGGCGGAGATCCATGACGGTTTCAAGGACTGGATCCGCCAGCGGCGCGGCAGGCTCCTGAAGGGCGACGAGTCCATGCTGTTCAGCGGCGAATTCTGGACGGCGCGGCGCGGCATCGACTTCGGCCTGGTCGACGGGTTCGGCGAACTGCGCGCCACCCTGCAGGCCCGCTATGGCGACAAGGTCCGCCTGCCCGTCATCGGCCCGCGTCGACGTCTGTTGTCGCGTTTCGGTCTGCAGACCGGGATCGGCGGCGGGATCGACAATATCGGACCGGCCACCCTGGCCGCGCTTGAGGAACGCGCCCTCTGGCAGCGTTTCGGACTCTAGGAGAGGCTTGCGATGAACCTTCGGACTCCCGTCAGCCCCGATGACCTCGCCGCTGTGCGCCAATGGTTCGACACACTGTCGAAGCATTGCCGCGCCGTCGATTACGAAGGCGCGCGGCCGATCTTCGCCGACGACATGATCGCCTTCGGCACCTTCACCGACTTCATGATCGGCCGCGAGCTGGCCGAGGAGAAGCAGTGGCGCAACGTCTGGGGGACGATCCGCGAGTTCCGCTACGACCTCGACAAGATCGAGGCCATCGTCTCGGCCGACCGGCTGACCGCCGTCGGCATGGGCGTGTGGCAGTCGCACGGCTTCCATCCCAACGGCGACCGGTTCGACCGGCCGGGCCGGACGACGGTCGTACTGGGACGCAAGGCGGTGGGCGACCCGTTCGTGGCCACCCACACGCACATGTCCCTGTTCCGCGGCACGCCCGAGCGCTCTTACGGAAACTTCGCCAAAAGCGAGGTCGCCTGAGCTTCAGGCCGGGTCGATCGCGCCCTTGCGCTCGACGATCATGCGGTACTGATCCGGCTGGCGATGGACGGCGAAATTGAAAGTCGTCGTCTTGTAGCTTCGGCCAGCATCGAGATCGCAGCGATGGACGATCAGCTCGTCGCCATCGCCGCCGGCGCGCGCCACGACCTTGCCCGAGGGGGCCACGATCATGCTGTCGGCCAGCGACGGCACGCACTCCTCGGTGCCGCCCTTGGCGACACCGACCACCCAGGTGCCGTTCTGGTAGGCGCCCGCCTGCATCGAAAGCTGGTTGTGGAACCAGGAATGCTCGTCATGGTCGGGCGACGGCGCGTTGTGCAGCGGCGTGTTGTAGCCCAGCAGCACCATCTCGACATTCTGCAGGCCCATCACCCGATAGGTTTCGGGCCAGCGGCGGTCGTTGCAGATGCACATGCCCATGTTGCCGCCGAACGCCTTCACGACGGGGAAGCCGAGATTGCCGATCTCGAAGTAGCGCTTTTCGAGGTGCTGGAACGGCCGCTCGGGCTCGTGCTCGGCGTGCCCCGGCAGATGGACCTTGCGATACTTACCCACGATGCTGCCGTCGCGCTCGACCAGGATGGAGGTGTTGAAGCGCCTGACGCGCCCCTCCTCGTTGGCGAGTTCCGCATAGCCGAGACAGAAGCCCATCGAGAGGCGCTTGGCCTCGGTGAACAGTGCCGCCGTCTCGTTGGACGGCATCTCCTGCTCGAAGAAGGAATCGACCTCGGCCTGATCCTGCATCCACCAGCGCGGAAAGAACGTCGTAAGCGTGAGTTCGGGAAACACCACGAGCTCGCAGCCCATGCGCTTCGCCTCGCGCAGATGGGCAATCAGCCGCTCCACCACGTCGCGGCGGGTATGGCTGCGCTGGATGGGACCCATCTGCGCCGCGCCGACAGTCAGAAAACGCGTCATCTTCACCTCTTGCCGCCGAGTATAGCGCCTAAGGCCCGGCGCGCTTCACGTCGTTGGTGAACTCTGCCGAGCAAAAACTGCCGCCCTGGAAGAGATCCCCGACCGGATCTGGTCCGATCTTTGCCTGTTCGGCCTCGGCATGGGCGCGATGATCCTCGGCCTTGTCTTCGGGACGATAACCGAGCTGATGGGCCCGTGAATTGTCCCACCAGCCCGCCGCATTATCCGAAGCCCCGTAGAAGATTTCGTAGCGGAGATCGGAATGGTCGAGGCCGATCCGGAAGAGCTGCACCAGATCGCGCGGCGAGATCCAGATCGAGAGGCGCCGCACGTCGAGCGGCAGCGGCCCGACATTGCCGATGCGGAGGCAGGTCACGGCCATCCCGTGTTTGTCGGAATAGAGCGCGCCCAACGCTTCGCCGAACACCTTGCTGACGCCGTAGCGGCTGTCGGGTCGCACGGTGACATCGGTGCCGATGCGCTGCGTGCGCGGGTAGAAACCGATGGCGTGGTTGGACGAGGCGAAGATCACGCGCTTCACGCCCGCCTCGCGCGCCGCCTCGAAGACGTTGTGGCAGCCGACGATGTTGGCCTGCAGGATCTGGTCCCACGTGCCCTCGACCGAGTGACCCCCGAGATGGATCACGCTGTCGGCGCCCGACAACGCCGCGGCGACCTCGTCGGGCCGCGTGAGATCGGCCGGAACGAAGGTTTCGTAGGGCTGCAGATCCGCGGGCTCGACCCGGTCGCTCAGCACCAGTCCGGGATGGAATTTGGCCAGCAAAGGTCGGGTCATAGTGCCGATGCCGCCGGCGGCACCGGTGAGGACGATGCGACGTGTCGCGTTCCTAGGGTCGGCCATTCCTGTTTCCTCCTGCCAGAGTTCGATAGCGGTCGAGCGAGCGCGTGAGATGGTCGCGCATGGCGCGCCGTGCCTCGGCCGGGTCCTTGTCGGCGATGGCCGTCACGATGCGCGTGTGCTCGGCCTGGATGCGCTCGAGATAGAGCCGACGTTCGGCCGGCGTATCCATGTCCAGCCGTACGCTCTGGCGCGGGATCACGTGACTGCCGAGATAGGCCAGGAAGCCCGGGAACTGGTCGTTGCCGGTCGCCTCGGCGATGGCGCGATGAAAGGCGAAATCCTCGGCCACGGCACCTTCGCCGCGCTTCAGGGCGGCATCGATTGCACGCCACGCCGCGCGGATCGACCCGAGTTGCTTTCGATCCGCGCGCTCGGCGGCAAGACCCGCGGCCTGCACCTCGACCGCCAGACGCAATTCCATGACGTTCAGGATGTCCGTCAGCGAAGTCGCACGCGGCGGCACGATGCGAAAGGGTCCGGCCGACGGGTCGGCGACATAGGCGCCGGAGCCGCGACGCGTCACGATCAGCCCGTCGGCGCGCAAAGCGGCCACGGCCTCGCGCACCACCGTGCGGCTGACGCCGAGCTCCATCGTCAGCATCTGTTCGGTCGGCAGACGGGTGCCCGGCGCGAGGCGACCGCCGCGAATGTCGGCGCTGAGCCGCGCCATGACCTGCTCGGCGAGATTGTTCTCGGGCGGTTTCACTACCTACCCGGCCAGTTCCAGCATCAGGTTCAGCAGGAGCTGCGCGCCGGCCGCGAGATCGGCCGCTTCGGTATGCTCCTTCACGTTGTGGCTGAGGCCCGCCACCGACGGCACGAAGATCATCGCCGTCGGGCACAGGCGCTGCATCATCTGGGCGTCGTGGCCGGCGCCCGACGGCATGCGCCGCGTGGTGAGTGACATCGCCTTGGCATGATGTTCGACCTTATCCACCAGAGCGGAATCGAAGATCACCGGCTCGAAGCGCGCCAGCACCTTCGCCTCGACCTCGACCCGCTCGGCCTTCGCGACCTCCGCGATGTGGGCAGCGACGCGCGCCTCGGCTTCCTTGAGCTTCGCCTCGTCGGTGTTGCGCAGGTCGACCGAGAAAATCGCGCGGTTGGGCACGACATTGATGAGGTTGGGCCGCAGCGCCAGCGAGCCCACCGTGGCCACCTGGTTGCCGCCCATTTCCCAGGCGAGCCTGCGGACGAACAGGTTGACCGAGGCCGCGAGATAGCCCGCGTCGCGGCGCAGGCGCATGGGCGTGGTGCCGGCATGGTTGGAGACACCGGTCACCGTGTATTCGGTCCACGAGATGCCCTGCACGCTCTCGACGACGCCGATCCGGACCTTCTCCTCATCGAGGATCGGTCCCTGCTCGATATGCAGCTCGACGAAGGCATGCGGCTTCACCGCACCGGGCTTTGCAGGCCCGAGATAGCCGATGCGGCGCAGCTCGTCGCCGACCGAGGCACCGTCCTTGTCGGAAGCGGCATAGGCTTCGTTGAGGCCGAGGCCGCCGACATAGACCAGGCTGCCCATCATGTCGGGTTGGAAGCGCGCGCCCTCCTCGTTGGTGAAGATGGCGACCGCGATCGGGCGACGCGTCGTCACGCCGGCCTCATTCAGCGCCCGTACGACCTCCAATCCGGCGAGCACGCCGAAATTGCCGTCGTAGCGTCCGCCGGTACGCACGGTGTCGATATGGCTGCCGGTCATGACCGGTGCGAGGTTCTCGGTGCCGGCGCGCACGCCGATCACGTTGCCGATCGCATCGACCGTCACGGCGAGTCCGAGCGCTTTCATCCAGCCTACGACCAGATCGCGGCCGGCTTTGTCCTCGTCGGTCAGCGCCAGCCGCGCACAGCCGCCGCCCTCGATGGCGCCGATGGAAGCCAGCTCGTCGAGCGCGCCGAGCAGGCGCCTTTCATTCAGTCGCAACATGAATTCTCCAGTCGAACCAAGAGCTTATTCGTTCGCGAGGGGCCGGGCAAAATATCACGCCGGCTTGATCCGGATTGCCTTGCAAGCGCCACGCCCCGAGGTCACTTAAGAAGCTGATGGCACGTTTCCTCGCCCTTCTGCTCGTGCTCATGGCGGGCCCGGTTTTTGCCCCGGCGGCTTCTGCGCAGGCTTCGCCTGAGCAGACGGCGGTCGTGACGACCGAAAATGTGCGGTCCGAGCTCGTCTCCGAGGTCGCGACGGTCAAGCCCGGCGAGCCGTTCTGGGTCGGATTGCGCCAGACGATGCGTCCCAAGTGGCATACTTACTGGAAGAATCCGGGCGAATCGGGCCTGCCGACCGAGATTTCGTGGAAGCTGCCCGACGGCGCCAAGGCCGATCCGATCGTCTGGCCGGCCCCGACCCAGTTCGATATCGGCGGCGTCATCAATTACGGCTTCAAGGACGAGTCCATGCTGCTGGTGCGCATCACGCCGCCGGCCGATCTCGCGGGGCCGATGACTTTGGCCGCCGAGGCCAACTGGCTGGTCTGCGAGGATGTCTGCATCCCCGAAGAGGGCAAGTTCGAGCTGACGTTGCCCGCGGGCGCGGCCGCAATGCCGGCGCCGCACGCCACGCGCACCCTGTTCGAACAGGCGCGCCGTGCGATCCCGACGGCCAGCCCGTGGCCTGCCCGCTATGGCCTGTCCAAGACCGGTGACCCGACTCTGCTGGTCGAGGCCAAGGGCCTGAAGCCGGACGCGGTGGGCGACGTCTATTTCTTCCCGGCCGAATGGGGGCCCGTCGCCACCATGGCCAAACAGACTGCCACGGTGACGCCCGAGGGCATCCGCATCCCCCTGAAGAAGGGCGATGCCAAGACCACGATGACCGCCGATCTCTCCGGCACGCTGGTGCTCACCGAGAAGACTGCCGACGGCAACGTGAAGCAGGCCTTCGACGTCTCGGCCAAGCTTGATCCGGCGTTCGTGCCGGCCGCCACCGGATCGCTTGCGAATGCCGTCGGCGCCGAGCAGCTTTCGCTGCTGCAGGCATTGGCCTTCGCACTGCTGGGGGGGCTGATCCTCAACCTGATGCCCTGCGTCTTCCCGGTCCTCGCCATGAAAGCGGCGGCCTTCGCGCGCCTCGCCGGCCATGAGCGCAGCGAGATGCGCCGCGACGGGTTCGCCTACACGGCGGGCGTCCTCGCCTCCTTCGCCGCCATGGCGGGTATCGTGATCGCGATCCGCTCCACCGCGGGCGAAGTGAACTGGGGTTTCCAGTTCCAGTCGCCGGTCTTCTCGCTGCTGATCGCCTATCTGTTCTTCGTGGTCGGCCTCAACCTCTCCGGCGTGTTCGAGGTCGGCGGCCGCCTGGCCGGCGTCGGCCAGGGTCTGGTCTCCCGCGGCGGCACGACCGGCGCGTTCTTCACCGGCGTGCTGGCGGTGATCGTGGCGACGCCCTGCACCGCGCCGTTCATGGCCGCCGCGCTCGGCTTTGCGCTCAGCCAGCCCGCGCCCGCCACGGTCGCAGTACTGCTGGCCATGGGTCTCGGCCTCGCTTTGCCCTATCTGGCGCTGTCGATGACGCCCGCGCTGCAGCGGCTGATGCCGCGCCCCGGCCCATGGATGGACCGGCTGCGCCAGTTTCTCGCCTTCCCGATGTATGCCTCCGCCGTCTGGATGATCTGGGTGCTGACCCAGCAGACCGGCGCCGATGGCGTGCTCTATGCGCTGGGCGGCATGATCCTGATCGCCTTTGCCATCTGGCTGCTGCGGATTGGCAGCGGCGCATCGGCCGGCACCTGGGTGCGTCGCGGGCTCGCCGCCGGCGCCGTGCTCCTGGCCTTTGCCGCGACCCTCAAGCTCGACGACAGTCCCGCGACCGCCGCCTCGGCGTCGGGCGGTCCGAATGCCGGCGTCAGTTTCGAAGGCTGGGAGCGCTTCTCGCGCGCCCGCATGGCCGAGGCCGTCGCCGCGGGCAAGCCGGTCTTCGTCGACTTCACGGCCGCCTGGTGCATCACTTGCCTGGTCAACGAGCGCGTGGCGCTCGAGACGCCTGCCACCCGGAGGGCGTTCGAGCAGGCCGGTGTGGTCAAGCTCAAGGGCGATTGGACCAACCGCGATGCCGAAATCACCGGCGTCCTGAAGGAACTCGGCCGCGCCGGCGTTCCGCTCTACCTGTTCTGGGCGCCGGGGGCGGATCGGCCGAAGATCCTGCCGCAGGTCCTCACCGAGTCGCTGATCCTGTCGGAGTTGTCGTCAATCCAGCAAGCCAAGCGTTAGGAGGCAGTCATGTCGAAGCTGAACGTACCCCGTCGTTCCCTGATGATCGGTGGCGCCGCACTCGCCCTCGCCCCCGCCGCAGCCTTCGCCACCTTGAGTCCCGACATCGGCAAGCCCGCGCCGCAGTTCAGTGCCGTCGACAGCAACGGCAAGAGCTGGTCGCTGGCCGACCTCAAGGGCAAGGTCGTCGTGCTCGAGACGACGAATCACGACTGCCCCTATGTGCGCAAGCACTACACGTCCAACAACATGCAGGACCAGCAGCGCGAAGCCGCCGCGAAGGGTGTCGTCTGGCTGACGGTCGCCTCCTCCGCCACCGGCGAGCAGGGCCATGTGACGGCCACGCAGGCCAACGACCTCACCAAGAGCCGCAATGCGGCGCCCGCCGCCGTGCTGCTCGACCCGCAGAGCAAGGTCGCGCGCGCCTATGGCGCCACCGTGACGCCGCACATGTACATCATCGATGCCAACGGCATCCTGGCTTACAAGGGCGGCATCGATTCGATCCCCTCTTCGAGCACCGCCGACATTCCCAAGGCGACGCAGTATGTCCGCGTGGCGTTGGACCAGGTTCTGTCCGGCAAGCAGGTCGCCGACGCCTCGACCCGCGCCTATGGCTGCACCCTGAAATATCCCAAGACCTCGACCTGACGGGCCGGCCATGCCGCACGACGGCTGGCATCCGCACGACGAGCCCCATCCCCACCACCATCGTCACGGCCCGCCGACCCGGCGGACCGTGCTGGCGGCGGCAGCCCTGCTGCCATTTGGCAGCGCAAGCGGCCAGACGGTCGATGCCGCCCAGCGCATTGCCGGCGCCGCCACACACTTCCTCAGCGCCCTCGATGACGGCCAACGCCGGAAGGCGATGATCGCCTTCGACTCGGGCAACCGTCTCGACTGGCATTACATCCCGCGCAGCCGCTCGGGCCTCGCTCTGGGCGAAATGCGAGCCGACCAGGCCGACGCCGCCCGCGCGCTCGTCGCCTCGGTGCTGAACCAGCGCGGGCTCGACCTGCTCGATGGCGTGCGTCTGCTCGAAGGCGTCCTGCGCGAGCAGCAGGGCAGCTTCCGCGATCCCGACCGCTACCATGTGTCGGTGTTCGGCACGCCGGGCCGTTTTCCCTGGGGCTGGCGCTTCGAGGGCCATCACCTGTCGCTGAACGTGGCCTTGCCCGCCGCTGGCCATGTCGCGGTGACGCCATTCTTCACAGGAGCCCATCCCGCTGCGGTGCGCGACGGCCCCCATCGCGGCTTCCGCCTGCTTGGTGCCTCCGAAGACCTCGCACGGCAGATCATGGCAGGCCTCGACGAGCAGCAGCGCAAGGCCGCGACCATCGCCGACCGGTCGTTCGGCGAGATCGTGGCAAGCCCGCAACGCGAGCGCGATCTCGGCGCGCCCCGGGGTCTGCTGCTCGGCGAGATGACGGCTGCCCAGCTCACCCTCGTCGAGGCGTTGATGGACCGCTTCCTCGGTACGCTCGCGGCTGACCTGCTGACCCGGCAGAAGCAGCGGGTTCAGGAACAAGGCTTTGCCGCCTTCCGCTTCGCCTGGGCCGGATCCCTGACGCCGGGCGAGGCGCACTATTTCCGCGTGCACGGGCCGGCAACACTGATCGAATTCGACAATACCCAGAACGGCGCCAACCACATCCACGCGGTCTGGCGGGACCTCGCCGCGGATTTCGGGCACGATGCGCTGGCCGATCACTACCGCCAGCAGCAGCATCGCTGAGGGCAGCGCGCTACGCCGGGTGGATGAGTCGGTGGATGAAGCCGAGCTTTTCGATCACCGGCGCCGAAAGCACGAAGGGATAAAGGTCGGACTGTCCCATGGCGCGGTTGAGGCTGTTGAGCGCCAGCGACAACGGCATCCAGCTGTCGATGAGTTGGCCTATCTCGGCCGCGCGATAGGGATCGAAATCGATGGTCGCGTCGAGTTCGTCTCCCTTGGCGAGGCGCGGTTGGACCGTCAGGCCGAAAGCCCGGGCGATCTCGAGCGTGTCGACGATGTGCATGTAGTGCGCCCAGGTCTCGGCAAAATCCTCCCACGGATGCGAACTGGCGTAGTGACTGACGAAATTCGCCTGCCAGTCGGGCGGTGCGCCGTTGGCATAGTGCGCCTGCAGCGCCTGTCCGTAATCCTGGCTGTCGTCGCCGAAGAGCTGTCGGCAGGCCTCCAGCTCGCGACCGTCGCGCACCAGCCGGTCCCAGTAATAGTGACCGATCTCGTGCCGGAAGTGGCCGAGCAAAGTCCGGTAGGGCTCGTGCATGGCGACGCGGTTCTGCTCGCGCACCGCGTCGTCGGCCTCGGCAAGCGCAATCGTGATGAGCCCGTTGTCGTGACCGGTCATGACGCGGGGGGCATTGGCCAGCGGAAGTTCGGCGAGGAAGTCGAAGGCGAGCCCATTCTCCGGAGATTCGATCTTGGTCGGTAGCGGGAGCTTGAGGCGAAGCAGTGAATAGAAGAGCCGGTGCTTGGCGATCTCGAGCTTCTGCCAGTGGGCAAGGTTGTCGGCGATCGTCAGGTCCGGGATCGTCCTGTTGTGCCGACAGGACAGGCAGAAGGTTTCCGGGGACGTCGACTCCACCAGCCAGTTGCAGGCGGCGTGCTGGGCGTTCGCGCAGAAGCGGTAGAGCAGGTCGGGCGAGGCCAAGGCGCGCCACAACTCGCCCTCCGGCTCCAGCGCCGAAAGGGTCGCGACGTCGGGGACGTATCCGAGTTTGTGTCCGCATTTCACACAGACATCGTTCTCGAAATACAGGATCTGTTGGCAGGCCTGGCACTTGAAGAGTTTCATCTCCGGCGTAACGCCGAGCGTGCCTCGGTGTTGCCACGCCGTCCTGCCGCAGCCTGTGCGTGGAAAGATGGTCGAGGAACTTTCTTCCCTCGTCGGCCGTTCAAGGTGCCTTACAGGGGGAGATGCGCATGAGCGCCCGGACCAAGACCGAAACAGCGGCATCTGCCGTGGAACCCGCCGAGGCTCCTTCCGTATTCGTCCATGGCGGCCGTGTCCTGCCTTCGGTCACCGTCGATACCTATAACGAGGAATTGCGCGACGACGAGGGATTCGTGGGAGACCGCGCCAGCCGGCGCGCCTTCCAGGCCATACTCGCCGACTGGCGGGAACGGCTGAAGGAGCGCGGCGAGGACCCGTTCGGCGACGTGCCGATGGAAGAAATCTCGAAATCGAAGCTCGACAAGATGCTCAACGCCGGCGATCCCGTCTCTGCCGGGCTCGTGCATACCGTGGTCGAGGAGTTCGCGGGCGAGCTTGCGACAGTAGTGCGCCGTTTCCTGCGACTGGGTTCGTGGAAGGACACCGAGCGCATCGTCATCGGCGGGGGCATGATCGGCAGCCGAATCGGCGAACTCGCCATGGGACGCGCCAGCATCATGCTGGCCGCCGAGGGCGTGACCATCGAACTGCACGCGATCGAGAACGATCCCGACGAAGCGGGCCTGATCGGTGCCGTGCACCTCGCGCCGAGCTGGGTGATGGCCGGACACGACGCCATCCTGGCCGTCGACATCGGCGGTACCAATGTGCGGGTGGGCGTGGTCGAGCTCAATTCGGACAAGCGCGGCGACGTCGGGGAAGCGGACGTGTGGAAGCGCCAGGTCTGGCGCCATGCCGACGACGAACCGGACCGCGACGAAGCCATCGAAAAAATCGCCGCGATGCTGAACAAGCTGATCGACCGGGCGAAGCATGAGAAGATCAAGCTCGCGCCGTTCATGGGCATAGGGTGCCCCGGCCTGATCGACGAACATGGATCGATTCTCAAGGGCGGACAGAACCTGCCTGGCAACTGGGAAGGCAAATCCTTCAATCTCGCGGCTGCCCTCTCCGCCCATCTTCCCAAGATCGACGGTCACGAGATCTTCATCCAGATCCACAACGACGCCGTCGTTCAGGGGCTGAGCGAAGTGCCGAACATGAAGGACGTCGAGCACTGGGGCGTGATGACGATCGGCACCGGCCTGGGCAACGCCCGGTTCACGAACCGGGAGTAACTAAGAAAGCTCCGTCGTCTCGACGGTAGCCGAGCGCAGCTCGGCGGAGTGGAGAGACCTTCGCACTACGATTTGCCGGCTATTCGTAGAGAGAAGATCTCTCCGCTACGTGACGGAGCCTGCCCCGAGGCTTCCGAGGATCCGCTCCCGTCGAGATGACGATGATGCTTCCGCGATCATCCCATCTGATAGCCGGGCGTCGACTTCGAGATGGCGATCTCGGACTCGTCCATGTCGTCGATGATGCCCTCGAACAACGGCGTCGTTAGATAGCGCTCCCCGGTATCGGGCAGCATGCAGAGGATGACGGAACCGGGCGCGGCCTTCTCCGCCACCTGAAGCGCCACGGCGAAGGTCGAGCCGCCGGAAATGCCGGTGAAGATGCCTTCCTTCTGCGCCAGCGCTTTCGCGCATTTGATGCCATCGGCCCCGACGACCGGCAGGAGCTCGTCGAAATATTTCTTGTCGATGGCTTCCTGCAGCACCAGCGGCACGAAATCCGGCGTCCAACCCTGGATCGGGTGCGGCTCGAAGGCGGGGTGGCTGACCGAGGGCGAGCCGTCGGCAGCCCGCTCCTGGGGCTTGCCGCTACCCACGAGTTGGGCATTGGCGGGCTCGGTCAGGATGATCTTCGTCTCCGGCCGCTCCTTGCGCAGCACCCGCGCCACGCCGGTCACCGTGCCGCCGGTGCCGTAACCGCTCACGAAATAGTCGAGCCGGCTGCCTTGGAAGTCGGCCAGAATTTCGCGCGCCGTCGTGGCCTCGTGTATCTCGGCGTTGGCGTCGGTCTCGAACTGGTGGGCCAGGAACCAGCCGTTGGCCTTCGCGAGTTCGACGGCCTTCTGGTACATGCCGAGCCCCTTCTGGGCGCGCGGCGTCAGCACGACCTTGGCGCCCAGCATGCGCATCAGCTTGCGCCGCTCGATCGAGAAACTGTCGGCCATGGTGACGACCAGCGGATAGCCCTTCTGGGCGCAGACCATGGCAAGCCCGATGCCGGTATTGCCGCTGGTCGCCTCGACCACGGTCTGGCCGGGCTTCAGCGTGCCCTTGCGCTCCGCCGCCTCGATGATGTTGACGGCCAGGCGGTCCTTTACCGAACCGCCGGGATTGAAGGCCTCGGCCTTGACGTAGATCGTGACACCCTTCGGCGCCAGGGCGTTGATGCGGATGCAGGGCGTGTCGCCGATCGTGTCGAGCACATTGTCGTAAAGCCGACCGCGTCCCGCGGTGGTCCGGATCTTGGTGCCCATTTCCATCTCCCTGTGCGTGAGCGCGAATTCTACGCCGGTTCGGCGTGGCCGCGAAATGCTCGATGCGCAATCCGTATCGACGTCGCCACTTCGCGCATCCCTCCTTGGGTTAGTCTGGCAGACGCGGCGACGGGCCGCCTGGAGTTTCGACATGAGCACGGCAGCCGCGCGACCCGACATCGATGCGCCTTTCAACCGTATGATCTCGGCTTCGCCCGGCGAGACGCTCGGCCTGTTCGCCGCGCCGAGACGGTCGGTGAGCGAACGCAAGGCGGCCGGCAAGAGCCTCCGCAAGGTGGTGCCGCGCGAAACCCATGCCCTCTTTCGCGAGAGCGGCGATCGACCCGATCCCGTTGCGATTCTCGAGGCGCAGAACCTCACTCGTGCCCAGAAGCTCGTGCCGGTGCGCTTCGCGCGGATGCTGGCCTCGCCCTTCGCCTTCCTGCGCGGCTCGGCCGCGGTGATGGCGTCGGACCTCGCCACGACGCCCGTGACCGGCCTGCAGGTGAACGCCTGCGGCGACATGCATGTCTCCAACTTCGGCGTCTTCGGCTCGGCCGAGCGCGAACTGGTGTTCGCCATCAACGACTTCGACGAGGTCTTCCCCAGCGCCTGGGAATGGGATCTCAAGCGCCTCACGGCCAGCGCCGCCGTCGCCGTGCGCTTCATGGGCGGCGACAAGCAACAGGCCGCGGAGGCTGCGGAGCAAACCGTGAGGTCGTATCGCGAGCACATCGCCCGCTATGCCGAGATGGGTCATCTCGCCACCTGGTACGACAGGATCGACGAGCACGCGGTGCTCTCGGGCCTGTCGCCAACGGCGCGCAAGAACGCCCGGAAACTGATCGCCAAGGCCCGCGACAAGGGACACCAGCGCGTTCTCGGCAAGCTGGCCGAGTTCGTTGACGGGGAGCATCGCATCGTCGAATCCATCCCCCTCGTGGTTCGCGAGAGCCACACCGAGGGCGGGATTCCCATCGAGCAGGCGTTGGATGCCATGCTCAATTCGTATCTCGAGTCGCTGACCTACGATCGCCGCCGCCTCCTGTCGCGCTATCGCATCGTCGATGTCGCGCGCAAGGTCGTCGGCGTCGGCAGTGTCGGCACCGGCTGCTGGGTCGTGTTGCTCATGGGCAACGACGGCGACGATCCGCTTTTCCTGCAAGTGAAGCAGGCCCAGCCGTCCGTGCTGGCGGCCCACTCCGACTACCGGATGCCGTTCGAGAACCAAGGCCGCCGCGTCGTGGTCGGCCAACGCATGATCCAGGGATCGCCCGATATCTTCCTGGGTTGGGGGCAGCTGAACGACCGGCATTTCTATGTACGCCAGCTCGCCGACATGAAGGGCGGCATCGAAATGGAGGAAGGGAACGCCAGAGGCGTCGCCGGCTTCCAGGAATATTGCGCGCTGTGCGGCTGGGCCCTGGCGCTGGCTCATGCGAAGTCGGGCGATGCCGCCGCCATTGCCGGCTATTGCGGCAACAGCGCCGCCCTCGACGAGGCCTTCGCCAAATTCTCCCTCGCCTATGCGCGGCAGACCGAGCGCGATCACGAAGCGCTCGACAAGGCGCGCCGCAGCGGCCGTGTCCGTGTCGCGTCGGAACGACTGACGAAGTAGGATCGCCGCGACATTCTGGAGCCTGCGATGAAGCGTCGATCGTTGATGATGGGAATGGCGGCCGCCGCCGGGGCGGCTGCGGTCGGGAGCACGGTCCGGCCGGGTTTCGCGCAGGCCGACGGGCTACCCTCCTGGAACGACGGGCCGGTGAAGCGGTCGATCCTCGACTTCATCGCGCGCACGACGACGCCGGGCGGGCCGGACTGGATCCCGGTGCCGGAGCGCATCGCCTGCTTCGACAATGACGGCACGCTATGGACGGAGCAGCCCATCTACGTCCAGATCGCCTTCGCCGTCGATCGCGTGAAGGCGATGGCGCCTCAGCATCCCGAATGGCGCACGCAGGAGCCCTTCCGGTCGGTGCTGGCCGATGACCGGGCCGCCCTGGCAGCCTTGGGCGAAAAGGGCTTCCTCCAGATCATCGCGGCGACGCATACCGGCCTGACGACGGAGGCCTTCGCGAAGGCGGTGACGGACTGGCTGGCAACCGCCCGCCATCCGCGCTTCAATCGTCCCTACACCGACCTCGTCTACCAGCCGATGCTCGAATTGCTGGCCCTGCTGCGCGCCCATCAGTTCAAGACCTTCATCGTGTCCGGCGGCGGCATCGACTTCATGCGGCCGTGGACGGAGCGGGTCTACGGCATCCCGCCGGAGCAGGTCGTGGGCTCGTCGGGCATGACGCGGTACGAACTGAGGCCGGACGGTACGCCTGTCCTGCTGAAAGAGCCCAGGATTCAGTTCATCGACGACGGCCCGGGCAAGCCGGAAGGAATCAACCAGTTCATCGGCCGGCGACCGGTTTTCGCCTTCGGCAATTCCGACGGCGACCAGCAGATGCTCGAATGGACCGCGGCCGGCAGCGGCGCGCGTTTCATGGGCCTCGTGCACCATACCGACGCCGTCCGCGAATATGCCTACGATCGCCCCTCGCTGGTCGGTCAGCTCGACAAGGCGTGGGACGAAGCGCTGCGCCGCCACTGGACCCTCGTCGACATGAAGAACGACTGGAAGGTGATCTACCCGTTCGAGCTGCGCTGACGGCTGCGCGACCGGCTAGAGATCGAATTCGACGAAGACGGGCCAGTGGTCGGACGCGACGATGCCGTAGCCGATCCACGCCTTCTTCACCTTCGGCGCCAAATCGTGGGTGACGAAGACGTGGTCGATGCGGCCCTCGCGCGGAAAGGACTCCACCTCCTCCTCGCTGTTGCCGGCGGCAATCCAGGCATCGGCCAGGTGCATCGTCGTGCCGAGGCGGCCGTAGTAGCTGGTCTCGCCGCAGACCAGCGGATACTCGGGATGGTCCGGCGTGAAGTTGAAGTCGCCGGCGAGGATGGCAGACCGCGACATGTCAGGGCGCCGCTCCTGGAACATGAAGGTCGAGCCTGCGGCGCTATCCCATGTCGCGCCGATGCGCTCGGCGTTGAGCACCGTCTCCATCAGGGCGCGGACCTGCGGCAGGCGCTGCTGCGGGCCGACGTGGCTGAGATGAACGCTGTAGACGCGCAACGGTCCTGCGGGCGTCTCGATCGACGCCTCGACGAAGCCGCGCTGCAGGTCGAAGCGGTCGACGAGCTGCGTCTTGGGCAGGAGATGGCCGCGCGCCCACACGATCGGCCAGCGCGAGATCACGGCATTGCCGAAGCTGCGGCGGCGGTTGACGATCCGCCCGTCGGGACCGACCTCGCTGGCGTCGGACTCCATGGCGCCGTGGTACCAGTGATAGCGGTTGAGCCGGGAGGCGATCTCGGCGGTCTGGTCGGCGAAGGCATTCTGCGGCCAACCGGAGACGGCTTCCTGGATACAGACGATGTCGGCCTCTGCCACCGTGTCGGCGATGCGGGCCACGTCGTACTTGCCGTCGGCGCCGACGCCGTAATGGATGTTGTAAGTACAGAACAGCATGGTTTCACTTATCCAATCGATTCTGCTTAGTGAACATAAACTCAGCCTGGAATCCGCGATATGCCGCGAACCCGCGAAGGGGTGGCAGGCGGCGAGGCCGACGGCCCTCATGAGTGGCGAAGACAAGCCGGCGAAAACAACGACCGGATCCCAACGATACCCAACCGCCCTCGTCAATACGGCTCCGGCGTTCGGCATGTCCAAGCAACTGGTCGGGGCTTGCTACTGACGATTCAGGCCCACGATCGCCCCGACAGCAAGGACCAGCATCCAGCCGCATCTCCCAAGGTCCTTGAGAGAGCCCGCGAGAAGCAAGCGGCCTTCCTGCGAGTATTCACGGGCGCTGAACGTCATATGCCACGGGCTGGCCGACGCCCGCCCCCGCTGCGACCAGACAAACCGGAAGATCGCTCGCAAGAAGTAGAATGCTCCGATGAGGATCGCACAGCCAGCCACGACGCCGAACACGGCGGTCAAATGTACCGAGAGCGGAATTCTAGACGGCAAGGAGGGTCGATCGTCCGCCACGGCGACGGTCATGCTGATCAGAACGCACTCAGCCGCGATCAGACTTACGGCTACATACCGCTTCCGCATGAACAAGCGGATGGGATTCACGACCGCGTCCCCCATCGCACCAGCGCCTCGTTCAGCACTTCGACCACACGCGCCGCCGGCAGCTCCCAGAAGCTGCCGAGGTCCAACTTTCGAGCGAGGCCGCCCAGCCGTCCGGATCTCGCCACAAAGGCTTCCGACATGTCGCCGTTCACGTGCATGATGAGACCCCGGCTCCGGTCGGTGTAGAATCCCCTGAAATCGTCCCAGCCAAACCGGATTGTCCGAAAAAGGAGGCGCCACTCCAGCCCTTCGGAATCGAGGACGAGTGTGGCGGGGATAGCCGCCATCAAGCCGAAAAACGCGGTTAAGACCCCCAGAAAACTGAGGCCCACGATTGTCCCAGTGGAATATCTGACCTCGGGAACCAGCAGGATGAAGGCGAGCAGGGAGCAGCCCCCCAGGAACCACGCAGAATATTTCATCCGATCCTGTCGCATCACGATCGGCGGATCGTCGACCGATCCCTCGACCGCAGTCATCCACTTGGGAATGCCGAGTTCTTCCTTTGTCCGCAGCCTGCCGTGCCGTGTCATCTGGCCGATATTGCGGAGGCAGCCGGCATTTTCAATCAACCTCGGTCGACAGACCGGCCAGCGGCGAGAGCGCATCGCCGGCACCGAAAGAGTGAAAGCACCCTCCCTTCGCGACAATGCCTGAGAGTTCACGCCAGGGGCATTGCCCGTTCTTCGAAGAGAACCCGTCCACTTGGCGGATGCGGCAGGCGGACCGACCTGTCACAGTATACGAATGCTCAACCCTGCCGAGTCTCTCGCCCGCAAGATCGTCCGGGACATGCATATCTATACCCGTGGCCGCCCCATGCACTGGGTGCCCATGGATACGGTCATACGTCGCCTCGACCTGAAGCAAGACGCGGCCACCGGGGCGGCGTTCAGCCATGCGGCGTCCCATGGCTGGCTGGAACTGAAGGAGCTTCGGGGCGCCTGCCTGACCACCGCCGGCCGCCGCCTCACGAAAGCCTGAACACCCGACCGTCGAACCTCTCACCCGTACCGGTTGCGCAGCGTGCCGATGCCGTCGATCGCGATCTCGACCACGGTCCCGGCCTTCATCGGCAGCACGCCGAGCGACGTGCCGCAGGCGATGATGTCGCCCGGCACGAGGGTCATGTCCTGCGAGATGCGGCTGACCAGTTCGGCCGGGGGGAAGATCATGTCGTCGACCCGGTAGTTCTGGCGTTCCCGGCCGTTGATCAGGGTGCGGACCGTGAGCGACGCGGGGTCGAGGCCGGTCGCGACGACCGGGCCGAACACGCCGAAGCCGTCGAAGTTCTTGGCGCGCGTCCATTGCGCGAAGGACGGGTCGCGCTGCAGCAGTTCCATCGCCGTGACGTCGTTCACGCAGGTGTAGCCGAGGATATGGCCGGCGGCCTCTTGCGGCGACACGGCCGAGCAGGTCCGGCCGATCACGACGCCCAGCTCGCCCTCGTAGGCGACGCGGCCGCCATAGGATTTCGGCACGGGGATCGTCTGGCCGTGGGCGGCAAAGCTGTTCGGCGCCTTCAGGAAGGTGAGCGGCTCGACCGGGATCGCCCAGCCGTTCTTCTCGGCGGCGGCACGGAAGTTGTTCCACAGCGCCACCATCTTGCTGGGCTCGGTCGGCGTGAGCCAGCGCGCGTCGGTCGCAGCGACGGCCTCGCCGGTCGGCGGGCCGGGATCGAAGATGGTGCCTTCGTGCAGGCGAACGAGGTCACCGTCGACGGTGCCGATGCGTGCACGCCCCTCGTGCTCGATGCGGGCCCAGAGTGTCATGCCGCGTGTCATACCGCGTCGGGGATGCGTTTGCCGGTCTGCGAATCGAACAGGTGGAGATGTCCGGGCTCGGCCTTGAAGCGCAGTTTCTCGCCGGGTTTGGCGAGGATGTGACCGCCCTGGCGGACGGTGACGAGCTCGCGCGCCTCGCCGAAACGGCCGTGCAGCAGGGTATCGGCGCCCAGCGGCTCGGCCAACTCGATCTCGAACTCCAGCGGGCCATCGGCAGCCGGATGCAGATGCTCTGGCCGGATGCCGACCGCGACGGGCGTCCCGGCCGCGGCTGTGGTGGGAAGGCCGATCGGCAGCACGACACGGACCGCGCCCGTGCCGGCCAGTTCGATCGACCGGCTGCCCTCGACCACCTTGCCCGCCAGGAAGTTCATGGCCGGCGAGCCGATGAAGCCCGCCACGAAGACCGAGGCCGGCCGCTCGTAGACGTCCATCGGCGTGCCGATCTGGTCGGCGACGCCGGCGTTCATGACGATCAGCCGGTCGGCGAGCGTCATCGCCTCGACCTGGTCGTGGGTGACGTAGATCGAGGTCACGTCGAGCTCGCGCTGCAGGCGCTTGATCTCGAGCCGCATCTGCACGCGCAGCTTGGCGTCGAGATTGGACAGCGGTTCGTCGAACAGGAACACGGCCGGCTCGCGCACGATGGCGCGGCCCATGGCGACCCGCTGACGCTGCCCGCCCGAAAGCTGGCGCGGCTTGCGCTGGAGGAACGTGCCCAGTTCGAGGATCTTGGCGGCCTTCTGCACCCTCTGGTCGATCTCGGCCCTGGAGAGGCCGCGGATCTTCAGCCCGTAGGCCATGTTCTCGTAGACGCTGAAATGCGGATAGAGCGCGTAGTTCTGGAACACCATCGCGATATCGCGATCCTTGGGTTCGAGCTCGTTCACCACGCGGTCTCCGATCGCGATCGTGCCGCCGGTGATGCGTTCCAGCCCCGCCACCATGCGCAGCAGGGTGGACTTGCCGCAGCCCGAGGGGCCGACGATGACGACGAACTCGCCGTCGGCGATCTCGATGTCGACGCCGTGGATGACCTCGAGCTTGTCATAGCTCTTCCTGACGCCGCGCAGATGGACTTGCGCCATGGTCCTACTTCTCCGTTTCGACCAGGCCGCGTACGAACTGGCGCTGCATGAACACGACGACCAGAACCGGCGGCAGCATGGCGAGCATCGCCATGGCCATCAGCAGGTTCCAGCTCGGCACCGAATCGACCACGTTGGCCTGGCGCGAGACCGTCATGACGACGGTGTAATAGCTTTCCTTGGTGGTGATCAGCAGCGGCCAGAGATACTGGTTCCAGCCGTAGATGAACTGGATCACGAACAGCGCCGCGATCGAGGTCCGGCTCATCGGCAGCAGAATGTCCCAGAAGAAGCGCATCGGGCTCGCGCCGTCGACCCGCGCGGCCTCGGTGAGTTCGTCGGGCACGCTCAGGAAGAACTGGCGGAACAGGAACGTCGCCGTCGCCGAGGCGATCAGCGGAATGATGAGGCCCGCATAGGAATCGAGCATGCCCAGCGAAGCCACGACCCCGTAGGTCGGGACGATGCGCACCTCGACCGGCAGCATGAGCGTCACGAAGATCGCCCAGAAGAAATACATCCGCCCGGGGAAGCGGAAATAGACGATGGCGAACGCCGAGGTGATCGAGATGGCGATCTTCCCGATGGCTACGCCCAGCGCCATGATCAGGCTGTTGGTCAGCGTCATCATCACCGGCGTGCTGCCGACCCGGCCATACCCCTCGGTCAGCACCTTCGTGTAGTTCTCGATCAGATGCGGGCCGGGCAGCAGCGGGATGGGCGACTGCAGCATGGTCTGCTGGCTGTGCGTCGAGGCCACGAACGTCATCCACACAGGGAAGGCTATGATGGCCAGCCCGAGAAGCACGATGAGGTGGCTGAGCACGGTGAGGAAGGGCCGGTTCTCGACCATCAGTAGTGCACCCGGCGCTCGATGAAGCGGAACTGCACGAAGGTGAGCGCGATGACCACGATCATCAGGATCACTGACTGGGCCGACGAGCCTCCCAGGTCCTGGCCGCGGAAGCCATCGTTGTAGACCTTGTACACCAATATGTTGGTGGCATGCCCTGGCCCGCCCTTGGTCAACGCGTCGACCACACCGAAGGTGCCGAAGAAGGCGTAGATGATATTGATCACCAGCAGGAAGAAGCCGACGGGCGAAAGCAGCGGGAAGATGATGTCCCAGAACCGGCGGCCCGGGCCCGCGCCATCGATCGCCGCCGCCTCGATCAGCGACTTCGGGATCGATTGAAGGCCGGCCAGGAAGAACAGGAAATTGTAGCTGATCTGGTTCCACACCGCGGCGATCACCACCAGCAGCAGAGCCTGATTGCCATTGATCACATAGTTGAATTCGATGCCGATGCCCTGGAGCATCCAGGCGACGATGCCGACCGAGGGATTGAACAGGAAGCCCCACAGGACGCCGGCAACGGCCGGAGCCACGGCGTAGGGCCAGACGAGGAAGGTCTTGTAGGCCGTGGCCCCGCGGATCACGCGATCGGCCATTACGGCCAGCAGCAGCGAGAAGCCGAGCCCGATGGCGGCGACCAGGAAGCTGAACACCACGGTGAGCTGCGCCGAGTGGGCGTAGCTGTCATCGCGGAAGAGCTGGGCAAAATTCTCGAACCAGACGAACTTCGAATTGCCGCCGAAGACATCCTCGATCAGCACCGACTGGTACATCGCCTGCCCCGAGGGCCAGAAGAAGAAGACCAGCGTGATGATCAACTGCGGCCCCAGCAGAAGGTAGGGCAGCCAGCGTGAGTTGAAGGTGACGCGTTTTTCCATCGAGCTAGTCCGTGGCCCTCCCCCTCCCAGCCTCCCCCGCATTGCGGGGGAGGTGGTCCGAAGGACCGGAGGGGGAAAGCAACGGCAAGGCTTTACTTATTGGCCGCTTCGAAGCGCTTGAGCTGCTCGTTGCCCGCCTTCACGGCGTCGTCGAGTGCAGTCTTCGCGTCCTTTTTGCCCGACCAGACGTTCTCGAGCTCGCCGTCGACGATGTCGCGGATCTGCACGAAGTTTCCGATGCGCAGGCCCTTGGAATTGGCCGTCGGCGGATTGAGCGTCAGCTCCTGGACGGCCACTTCGCGGCCCGGGAACTTCTTGTAAAAGCCTTCCTTCTCGGTCGCCTCGGAGGCAGCCATCGTGATCGGCACGTAGCCCGTCTCCTGGTGCCACTTGGCCTGCACCGGCGTGCTGGCGAGGTAGGTCAGGAATTTGGCAACGCCCTTGTACTCGGCGGCCGGACGACCCTGCAGCACCCACAGGGTGGCGCCGCCGATGATCGAATTCTGCGGCTTGGCGATGACGTCGGGCGAATAGGGCATCATGCCGATACCGTACTTGCTCGTGCCGCCCAGCGCCTTGTCGATGCCTGCGGCCGAACCGGACGAGGCGATGTGGAATACGCAGTCACCGGCGGTGAACAGCGCCGTCGACTTGCCTTCGCGACCGCCGTAGACGAACGTCTTGTCCTTGGTCCAGTCGGCCAGCATCTGGATGAACTTGACGCGGGCCGGGTCGTTGAACTTCAGCTCGATGTCGGTACCGCCGAAGCCGTTGTCCTTCGTGGCGTACGGCAGATTGTGCCAGGCGCCGTAGTTCTCGATCATCGTCCAGGTCTGCCATTGCGGCGTGAACCCGCACTTGGCCCCGGCAGCGACCGCCTTCTTCGCCATCTCGCCCAGCTCGGGCCAGGTCTTCGGCGGCTTGTTGGGATCGAGTCCCGCCTTCTGCATCAGCTCCTTGTTCCAGTAGAGGACCGGCGTCGAGGAGTTGAACGGCATCGACAGGAGCTTGCCGTCCGGCGTCGAGTAATAGCCATAGACCGGGCCGATATAGGCCTTGGGATCGAACGGCTCCTTGGCGTCGGCCATCAGCTGGTAGACCGGATAGACGGCGCCCTTGGCGGCCATCATGTTGGCCGTGCCGACCTCGAAGACCTGCACGATGTGCGGCGCCTGCTTGGCGCGGAAGGCGGCGATCGCGGCCGTCAGGGTCTCGGTGTAGGACCCCTTGTAGACCGGGTTCACCTTGTATTCGCTTTGCGACTTGTTGAAGCCCTCGGCGAGGGCATTGACCGTTTCGCCCAGGTTGCCGCCCATGGCGTGCCACCACTGGATTTCGGTCTGTGCGAACGCGGCAGACGCGCTCGCGAGCACCGCCGCGGCCGCGACGGACGACAGTAGAATCCGTGTCATATCGAACAAACCTCCCAGAAAAATCCCCGGCGATGTATCGGCGGGCCGCACGACTGTGATGTGTCGGTTTTATTGCGGTCTGATGACAGAACACCAAGACTGCGCACCGAGCGCAACCCCCAAATGGTCGAACCTACTGGAGGGCCGCCAGGATCACGTCCGGCGCGTCGCTGATGATGCACTGCACGCCCATCGCGACCAGTGCCCGGGCCACGTCCCCGTCGTTGATCGTGTAGACGCTCAGCACGTAGCCGGCCTTGCGGATCTCGACCGCCCGGACGGCGGTCAGGCGCTTGCCGTTGGTGTTGATGCCGGCCGCCTCCACCGCTTCGGCGCGCGCTCGCCAGTCATCCTTGACCTCGTCGATCAGCAGTGCGCGCGCAAATTCCGGCGCCGCCTCGCGGGCGGCGGCGAGCGACGGGTCCTTGAAGCTCGACAGCAGCGGTGCCGGCAGCGCTGCCGGCCACAGGCGGCGCAGGGTCTCGACCGTGACCCGCGCGGTCTCGGCCTCGCGCCCCTCGCATGGCTTGATCTCGACATTGCAGCCCAGGCCCAGTTCGCCGAAGCAGGCGATCGCCTGTTCGAAGGTCGGCACCGAGGGCGGCAGCTCGGACGCGCGCAGCTCGGACGCCAGCCGGTCGACCCCGGTCGTCCGTTTCAGCGACGAATCGTGCAGGACGATGGGCACGCCGTCGGCCGTCAGCTTGACGTCGATCTCCACCCAGCTGGCCCCACGCCGACGGGCTTCGCGGAACGAGTCCAGCGTGTTTTCCGGCGCGTAGGCCATGGCGCCGCGATGGCCGATCACGTTAGGGAGTTGCAGCATATGCGAATCCATAGCTAAGTCGGCTGCCGCAATAGCCGAATGCACCGACACATGTCGACCTTCCCGGAGAAATTCCGCCTCGACGGCCGCACCGCGCTGATCACCGGATCGGCGCGCGGTCTGGGCTGGGAGATGGCCAAGGGCCTGGCCGAAGCCGGTGCCCGGGTGCTGTTGCATGGCCGCTCGCAGGACGGGCTGGCACCGCGCGTGGCCGAGCTGCGCGCCGCCGGCCGCGCGACCGACGCGGTCGTGTTCGAGATGGCCGATCGCGCGACCATGAAGCGGGCCCTCGCCGCGGCCGGGCCGGTCGACATTCTGATCCACAATGTCGGCGAGCGCGACCGGCGCCCCTTCGCCGAGATCGAGCCGGACGATTTCGCTCGCCTGGTCGACACTGATCTTTGCGCGGGGCAGGCGCTGATCCGCGAGCTCGTACCGGGCATGGTCGAGCGCGGCTGGGGACGTCTCATTCTCGTGACCTCGATCGCCGCGACGCTCGCCGCCCCCGGCGCCTCCTCCTACATTGCCGCCAAGGCCGGCCTCGAAGCCCTCGCCCGGGCGCTCGCCTCGGAGCTTGGCGCCACCGGCGTCACCTCCAACGCCCTCTCGCCCGGCTTCTTCGCGACCGAGACCAACGAGGCGCTGATCGATTCAGCCGCCGGGGAACGGATGCGGCTGCGCTGCCCGGCGAAGCGCTGGGCCGACCCGTCGGAAATCGCCGGCGCGGCTATCTTCCTCGCCTCTCCTGCCGCAAGCTATGTCAACGGCCATACCCTGACCGTCGACGGCGGTGTCACTGCAACCTACGTGGGCTGATGAAACTCCGACACCTCCTTCCCGGCCTGCTCACCTTCGCCTTCGCGCTGCCGGCACTGGCGGCCGGAGCCGACGCCCCCGCCATCGACGGACGCCATCTCGGCCTCGTCTGGATGATCCCGTTCGCCGGCATCCTCCTGTCGATCGCGATCATGCCGCTCGCCGCGCCGAGCTTCTGGCATCACCATTTCGGCAAGGTTTCCGCCCTCTGGGCGGCACTGATCGTCATCCCGTTCGCGCTGATTCACGGTGTCCCGACCGCCGTCTACGAGGTCGTCCACCTGCTGCTGCTCGACTACATCCCCTTCATCGTCCTGCTGACGGCGCTCTTCACCGTGACCGGCGGCATCCACATCAAGGGCAACCTGCACGGCTCGCCGTCGATGAACACGGCCCTGCTGGCGATCGGCACGGTGCTTGCGGGCTGGATGGGCACGACCGGGGCCTCGATGCTGCTGATCCGCCCGGTGATCCGCGCCAACGACGACCGCCGGCACAAGATTCACGTCTTCGTCTTCTTCATCTTCCTGGTGTCGAACATCGGCGGCGCACTGACGCCACTCGGCGATCCGCCGCTGTTTCTGGGATTCCTGAAGGGCGTGAGCTTCTTCTGGACGACCGAACACCTATTCTCGGAGATGCTGGTCTGCGCCCTGATCCTGCTGGCGGTGTTCTACGCCCTCGACAGCTACTGGTACCGCAAGGAAGGCCGTCCGAAGCCCGACCCGACGCCAGAGACCCCGGTGCGGATCGAGGGCGGCGTCAACATCGTCCTGCTGGCAGCGATCGTCGGAGCGGTGCTGGCCAGTGGCACCTGGAAACCCGGAATCCAGTTTACGGTCTTCCACGTTCCGCTCGAATTGCAGAACGTCCTGCGCGACCTGGTCCTGGTGGCAATCTGCTTCCTGTCGCTGCGACTCACCTCGCGGGCGTCGCGTTCCGCAAACGGCTTCAGCTGGGCCCCCATGCTCGAAGTCGCCAAGCTGTTCGCCGGCATCTTCATCACCATCGCGCCGGCGCTGGCCATCCTGCGGGCCGGCAAGGACGGCGTGCTGGCCCCGCTGGTCGCGCTGGTGACGGGCTCCGACGGCCAGCCCAACGACGTCTGGTATTTCTGGCTGACAGGCATCCTGTCGAGCTTCCTCGACAATGCGCCGACCTACCTCGTTTTCTTCAACCTGGCCGGCGGCGATCCCAACGTGCTGATGGGCGCCCTCGCCAGCACCTTGGCGGCCATCTCCTGCGGCGCCGTGTTCATGGGCGCCAACAGTTACATCGGCAATGCGCCCAACTTCATGGTCAAGGCCGTCGTCGAGGAAGCCGGGATCCGGATGCCCAGCTTTTTCGGCTACATGGCTTGGTCGTGCGGCATTCTCTTGCCGCTGTTCGTGCTGCTCACTGTGATTTTCTTCTAAGCCGCACACCGGTCGGTTGCGCTGGGCGCGACCGGCCGGCGGAATTGGCAGTTCTGCCCTTCGGATTTTCTGGCATAGGTAAAAAACGTCATTAGAATGAATCGGGTCTGACAAAAAAATAAAGCGAGGACAGGGGGGCTTCGAGACATGGCGGCACTTCTCAAACTGAGTGCAGCGATCGACCGCATCACGGAATTCGTCGGGCGTTCGCTGTACTGGCTGATCCTCATCATGGTGCTGGTCAGCACCCTGAACGCCATTTCTCGCAAATTCCTGAACATCAGTTCCAACGGCTGGCTCGAACTCCAGTGGTACATGTTCGCCGCCGTGTTCATGGGGTGCGCTGGCTACGCGCTCCTGCGCAAGGAACACATCCGCATCGACATCATCGCCAGCCATCTGTCCGACAGGGCCAACCAGCGCATCGCCCTGTTCGGCCATATCTTCTTCCTCATGCCGCTGTGCCTGATCATGATCTATTTCTGCTGGCCCTACTTCCTGGAGTCGGTGCGGATCAACGAGCTTTCCAGCAATGCCGGCGGCCTGGTCCGCTGGCCGGTCAAGCTGATGATGGTCGTCGGCTTCGTCCTGCTGATGATGCAGGGCATTTCGGAGATCATCAAACAGGTGGGCGTGATGCTTGGGGTCTATGTCGACCCGCGCACCGCACCGTCTTCGCACTGAGGCCCGCACCATGAAAATTCTCCGCGGGATCTTTTATCTCTTCCTCATCTTCATCGCCGCGCTGGTGGTGTCCTCTTTCTTCGCACCGCAAAGCGTGCTCGCGGGCTGGGTCAAGGCCGAGATGGCCCCGATCATGTTCGTGTCGCTGATCTTCTTCCTGCTCCTCGGCTACCCGGTCGCCTTTTCGTTGAGCGCGCTGGGACTGCTCTACGCAATCGTCGGCATCGAACTGGGCCTGTTCACGCCCAACCTGATGCAAGCGCTGCCGAATCGTCTCTATGGCGTGATCGAGAACGAGACCCTGCTGGCGATCCCGTTCTTCACCTTCATGGGACTGATCCTCGAACGCTCCGGCATGGCGGAGGATCTTCTCGACACGATCGGCCAGCTGTTCGGGCCGCTGCCCGGAGGCCTGGCCTATGCGGTCGTGTTCGTCGGCGCGTTGCTGGCGGCGACGACCGGCGTGGTGGCGGCGTCCGTGATTTCCATGGGCCTGATCTCGCTGCCGATCATGCTGCGCTACGGCTACGACCGGAAACTCGCATCCGGCGTCATCGCGGCCTCGGGCACCCTGGCCCAGATCATTCCGCCCAGCATCGTGCTGATCGTCCTGGCCGACCAGCTCGGCCGCTCGGTCGGCGACATGTACAAGGGCGCCATCATTCCGGGGTTCGTCCTCACCGGACTGTATGTCGGCTACGTCTTCTCGCGCACGATCTTCACGCGCGGCGTGGCGCCGGCGCTGCCGCCGGAGGCCCGCCAGCTCAAGGAAGACAATGGGAGCGCCGGCTATACGTCCCTGGTCGTACTCGTGGCCTGCGTCGTGGCCGGCAGCCTGGTGCTGGCGCATGTGCTGCATTGGGAAGGGATCTGGGCCGCGTCGCTGTCGGGCCTGACCGCCTATGTGCTGGCCGTCGCCAATCGCGCCTTCAGCCTCGGACTGCTGAGCCGGCTGGCCCAGCAGGTCGTCATCGTGATGATGCCGCCGCTGGCGCTGATCTTCCTGGTGCTGGGCACGATCTTCATCGGCCTCGCGACCCCGACCGAGGGCGGAGCGATGGGAGCCACGGGCGCCGTGCTTCTGGCGCTCGCCAACCGCCGCCTGGATTTCGCCCTGCTGCGCCAGGCGATGGACGTGACCGCCAAGCTCACCGCCTTCGTCATCTTCATCCTGGTGGGCGCGCGCGTCTTCAGCCTGAGCTTCTACGGCGTGAACGGCGATCAGTGGGTCGAGCATCTGCTTCTGGGGTTGCCCGGCGGCGCGGTCGGCTTCCTCATCGCCGTCAACATCCTGATCTTCTTCCTGGCCTTCTTCCTCGACTTCTTCGAACTGGCCTTCATCATCATCCCGCTGCTGGCCAAGCCGGCGGAAGCCCTGGGCATCGATCTCATATGGTTCGGTGTGCTGCTGGGCGTGAACATGCAGACGTCGTTCATGCACCCGCCCTTCGGCTTCGCTCTGTTCTACCTGAGGTCGGTCGCCCCCGAAGGGAGCTATGTCGACAAGGTGACGGGCAAACTGATGGACGGCGTCACGACGGCGCAGATCTATTGGGGTGCGGTGCCGTTCGTGTGTATCCAGGTCATCATGGTCGCGCTGGTCATCGCCTTTCCCGGCATGGTCACCTCGAGCCTCGACAAGGGCACCGGCGTCGATCCCAGCAAGGTGACGATCGAGATCCAGGCACCGCCGTCTGTTGACGACGCCCCGCCGATCTCGTTCAAGTAACTTCGGTAAGAGAGCCCCGCCCGGTCAGCCGGGCGGGGCCTGCCGAGAGGCGCTGACGGCCGCAGTCCGACCGCAATTCCACCTATATAGAGGACAAGAAACCACAGGATCAGCCCGGCGCTTTTCTGTAGGTTAGCGCCTGCCCCGGTCCCGGGTAGCCGCAGGCCCGCCCCCTCGCTCCGAGGACGCCGTGCATCGGGGTAAAAAGCTGTAGAACCGCCTCGTGGCCCACGCCGTCAGCGCCTTCTCCTACCGGTCAGACCGCATCTCTCCCGTCGCGCTCGCGCTGGCGATCCTGCTGCACGCGCTCGTGGCGGCGGCCCTGTGGTGGCTGGCCCATCAGAAGCCGCCCGCACCGCCGGTCGAGGAGGCGATCACCGTCTCGTTCGAGCAGCCCAAGGCTCCGGAACCGCCCCCGCCCGCGGCGCCTCCGCAGCCGCCCGCGGCCCAGCCCAAGCCGGTGCCGCCCCAGCCCCTGCCGCCGGTCAATCTCGGCGTGCGCCCGCCGGCGCCCGTCACGGGCGACCGGCCGACCCAGGCCCCTCCGACCGATCAGGTCTCGAAGGCTCCGCCAACGCCGCCGCCGCCGCCCGAGAGCAAGGAGGAGCCCAGCCTCCTGACCGAGCCCGAGGCCGCGCCGCCGCCCCCCGCCCCGCCCGTGGAGGCGCGCGTCGAGCCCCAGCCCGCGCCGGCCAAGAAGCCGACGCCGGAGCCGCCGACGCAACAGGGTCTGAAGGTAGCGCCGCCGCCCCCGCAACAGGCGGCTCCGGCAAAACCGGCCGAGCCCGCCCCGGCGCCAAAGCCCATGCCACAACAGCAGGCGCTCGCGTCACCGCCGCGACCGCCGCCGCCTGCGCCCAAGCCGGCCTACAAGCCCTCGCCGCTCTCCACCGCGCCATCGCAGCGGCCGCCTTCCGCCTCCTCGGCCGAGCCACCGACGCAGCATCGCTTCGTCAATCCGTCTGACACTTATGCGCGCGCCAAAGTCGCGGACAATTATCTCTCCGAGGTCCTGCGCAAGATCGTGGGTTACCGCTACACGTCGAACACCCAGAGACGGCAGGGCGTGACGGTCGTGCGGATCGTCATCGCCCGCGACGGCCGCCTGCTCGGTGCCACCGTCATCAGCTCGAGCGGCGAGCCGGAGTTCGACGAGGGCGTGTTGGCCGGCATCCGCGCCGGCGCGCCCTATTCGCCGTTGCCCGACAACATCAAGGGCGCGAGCGCCCCGTTCGACCTGCCGCTGGTGTCGGTCAGGCGTTAGCAGGCTTTAGCTAGGAATGGGTTTTTTGTAGGTGCCGGCGGGCCGGCATCGCCTCGTCAACGGTACCAGGATACCTGATTCAGGGGTGCGACTCTCGTTTCGATTGATTCGTTTATTTCGTTTATTTCGTTTAGCACGGGCGTCATCTCTCGTAGCCCATCAGCTCGAACGTCTCGCGGCACGATTCGTAGATCGCCTGCTTCTGCTTCTCCGTCAGGATCTCCGCGGCAGGCCGGCGATCGGCACGCTGCACCGTCTTGGCGCGCGGCAGCTCGCCGTCGAACCGGAGTCCGGACTTCGCCAGAACCGCCTGGAATGAGGTGGGCAGGTCCTCCTGGCGGATGATCTCGTCGAGGGCGACGCTTCCGTCGATCGTATAGAGATCCCTGTTGTCGATCTCGTCGCGGGCGATGAGCTCGTCGAGCACGGGCTGGAAGTCGGCGGCGGGCCTCCCCATGAACCACATCTTGAAATAGGCCTGCGACACCGCCTTCTCGTAAGGGTGCCGTTCGATCGTCCACTTGTGGGCCTTCTGCCAGAACGCCTCGCCGAGCATGCGGCGCGCCAGGCTCGCCGGCATGTGGTTGTAGTACTCGTTGGCCGCGTGGCTGCCCTTCATCATCTCCCGGTAATCCGCCTCGTCGCCGCGATCGAGAATGCCCTCGTGGGCGCCCGTCGTTCCGGGCCCGACGCGGAAATTCTGCGGTCCGCGCCAGCCATGCGCCTGCCGGATCTTCTCGTCGTCGGGATGGATGGGCGTGATGATGTCGGCGTCGCCGCAAAGGCCGCCGAGCACCAGCTCGATCGCCGTACCGGCCGTCTTGCGGGTCTTGATGAAGATGAAGCCGTGTTCGAATGATGCGATCATGCCTGGCATGCCTCTCTGCTCGTCTGCCGCCTGCGCCCGTTGCAGACCCTCACCCGGCGCCCGGCGATGGTGGGTCCGGGCATTCCTGCTGATGAAGCTCACCTTTTTCCTCGTCCCGGCGCAAGCGATGGCCCAGGCGAGCGCCGACAATCTGCAGAACCGGTCCAACGATCCACTGACGCCCAGGATGGCATTCGAGTTTCACAACTATGCCCAGCCCGTGCTGGCGGAGCGGCCTTCGAGCGGTGCCGATCAGGGATATTTCCGCTTCGTCCTGCCCCATGCCCTGTTCGGCGTGGACCAGATGATGCGCGCGTCGATGCCGGTGGTAGCCAGCGCCTGGGACCCGGAGAAGGCGGTCAACGGCGTGGGCGACTTCACCGTCTTCGACCTGGCGGTCTTCTACTTCGGCTCCGTGAAGACCGGCGTCGGACCGCTGCTGGTCGTGCCGACGGCGAGCGCTCCCGCCCTCGGAACATCCAAATGGCAGGCGGGAGCGCAGGCAGTCGTCAGCGCGCCGCATTCCTGGGGCCTGACGACGCTCCTCGCCTCCTGGCAGCAGACCCTCGACGGCACGCTCCAGACGGTCACCGCGCAACCGCTGCTCTTCTACAATCTGGGCAACGGGTTCTACCTGCGATCCAGCGGCATCGCGTCGTTCGCCCTCGGCAGGAATGCCGTGGTCCCGGTCGGGTTGGGACTCGGCCGCGTCTTCGAGCTGCCCGGCGGCGCCAGCCTCAACACCTTCGTCGAGCCGCAATACTCGGTGATCCAGAGCGGCCCGGGTGTGCCCTCGTTTCAGGTCTTCGCCGGCGTGGTCGTCCAGCTTCCCATCAGATTCCGCTGACGGGACTGACGACTCGTCACACCACCCGGAAGTTCTTGAACTTTCACAGTTCTAAAAAAGGTGCTGACTTTTCAATGGCTTAGGAAGCACACTCCTGCAAAATCGACCTACGCACTTCCTTTGCACAGGCGATTTTAGGCTAGAACATAGGCAAATCCTACGCACGCAGCCCGGCGAAGTGTGAACTGAAGAATGGATGATGTCCGACGCGCCCATGACGGAGCGCTCGTGCTCTTTAGGCGTAGCGGCGTCTGGCAGGCACGCATCCACCTCGGCCGAGGCAAATACGTTAGCAAGAGCCTCAAGACGTCGAACACGGAGAAGGCTGTCCAGCTGGGCGAGGAGTACTGGCACGACACCCGTTACGAGTTGAGCAAGGGGTTGCCCATTCGCAAGCGCACTCTCAATGCGCTGTTGGACGAGTATGTTGAGTATCGCGAGCGCGATCACAAGATGGGCAAAGGAGCTCGCAGCGGAACGTCAGTCAAGTACACGAGCGAGGGAATGCTGCGGCAGGTTAAGCGCGTTCAGCATTTCTGGAGGGCATACGTGGGAAAGCGCCTCATCGACAGCATCGACAAGAAGGCGCTTAGCGACTACGTGCCCTGGCGAAAGGCCTACTACCACAATCGCACGGATCTTCATCCCAATGTCCGGCCCAATCCCACCGACAAGACGCTTCAGTGGGAAATGATGTTTATCAAGATGGTCCTGCGATATGCCAAGGACCGTGGCTATCTGGGGGAGAAATCCGTCCCCTCCTACACCTTCAAACTAGCGACCAGGCGCATCAGGCCGGATTTCACGATCGGCGATTTCGGCCAACTAAAAGACGCTCTTCTGACTTGGCGCAATGCGGCCAACAGCGAACCTCGTAAGGCCGCGCGCCAACTCTTGCACGACTACGTCATGATCCTGGCCCTGTCTGGTATGCGTGTTGGCGAAGCGAATGCCTTGAAAATCAGGGACGTGCAGCAAATCAAAGACGACCTTGGACGCGAAAACATCCAATTTAACGTAAGGGGCAAGACAGGCGCGCGAACTGTCGTTCCTCATATCGACGTCAAGCAGATCGTGGCCGAGCTGCTGGCTCGGCGGTCCGCTCACAAGCCCGACGAGTACCTGTTTGTGATGCCCGACGGCTCGCAGGTGGCCTCGCTAAGGGACCAGTTCGACAAGCTACTGGAAGTATCGAACCTGACCTTCAACGCAGCAGGCGCGAAGCATTCACTCTACAGCCTTCGTCATTTCTACGCGGTGCGGTCAATAGCTCGCGATATCGACATCTACACTATCGCCCGGAACATGGGGACCAGTGTGCAGATGATCGAGCAGTACTACGGCAGGCATGCCACAACGACGACCAAGGCAACGAAGTTAGGCGGCACGTCGGGCCAGTATCGGCGCCCCGAAGATCTGGTGATGAGGCGGAGGAAATTGTCGATCAAGGTTACCTCCCTTGCGGCCAACGTCGTTGCCGCCTTCATGCAGTGGTCGAAGACAAAACGTCGTCGCGTTGCCAAAGCAGCGGAACGGTGGGCGTGTGCAGCATATGTTCTTGAGCAAGACTACAGAAGGTTCACTGAGGAGGACTTGGCTTCAATCGACAAGCAGGCGCGAGCCATCCTGCCAGCTGACGCCAAAGCGTTTGCAAACGGACAGGACCTTGCTGAGTTGTTCAAGAACATCGACGCAATAGCCAACAGCCCAACCGAGCAAGGGCTCAGCTGAAGGCGAGCAACTCGAAAGCGGGTGCGCCGATGCTGATGGCCGCTCCCAACCCAGTTAGCGCCAATACAGGGAAGCCGATAGCACGGCCCCTACCCGACATTTCCGAACGTAGGGCCGTTCGGCTCGCGCCCCGGCTCGTCATGTTGATCTCCCCTTGATGGAGATCGGGGGCGTTCGCCCTTGTCGTTGCAGCCAGCTGATCACCCGGCCACCTTCGGGGCGTTCTTTCTTCTTGGGGCAATTTTAGACGGTCGGCGTCCAGCCGGAAGCGGCTTCGGTGGCTTTTCCCCAGGCACGGGCTCAGCAGCGAGTTCAGCAAATCGGACTGATAGCGCCCGAGCCAGCGCATCCAATTTGACGATGCCGACATTGACCTCGCCTCGCTCCAATCTGGCGACGTAACTGACATCCATTCCTGCTCGATGGGCCAATTCCTCAATTGTCATCAGCTTCGCCACTCGCAAGCGACGCAAGTTCCAACCGACGAGTCTCTTCACCTCCATTGCCGAACGGCAACAGGTTGCCCAAGTTTATTACAGGGCTTATATGCACAATATTGCATCTTGAAAGAAGCTGATTGGATCGCTGATGCACCAACAGAAAACAGACTGTCGGCGTTGCAGCGATTTCAAACGTACGGAGCTCAAATGATGATGATGATTAGGATGCTGAGTGGGGGTGCCCTGGCGGCAGCCTTGACGTGGGGGGCCGGGGTTAAGGCTGATGGCAATCGGGAATGCGCGCGCTACAGCACCACGCCCCTGGGCTCACAGGTCGATTTGCTAACCGGCCCCATGCCTACATTCGAGACAGGCCAGTATCTCCCCTCGTTCGGAGCGTTCGCAGTCAAATTGAGGCCGGCGAAGAGGATCATTTATCCCTACAAGTCCGCCAACGATCACGACGCTGCCATGGGGGCTGTCCTGGCGATCGAGTTCGTGCCGGCCGGTCCGCTGAGGATCAGCCTGTCAGCGCCGGCTCTGCTCGATGTGGTGCAGGAAGACCAGCTCCTGACGCAGAAGACCGTGGAAATCGCAGGTGACTGTCCCGGAATCGCTCTCGCAGTGGAGGTGCAGTCTGCAGGTGGTCCGCTCGTCCTGCAGATCAGCGGCGCAGATGTGGAGCTACTCAATCTCCTTGTTTTTCCACAGGTCGCCAGGGGCACTGGCGCAGATGACGGAATTCGCGCCGTCTCAGCTCCTTGAGTCGCGTCTCACATGCCAATCTTCTTCGGCATCATCGTGGCGTTGCCCATTGCCCTCGTAGAACTCATCGGCTGGCGATCGGCAGCTGCATTTTGGGCCATCCTGTTCGTCGGGAGCGGCATACTCAAGCTCCTGGGTCTGGAGTTCTGATGTACACCGCATCGCAACTTGCATCGGCAGGCATCGGTCTCAGCCTGACAGCAGCCGCCTTCGGGTTGATTGGGGGTCTTGGATCGGCGCTGTGGTGGGGTCGCAACGCGTTCTTCAGCATCGGACTAATGATGATCTTCTGGGCCTGGCTTCAGTTCATCAACTTCGACGGTGGATGGCCGTCAGATCAGCCTCCGGACAAAAGCTTGACCCTTACGGAAGCCGACAAGACACGCATCTGGAATGCCATGGGCGATATGTCGACCATGACAAAGGCTGAATGGGACGATTATCACCGCTGCATGCAGTTGAACGTCTGCGTTCGACGCTTTCAGGGACAACGTTATGATCCCGTCAAGATCGCTCCTGCTTCAAACGTGAGCACGCCCAACAGTATCCCCCAGCCTAAATTTGAGAGCGGGACCTCGTCACCGACGACCGAGACACGCTGCGTGCTGATGGACGGCACCCTCAAATGCCACGAGTACATTAGAAGATGACAAGCTGTCCGCTTGCCGCTACCGGCCGAAGGCCTGCTG